>Ga0157373_10000639_pt1 | contig 27474 bp, 17 predicted proteins | sample C65metaG_FD_113460 | JGI IMG/M metagenome (GOLD analysis project Ga0157373, IMG submission 113460) | Corn rhizosphere microbial communities from Kellogg Biological Station, Michigan, USA - C6-5 metaG | ecosystem: Host-associated > Plants > Roots > Rhizosphere > Soil | place: USA: Michigan... | reverse complement strand
TAACTATAGTTGCCACATTGACATCGCTGCTGCTATAAGTTAAAGCTAAACCTGAACTTACTGTAGCGCCCGGACTAAAGTCAGCATCGGTCACTTGTTTTTGAGGTATGGTGTTAAATGTTATGGTTTGATTCTGTATATTGTACAGGCTGGCTATTTGCGCTGGCGTAAGGGCGTGGCTATATATCCGGAAGTCATCCAAACTACCATTAAGGATAGGGTCTGCAAATTGGGATTTGCCCAAATAGTTGAGCGTAGTACTTCCCAGGCTGGAAGGCTTAAGTGTCATGGCGCTATTGCGGCCTACCTCTATGCCATTCACATACAGGATAGCTACCGAACCTGCCTGGGTTACGGCAAGATGTGTCCATACGCCCGTTGGTATAGCAGCGGTACCGTTTATACCCTGCTCGCCACTGCCGGTGTTAATGCCAAAACGCGGAAAGCCTGTGCCGCCTTTAGGTGCCAGAAACATATAGTTTTTAGTTCCCGTACCAAAATCAAAGATACGAGCCCAGGTAGCAACAGCACTCAGTTTGACCCAGGCGGAAATCGTAAACTCGGTTAAGGTGCTTACTACTCCGGCGGGCAGTGTGGCATAGCTGCTGGCTGTACCATCAAAGTGAAGTGCATTATTAAAGTTACCGGCTGTCCAGGTAGCTGCGGTGTTCAGTGTACCTTTACGGCTATTCCAGATATCTGTAGCCGTAGTGCCACTGGTTTCATCTAAAGGCCAGTAACTGTATTGGCCAATAAGCGGAGTGGCGCTAAGCGCCGTTGAATTAGCGCCTTCGCCAAGGGCATTCACAGCGGAAACAACATAATAATAGGTCGTCCCGTTCACTGCTGTACTATCAATATAACCCGGCACGGCAACCGATTTGATCGTAGTATATGGCCCTCCGCTTGCTGTAGCGCGTTTCACATTATAACTGGTGGGCGCCTCCACTGTTGCGTTCCAGGTTAATGCAACATTCGTATTGCCACCTTTAACCACAAGCCCTGTTGGTGCGGGCGGCAAAGTAAGCGCAAGGGTTTGTACGCTGGTTGTAATAGAATCGGCACTCACACCTAAACGGTTGGTAGATCTTAACGAGTAGTAATAAGTTGTACTCGCTACCAAACCAGAGTCAACATAACTTGTATCTTTAATTGATGCGGAAACTATAGTGTATGGGCCTCCAATTGTTGTAGCACGTTTTACACTATAAACGGTTGTTCCAGGCGACGTTTTCCATAATAATTTAACCTGCGTGTTGTTCAGGGCCGTGGCCGTAAAACTGGTTGGAGCCACCGGCGAACCACTTCCCCCTCCGGTAATGGTCACATTATCAAAAGAGGTGGTATTAAGCACACCCGCGGTTGTTGTTCCCTCGCATACCGCCAGACCGGCGTAATAATTGCCGGCCATAGCCAGGGTACTTGAGCCAACGAAATACCAGTTTACTCCATCAGGTGACTGGTACCCTGTAAAAACATTTCCGGCGCGTTGCAGCCTGAACCATACCGGGACCCAGGTATATGCATTACCGTATTGCCAGGTAGTGCCACCACCGGTTGATGACCGCGTACCAAACTCGGCCTGGCGGCCTACCAGGTGAACGGTGAGCATGGGCGAATTCGCGTTCAGCGATTCGCGCATTACCAACCCGTACTTATAACCACTTGATGCCAGGTCTATCTCGTTTAACCGGGTGGTTATGGTAAAGTCTCCGACTACGCCGGTATAGGCCAAGCTGTACGAGTCGGCGGTTCCGCCAATATCCGTTCCCGAACCACTGACGATAAATGTATTGGTACCAACAGGGGCATAGGTAGCGGTGCCAGCCGTTGCAACGGTACCGATGTCTGTCCGTGACCAGCCGGTTGGCAATGCCCCCCCCGCAACAGGCGCAGCGCTCACCTCCACGGAGTTGCCGCTGGTACCTGATTGATTATTTGCCTGTATAACATAGTAATAAGTTGTACCATTGGTTACGGTCTTGTCTATATACTGTGGAAGCGTATTGTTTGACCATGAAGCCAGGCTGGTGTAAGGTCCGCCACTGGTGGTTGAACGTAATATTTTATAACCCTGTGTAGCACCGTCTGTTGGTGCCGTCCAGTTTAGCGTTACCTGCGAAATCCCGGCAGTAGCTACCAGCCCTGTTGGCGCCGCAGCAATAGGAGAAGGCGGATAAGGGGACGCTGTTGCATCCTGTGTAAAGGTTAAGGTACCATATCCAAAATGGTCACCACTACCATGCTCCGGCCGTATCAGTTGAGCCATTTTTTTAACATTCGGTGTGCTTAAGCCTTGCACAACAGCATAGTGGTTGTATATCAATTCGTAAACGGGGCGGTCATCAATACGGCCTAACCCATTTATAGAAAGGTAATTTTGGTTAACATTATCGCAATTATTATAAGGCTGGTAAGGAACATCAAGCGACATGTTGGTCCGGGCTACATATTCAGCTCCGGCCAAAAGGCGGTTATTGTTATATCCAAACAGATCGACCCCCTGGTTCCAGGCCACCTGGCAAACCGACCCTAATAAGCCCACGCCAAGCTGGGCATGTTCCTGGTCGCGTCCGCTTTCCTGCCATTGACCGAGTCCATTGGGATGCACATACCAAACGGCGTTATTAATGCTGCCGTTTCCTGCGCCGTTTTTAAAATAGTTTATCCCCTGGTTAAACTTTGCGGTATCGTCGCAAAGCACCCCAATGGTAAGGACTGCGCCAATATTACAGGCATCCCAGTTGGCCCAGTAATGGCTGATACAAGCGCCATTATGATTAACCAGAAAATCATTACAAAGCGGATACCAGTAATTGAGCATCATATTTTTAAACCTGGCAAAGTCCGCCGGGGCCCAGCCGGGATATGCCCGCAATACCTCGGCAGCCATAGCAAAATCGAAGACGGGGATACCGCCCAGGCCAGAAATATCAGTACCTGTAGGAACCTGATTTACTGTGGCGGACCAGGCATTACATATCCTCACTGCACAAGCCGCATAAGTCGTATCACCGGATATATACCAGCGTATGGTATTGAGATAGGCCGCATGGGCGTCAGCATCGGCCCGTTGCCTGCTCACCCCCATGTTAGCTGCCGGCGCTGCGTTATATGTTTTCTGCGCCTGCCCATCTGCAATGAGCAAATTCCAGTCATCAATCCAGGGATGTGCACCCGCAGCCACTTTTGCCTTCATCCGATCGAGATCAGCCTGGGTATGCAAACCACCAGGATGCACGAAGGTTTGCGCCTTTACAGGTGAAATACCTGAAAGAACCAGGCAGATACAAGTCAGCGAAAGAAGAAATAGTTTTCTTCGCCAGGTCTGCGTTAGCTGTTTGAGTAAATAATTTATCATGTGAAAAATTTAAATTGGTTAAAAACTGGTCATGAATTTTAAACAGGACTGGTGATTGGTTGACTTGATACCCATACTCAGACATTTTTTTGAAAGATTGCATGATATCAGTTCCAGCAATCGCAGAAAGCGTTCAACGCTCTGTTTCAGGACTATGTAAACCGGAGTTTTGATTTAAGCACATGGCTCCCAAAGCTTTGTTTTGTGGCAACTACAGTAAAAGGCATGGCGTTTAAACCATTGGTTTTTAAATTAAATGATTTATTCAGTTCGCATGCGGCCGAAGAGTTGACAAATATTGCTTTAAGGCTTCAGAAACTGTTTAATACGGGCGGAAACCAAGTCGTCTTTTAAGTTGCCAAAAAACGATAAAAGAGATATAAGGGGTTCGATTGTAATCCCTCTAAGCTCGCTTTATTATACAATAATCTGCTAAAAATCAATGCTTTAGCAGGCTATTTCGTTTTAAATTATCCACTGTTTTATAAATAATCTAAATACTCGAAAAAAAATGCAGATATATTTGCGCAACTCAAAAGTTGCATATATATTTGCAACCTGAAGGTTGCTTAATTGATAGTTAAGATGAAACAAGATATATTTCAGGCCATAGCCGACCCAACACGCAGGGCTATTTTAACGTTACTGGCTATCCAGGCATTAACACCAAATGCAATGGCCGAAAAATTTGATATGACCCGCCAGGCAGTATCAAAACATATTAAAGTATTGCACGAATGCGAATTAATTAAACCTGAGCATAGCGGCAGGGAGATCTATTATCACTTCAATGCAAAAAAAATGCAGGAATTTGACCACTGGTTAGCCCAATTCAGGCAAAACTGGGAAACTCAATTTAACCACCTCGACGTACTATTATCAACAATTAAAGAACAGAAAAAATGAACAACGATTTGCTATTTGATTTTAACGTTGACAAAGCAGCGAAAACGGTATACATCACCAGGGAGTTTAATGCCCCGCAGGCTTTAGTGTGGGATGCTTTTACCAAAGCAGAACTACTGGACCAATGGGAAGCGCCTGCACCTATGCGCGCCAAAACCAAGTACATGGATTTTAAAGTTGGCGGGCGTCGGTTTTACGCCATGATAAGTCCGGATGGGCAGGAGCGCTGGTCGGTACAGGAATTTACTTCCATTACTCCGAAAACCAATTTTAAGATGTATAACACCTTTGCAGATAAGGACGAGAACCGCGAGCTGCCGGGTTCTGACTGGGATTACAATTTTAGCGAACAAAACGGAATAACTAAAGTGAGCATTACGATTTATAATGAGTCGCTTGAACGAATGGAGAAATTATCGGAGGGCTTTAGGATAGGCTTCACCATGACATTAGAAAACCTGGAAAATCTGTTGGCCACCTTATCCCAAAAACAATAAAAGGAACTTACAATCACATTAAAACAAAAATCATGAGAGCAATTAATCCCTGGATCAACTTCAACGGAAATGCCGAAGAAGCATTCACCTTTTACAGATCAGTTTTTGGTGGCGATTTCAAAAAGATCATTCGTTTCGGCGACCTATCGAGTGCCGAATTTCCGGTTGCCGAAAATGAGGCTAACAGAATAATGCACATAGCTTTGCCTATCGGCAAACAGAGCGTGTTAATGGCTAACGATGTCCCGGAGTTTATGGGGCGCGTAAACGAAAACGAAAACCGATCTAAAATTGTAGTAAGTGCAGAAAGCAGGGAAGAAGCCGACAAGATATTTAACGGTTTATCGGCGGGAGGAGAGGTTGAAGGCCCCATTGGCGATGGCCCCTGGGGTACCTACGCCGGCATGTTTAGAGATAAATATGGGATTGAATGGATCGTAGAATTTGACCCCAATTATAACGGATAAATTTAACCGAAGAAAAAAGCGGCCCTTACATGGTATCAGGTTCAATGTCATAAAGTTAAGCCTGCCATTTGCTCGTTAATGATTGAATTTAGGATAACAACACACTTAAAATAAGGTGTTCGATTTGAATCCTTCCCTTTCCGCTGGAATAATTATTGCAAACGCTTTCGGCTTACCGAAAGCGTTTGCTTATTTAGGCTGAGTTACGGCCTTGCCCCACAAGCAGGTCCATAAAAAACCGCACGAATTCTCGTGTGCATGCTTGTTAACCGCTATCATAAAGTGATGGTTTGTGTGCTGCCATCATTTATTTTGTAATTGGTTATTTTACTGCCCTGTGTTACGGCAATATTTAATCTCCCATCGTTTAATCTCGATATTTTAAGATCGAATACATGACCAAACGAATGAATATTGTTTAAGGCCATTTCATTCCAACCCTTTGGCAGGCGGGGCGTACAGTCAAAACTGTTAAAACCTGTAGGCAGTATGCCAAAAATTCCCTCGGTAAATATCCGGCAATAAAGCGCACCTTCAGCTGATAAATGCCTTTGATTACCTTCAGGATAAGCCTCCACAGGGTATGGCACATGTTCACCTAACAACCTCCTGCGTGAATAATAACGCAGATAGTTAATCGCTCTTTCTGTTTCACCTGCCTGGAATACACCACGAAGTGCATATAGTGTTGATCGGTCCCAAAAAGTTTCTTTACCTGCCTGTGTGGCTAACCCATCGGCCGTCCATAACCTGGGCGAAAACAGGGCATCCACTGTTCCTTTACGCCGGTCTAAAATACCCATGGTAAGCGGCACACATATCCAGGCACGCAATACATCATTATCTTCATAATATTTGTACGTATCAAACCCTTCAACCTTACCGCCAAAATATTTTTCGATATTTACTTTAAGTGCAGAAGCCTGCTTTAGATAGGCATCCGTTTGTGCTTTAGGCTGATGTAATTGTTTACCCAGATTAGCGGCAGATAATAATGCACCATAATAGAGGCTGCTGGTTGGTATATTGGCTTTGCCGGATGGAAAGCGTCCCTCCAGTTCATCATGGTCTGAAGTAACTACTCCCTGATCATTTAATTTTCTGCGGCTGTATTCAAGGCACCAGGTAATAAGCGGCCATAATACTTTTGCCGAATCGGGATGACCATAAGCCAGCGCGAACCGGGAAGCGCCATAGGCGATCATGGCCTGATCTCCACGATCGCCGGCACCTTGCCAAACCCCGTCACCTTCTGCAACTATAGAACTCGGTATGGCCTTATACTCCGGGTTCATATACCTGGCAAACAAGCGGTAAGATGCCATAGCAGCAAGGTTGCCGATACTATCGCCCAGAAAAGCGTAAAAAGGATAAGTATATTCGGCCTGGTCATTTGCCCATATGGCGGCATAATAAGCCAGGCCACCCGGGCCGTGCAGGTAGCCTACCTTGGTTTTATAAATACTCTCTGTTCCCCTTATCTTGGCAAACTTAAACTCAGTATTCAACAAAGTATCAGGTGTTTGTAATTGCAACGGATATAAGATCGCATTAATGCGGTTTTCGCGTGCTTTTTCCTCCATATCCACATCAACAGTAATAGGTTGTGCCGGAAAATCTGTAGCCAGGTAATAAACAGCAAAATTAGTATGGCCGCCAGGTTGAACTATCCGGCTACCGGCACCCACACATGCCATTATTATGGTGTGCGGCCTTACTTTACTGGTAATACTATCCGTTCTAACTTCCCGTTTCAGGTATTCCATAGAAACACTGACAGGCTTATCCGTTATATTGGTAAATACAAATTTTTCGATAGCCATTGGTTTATCTACCGACGGGAAAATACTTCGCTCTATTTTCACCAGCGAGGGATTACTTGTTAATGCCTCAATGCGCATGATACCTTTATGGCTAATGCTTTTAATATTATAAGTTAGATTACCCGATTTTTTCCCAACGGCCAGATCCGTTTTTAACTGCCGGTTATTGATAAAGAACCGGGGCAACTCGTTATCCACAAAAGTGTAGTCAATATGGCTCCTTGTGGCATCGGGCAGCATTCGGTAGGTAGGGAACACCACTGTACGGGAAACAGACGACCTGCCTGCACTGTCTAATCCGTACTGCACCCAAATGGATACCTTTTCTCCGGACATTTCAATATGATCAGCATGTGGCAGTCTGCCATCGATCGTCCATTTGATACTTCCGTCAGGCTGTATAGCCCAGCGGTCTGTTTGTTGAGGCAGAGCATGCTGCTGGGCATAAATGCGGCCTGATAACAGGATAACTAAAAAGCATAAAAGTACTTTAGATATATTTGCTCTCATTTTATTGGCTGATATTATATTGGTTCATTATCGTAATTTAAAGCAAAAACCAGATACGCTTTGCGCTGATCAGCCATTAAGCCGGAAAATTATAATCATATTTCCAGGTGTCGGCCATGTTTGGGTATTGCTGTTTGCAATCCAGGTATTCATTCATCATCCTGCGCATGGTGGGGTTAAGCGTTTCCAGATAATCGGGTGTTAACAAGTTGGAGTTTAACAGGTAAAAATGCCAGGTTGGGCGATGGGCGGCGCTATGATAGCCCATATGCAAAGTGCGCCGCGGCACTTCCATGATTTTGGTATATCCGCGGTGAATCAAATTATTATTGTAAATCACTGCCTGTCCGGCCTTTAAATGGACGGGGATACCACCAGGCATTTCCACACCAATGGGAGCATAATGTTTTGAGCCCTGAAACGCTTCATTTTCTTCGGGTGTATTTGCCCTGTTATGGCTGCGGGGCACAATCCAAAGCGAGTTTTCATCAACCAGCGGTAAATTGATCTGCACACTGTTATGAAACCGTTCTTTAGAGAACATCCAGTCTTCGATCTCTGCCTGTGGTATCTGAATAACATCGCGGTGCCAGCCCAATGAATAAGAGGTACCTGTATTTGCTGCCAGTATTGATGCGTTATTAATGATCAGGTTGGGCCCTATGATCTCTTCCACCACTTTTAGTATCACCGGGTTATAAAAAGCGTGGTGAATAGGCTCGGTACCGGGCTTGGTGAGTAAATGAAAATAATATTGCCGCGCTTCCTGCCCGAACGAAGCAATTTCATCGCCCAGGTGTTGGAAAGAAGAGCTGCGCACCTGCTTATCAGTAGCCTCAATCTTAGGGCTTAATAAATTGTCCATAATGCTCCTGAAATGATCAATTTCATCCTGAGTTAAGACATCAACAATCACATACCCTTCTCTTTCGAAGGATTCCTTTAGGTTTTCCATATGAAGTTTTTTGTTTAGTTTATATTAATTCATCACCGGTTTAAACCGGGATTTAAGAAATTGAATTTCTAATTGATAATAAGCTGTTTATCCTCTTTAAAGCAAAATAGTGTACGTTAACTATTTTCAAACATAGGCTCTTTATTTTGCACTTCCAAATTTTTTTGCTTAAAAATTGTAATATTGCTTTTGGTGAAAATAAGTTCAACTAAAAACATCGGCATTAAAGAAATTGCCGAACGGGCCAATGTATCTATTGGCCCGGTAGATAAAGTATTACATAACCGTGGCGGCGTTTCTAAAGCAACCCGCGAACGCATCTTACAGGCGATCAAAGACCTGGGGTATACACCAAATATTTTGGCCAGCCGCTTAAAGTCGGCAAGAGATTATAATATAGCTGTTTTAATCCCCGAGGCAACCGGCATGATCCCGTTTTGGTCGGCCCACAATACCGGATTCGAGGCGGCGCTTAAAGAAGTCTCTCCTTTTGGGATCAACATCCACATCCTTAATTTTAAGCAGAACAACGAAGCCTCTTTCAAATTACGTGTAGATGAGGTAATGAACGAGAACTATGATGGTATTTTTATGGTACCGGTATTTTATGATCAATCTCTCAGGTTACTGGAGCACTGCAAGGAGTTAAATGTACCCGTGATATTTTTTGACAGTAATATACCCGGTCTGTCTAACTTAAGTTTTATAGGCAGCCATTCTAAAGACAGCGGATACATGGCTGCTAACTTATTAGATTATACGATCTCAAAGAAAGCCGATATACTGATTGCCACCATAGAACGGGAAGAAGATAATCATAACCAGTTTTCTGCCCGGGAAGAAGGATTTTTAACCTATTTTGAGAACTCGGGCAGAAAAATATTACGGTTTGCCGATGATACAGGAAATGAACAAGTGATCAGTAAAGGTATTTCAGAGATTTTTAAGGATAGTCCGGATCTGGAAGGGGTTTTTGTTGTTAACGGAATCGATAAAATCGCGCCAGCAATTACCCCGGCGCAAAAATCTAATTATCGGTTAATTGGTTATGACCTTGTTGATAAAAATATCCGGCTATTAAAAGATGGAGCCATCGACTTCCTTATCAGCCAGCAACCTCAAAAGCAGGCATACCAGGGAATTAAATTATTTTATGATCATTTGATATTAAAAAAGACAATCGATCCTTCTTACTTTCTTCCGCTTGATATAGTTATGAAAGCCAATGTTGATTATTACCGGTTTTTGTAATTTCGGAGTATTGAGGTTAATGACCCAAATTGATGATAAGCACAAAATAATTTAGTAAATTTTCTGAAACAAGAATGGAATTCAACGCGAACAATAGGGTTATTCAGCTTTGTATGCAGGGCATGGCCCTGGAGGATAAAGACGAGCATGAAGCAGCCGCCGCTGTATTTTTTCAAGCCTGGGACACCGCGGCAAACGACTTTGAAAAGTTTATTGCCGCCTGGTACGTGGCCCGGCGCCAGCTAAATGTTTCCGACAAGTTAAAATGGTATGAAACCGCATTGCAGTTTGCTTTACAGGTTGATGATCCTGCGGTCAAGAGTGCTTTTACTTCCCTGTATTCAAATATGGCTAAATGCTATGAAGAGCTTGGGGACTTACCTAATGCAAAAAAGAATCATGATCTGGCGGCTTCATTCGGCCATACGCCTTCTGACAAGGGGCCCTTTTATCATGGAACAAAAGCCAACCTACAGGTTGGCGATCTGCTGACTGCCGGGCGTTTCTCCAACTATCAGTCGGAACTGGTAATGAACCACATTTATTTTACGGCTCTTGTTAACGGTGCAGGCCTGGCGGCTGCCCTGGCAAAGGGCAATGGGCCCGAACGTGTTTACATTGTTGAACCCACCGGTAGTTTTGAAAACGACCCGAATGTTACCGACAAGAAATTCCCGGGTAACCCGGCCCGCTCTTACCGCACACAGGAACCCTTGAAGGTTATAGGTGAAGTTACCGAATGGCTGAGGCAAACGCCCGGGGAACTACAAAAATGGCGGGAAAGGTTGGCCAATAATAAGGGAAAGATCATTAATTAAAATTTATATTACACTAGTACACGTCATAAGATTTACCGGAAGGGGCTTAAGGACATATAGCGACTACAAGTAGGGCCGAGTTATCTTTGATCTAATCCTTAAATTAAGGTGCAAATAACTTGTACAAGAACATCAGTAATATACTGGCAATTTGTAGGGTTAGAATATTTTAGATAAAGCCCTTTAATGCCCTTCTTTTTAACAATCTCTCTTATATCACAGAAAGATATTCTAATTGGCTCTTTTAATCCCCGCCTTCGCTGCATAGAAGGATTTCGGTCGCGAGCCAAATTAGATATAAGCCTGATAAAAATGTAAATTTTGTCAGGCTTTTTTATTTGGGGGGCAAAATAAACATATGGTACTACATCTTCGAGTTAAATAATGGCAACCGCCAGGTAGGCTGTACAGTTAATTATTAGGGAAAGGTTTTTCTGATGATTAGCGTCAACACTAAATTAAATCGCCCCGGTCATCATGCCAGGGTCAGAAAAAATAAAAATTTATTTGATAAATCGATTTAGTAAATATATATTTGAATAGCCAATTTAACCATAGCAAATATTTTTTGGGCATTGCATGCTGTTTAACTTCGATAGGTAAAACTAGCTTAAAAATCGAATTATATCCATTTTTAATTGTTTTTTCAGTTCGGGTGTTGTTATTTGACGTGTTGCTGTTATTGATTTTAATTACTAAATCAGTTTAATTAGTAGAATAAATATGTTCTAAAGTGGAATTTTGTTGAGTATAAAAAGATGTTTTTGTGGTCATAGCGTTATGGTTCGCAAAAATATTCAATATCGATCCGCCGAAGAAGATAATCTGGAGTCACTAATTAAGGAGGTGATTAAGCCTGTAAAGGTATCGGATGAAGACATCGCTCGCCATTGGCAAACGATACTGAAAGCGATTGAATACATAGAAAGCAACACATCGAAACCGAAATAGCATTGTTGTTCCTCGCTGTCTGGGCAATTGGCAAATGGATTTTTACAGAATGTTTATCCGATTGTCATGATGAAAGAACAGTTAGCCGAACTTTGGAACCTATCCCGCGCGGGGGATATGAATGCTTACCAATCGCTCCACCAATTACTTTACCCACAATTATCGGCATATATCCAGCAGATATTCTTTGATGGGGAGCAAACCAATGACGTTTTACAGGACGTATTTATAAAGTTATGGCAAAAGCGACAATCTATCGGTCCCGTCGATTATGTTAAAGCTTATTTCTATCGCACTGCACGGTGCGTAGCGCTCAATAAGCTGCGCGATGAAAAAAGTGATGCGGAAAGAAATACATTTTTTCAGCAAGCGATCCCGGCCAGGGAACAGGGTAGCGAACCGTTGCGCGCCTTGTCAAACGCACTTGACCAATTGCCCTGCCGCCGGCGAGAGATCATCTTTTTGAGATTTTATGCGCAAATGGATTACGAGCAGATCGCAGAGGTTACCGGTATTCAGTATCAATCGGTTACTGAATCATGTTCACCGGGCTATTCCGAGCTTAAGATCGTCAATGGAACAGGCCGGGCCGATTAATGCCTTTCTGATAGTTGTATTTTTTTTAGCCGGGCTCCATCGCCCGGTTCAGTCTAACCTATTATGAACAAAAAAATGAAAAGAATGACCTTAAAACTTGGAGTAAGCCTCTTCATATGCGGGGCGATCTGGTCCTGCGCGAAGAACGTGGTATCACAAAAAACGAACACGGCAGCAACCTTGCCGGAGAACATCAACGTAACAACCTCTCTCCTGGGGTCGGTTACAACGATCGTTCACCCAGGAATGCTGCACTCGGCAGCTGATTTTACACGGATGACGACCAATGTGAACGCCGGTAATCAGCCCTGGCTGGATGGCTGGAACAAGCTGGTAGCAAACAGCCATTCATCATCAACCTATGTTGCGCGGCCGGTGGATACCATCGTGCGGGGAAAGGCATCGAACGGTAAACCTGAAAACTACATTCTGGCCTGCCAGGATGCAGCAGCAGCTTATCAAAATGCTTTACGCTGGAAGATTAAAGGCGACGTGGCCTGTGGTAACAACGCTATCGCGATTATGAATGCCTGGGCCGCTAAATGTACTTATATCGACGGCGATAGCAACCGATGCCTGGCCGCGGGATTACAGGGGTATCAATGGGCGAATGCCGCGGAAATTATGCGCGGCTACAGCGGGTGGGCCGCAGCCGACTTCACTAAGTTTAAAAACTTTATGTTGAACGTTTATTATCCAATATCTTATAACTTTCTGACTAATCATAACGGTACCTGCGATACGCATTATTGGTTAAATTGGGATATGTCTAACCTGTGTACGGTACTGGCTATCGGTATTTTATGCGATGATGTAACCAAGGTGAACTATGCCATCAATTACTATGAACATAGCGGTGTGGGTAATGCGTACATCGGTCGTGTAGCATCAGCGTCGTACGCTAACGGGATGGCCCAGCCGCAGGAAGCAGGTCGCGACCAGGGGCATGCCACGATGGAAGTTCCTTTATATGGGACGTTTTGCCAGATGCTCTACAATCAGGGGCAAAACTTTTTTGACTATAACCCATGGAGCGCGGTTAACCCGCCATTGCTGGGGGTAAGCGAGTATACCGCTTGTTATAATATCAACACTACGAATACAGTTCCATATACAACTTATAATAATTGCGATAATGTCAATCAAACTGTAATTTCCAGCGCGAGTCGCGGAACGATCCGCCCGGGATGGGAACTGGTGTACAATTACTACGTGAAATTAAAGGGGAAAACAGCCACCTATACTACTCAATTTGCTGCTGCAGTTAGGCCGGAAGGCGGTGGTGGTGACTATGGCACTACCAGTGGCAGTTATGACCAGTTAGGATTCGGAACGCTGACCTGTTCGCGTTAGACCCTATATTGATCGCCGTTAGATAAAGAAAGCGGCCTAAGACGCAGATAGGCTTTGCTGATGCATGTCATGGGTCGCTTTTTTTCTGTGTTATGACCGGAGAAGATCTACCGGGGCCGAGATCTGTTTTATCCGGCGCTGACACGGGAAGAAGAATTCCGGATCACCAGGTTGGTTGATAATTGAACGGACTTTGGATTGATCTCTTTCTTTTGATTAAAATGATCGAATAATAAATTAACTACTTCCGAACAGATTGCATCGATAGGCTGCGAAATTGCTGTAATGCTTGGCTTGAAAAGCCTGAAAACTGTATGGTCATCGAAAGCGATAACGCCCATATTATCAGGGATAGTGATATTCATATCAATCAGCGCCTCAAGACCACTTTCCGCTATATAGTTGGTGGCAAAAAAGATCGCATCGGTCTTTGGGTTTTTTCTGAGAAATGCCTGTATATCGTTGACGGATTTTTCCTTCGACTCATGGTATTTGATCTTCATGATCACCGGCTTGCAGCCAGCCTCTTCCATGCATTGCTTGTAGCCGCGTTCGCGTTCAGACATCTGCATCTGATCTGACGTGAGTGTGATCATTGCAATATTTTTATAGCCACTTGCCAAAAGATGTTGAACGCCCTTATAACTGCCACGGTAGTTATCCACCATTACGCTGTCCACATCCAGTTCGTTCACCGGCCTGTCAAAAATCACTACCGGTAGTTTGTCTTCCTGTAAGGATCTGATATCTTCTTCGATGCCCGGTGGCGGTGCAATGATATACCCGTCCACCTGGTGGTTGCGAAAAACTTCGATCAGCTTTTTGGTTATGTCGGTGTCATTTTCGGTACTACCGTAGATGATCCGATAACCTTTAGAGGCCAGTATCTCCTCAAATCGTCGGGCTATAGTCGAAAAAAAAGCATCGGATATATCCTCTATCAACATTCCGATCGTTTTGCTCTTACCCGAACGCAATCCCTGGGCCATTCGATTAGGCCGATAGCCCACTTTTTGAATATGATCCAGCACCTTTTTCTGCATGGCCTTACTGATGCCGGCCTCAGTGCCTTTTCCGTTTAATACAAACGAAATAGTCGTTTTCGAAACCTTCAATTGTTCTGCGATGTCTGCGATGGAAAGCTTTTTTTTCATCAATATCCTTTTTGAAACGGTTAATGTGGATGCGCGGGGAAATAGGGTGTTAAATTACGAAACCCGGACGTTATCGCGGCACTGAGAGATAGATATTTTTAGATAGTCAATTATTATAAGCCCCGGATCATTGCCGCTAAGAAGGTTGCTGCCATTTGTTATCACATAATAACTTCCAGCAGAATGTTACTAAATCAATTTAGAAAAAATGAAAATTTCGTGTGGCCGTGTGATATAAATATCCCCTTCATTATAAATGATATTGTTTAAATAGTTGCTATTTTGTTTATAATAGATCTATTATGGTGGTTTAAGCTTTTTTGTGGGGCTGTGAAAAAAATGAAAATATATTTGCTAAATCAATTTAGTATATTTAGCTTTGAGTACCAATTATAGGGCGATAGTGATTTATCGCCTGCGGGATCGGATAAAATGGATCTCAATACAAAATTCAAGAACAGTTTGACATGATCAGCGATACGGGCACTGTTTCGTTATTGAAACGTTTGCGCTTATCGTGAAAGGCAGGCTTTTTGCCAGTTAATTAAGATGATGTTAAATGTGAACGAATATATGATGAGGCTCTTTTTAGTTAATGATTTAAATCGGTTCAAATTTGTGAAATCGACTTATTAACCCTTGTAAACAGACCAGAATTAAACAAATGCACCAATTAAACCAGACCAAATGAAGAAAACTTTTACACACTTTGCTTATCTATCACCAGGAGATGGAAACAGGCGGAAATATCGGGGCCGGGCCTTGCTGTGTTCCATTTTGTTGCTCATCATCTCGGGTTCGATTTTTGCCCAGGGAAGAACGGTTACCGGTACGGTATCTGATTCCAAAGGAGAAACACTCCCCGGAGCAACCGTAACGATCAAGGGTACCAAAACCGCGGTAGCAACAACGGGCGCCGGAAAATATAATATTGTCGTTCCTGATAATAAGGCCATATTGGTGTTCTCCTTTATTGGCGCCGCGACTAAGGAGATTAATGTTGGTACCCAAACCGTGATCAATGTCACCTTGGAGAATAATAGTTCAACGCTGAATGAGGTAGTGGTTATCGGCTACGGCCAACGTGCCAGGAAAGACCTTACCGGTTCGGTCGGTACGGCTAACGTTCCGGATATGCAAAAGGCGGTCGTGCGTTCTTTTGAGGAAAGCCTCGAAGGACGTGTTGCCGGCGTGCAGGTAAGTTCGGGAGACGGGCAACCTGGCGACGCGCTCAATATCGTCATCCGGGGTAATAATTCGGTTACGGGCAATAATTCCCCGTTGTACGTTGTAGACGGTTTTCCCATCGAGAATCCGGATAATAACACGATCAATCCCGCAGATATAGAATCACTGACCGTGCTGAAAGATGCTTCTTCCACAGCTATCTATGGTGCCCGCGGAGCCAACGGCGTAGTTATTATTACTACAAAAAAAGGTAAAAAAGGGGATGCGAGCATCAATTATAATGGTTCTTACGGTGTATCGAATACAACCAAACGGATGAAGCTGATGGATCCGTATGAATTTGTTAAACTGCAACTGGAGATTGCCCCAACTACAGCTACCCCAACTTTCGCCACCGATACCTATATCAAAAACGGTATAACGCTGGACAGCTACCGGAATGTGCCCGGCATTGACTGGCAAGGCCAGGTTTACCGTAAGGCGCCGTTCACCAATCATGCTTTGTCATTATCCGGCGGAACCGACAATACCCGCTATTACGTTTCTGGTTCTTATGTTAACCAGCAGGGCGTTGTTATCGCCAGCGATTATCAAAGAGCACAGGGCAGGGTATCTTTAGATCAGCAGGTGAATAAACGTTTAAAGGTGGGCCTGACGAGTAACTATGCTAATAGTATTTCGAACGGTACTGTTCCGCGCAACCAAACATCTTCGTTGTCAGGCAACGACATCAATTTTAATTTGCTGTACAACGCCTGGAGCTATCGCCCGGTTGAAGGTGCAGATAATACCGGGGCTCTTCAGGAAAACCTGGTCGATCCCGATCTGATTACCGGCGATCAGCGGATCAACCCGGTTTATTCTGCGCTGAATGAATACAACAGGCGAATAAACAACGTGTTTGTGGCCAACCTGTATGCCGAGTACAAGATATCGGATAACTTGTCTTACCGGGCTACCGGCGCAATGAATTTGGCAAGCGGCCGTAATGAAATCTTCAACAATACCCAAACCCGTTCGGGCAGCCCGCTGACCCTTCAGGGACAGGCCAACGGAATCAACGGAAGCTTTCTCAATTCTACAGTTAATGACTATGTTACTGAACATGTGCTTACCTACAACAAGGCGATTAATAAATACAATGTTCTGAATGTTACGGGTATTTATTCATTGCAATACAACAAGTCTCAGGCCAACGGGTATTCGGCTATCCATGTTTTGGATGATACCAGGGGCCTCGATGCTCTTACTACCGGTACCATTATGAATCCGGTTTTCACAACCTCTACCTACGGCCTGCAATCGTTCGCTGCCAGGGTAAATTATACTTTATATGAGAAATACCTTTTCACCGCCTCATTCCGGGCCGACGGCTCTTCAAAATTCGACCCGCAGGGACCTAATCAATATGGCTATTTTCCATCGGGCGCTTTTGCATGGCGTTTGATCGATGAACGTTTTATGAAGAAACTCCCTTTCGTTTCGGACGCGAAATTAAGGGTGACTTACGGTGTGACAGGTAATAACCGGATTGGCCCGTTCGATTATATGTCGCAGATCACCTTTTACAATAACGCGAACGCTTACTATGTGTTTAATAACAATGTTGTGCAGGCATTTACCATCACTACACTGGGCAACAGAGATTTGAAGTGGGAAAGTACAGGGCAATTCGATGCCGGCCTTGAACTGGGTTTTTTAAAGGATCGCATTCACCTGGAAGCAGACGTTTACCGCAAAAGAACCTGCGACCTTTTGTTAAGTACACCAATCCCGCTGAGTACCGGCTACAGTACAATTACGGCCAATATCGGTAAAACCCAGAACCAGGGCATTGAATTGACTTTGAATACCATCAATATCAAAAACAAATGCTTCAGCTGGACTAGCGACTTCAATATTTCGTTCAATCAGAATAAGATACTGGCGTTGAATGGAGCCGTTGATAACCTGGTGACCGCTGTTGGCGGGCAGGGTAACGCGCTCAACAACGTTCCGGGGTATATCGCCAAGATCGGGCAGCCTATTTCGATGATGTATGGGCTGGTATATGATGGCAATTACCAGTTAAATGATTTTAATAAATTGCCAAACGGCACTTATGTGCTGAAAGATAATGTTCCTGCTTACACCGGTTCGAACGGGGTAGCCAACAGGTCCATTCAACAGCCTGGAGATCCAAAGTACAGGGATATCAATGGTGACGGACTGGTGAACAATGATGACCTGACCATCATCGGGAATCCGAACCCTATTCATACCGGCGGTTTCACCAATAACTTTAAATATAACAACTTTGATCTGAATGTATTCCTGCAATGGTCTTACGGGAACGATGTTTATAACGCCAACCGTGTTAACCTGGAGGGCGGAACCCCAATAGGTCTCAATGTCAATCAGTTGGCTACTTACTCCAATCGTTGGACCATAAACAATCCCAGCAACCAATATTATCGCGTCAACGCGAACGGTACACGGGTAACCAACTCCCGTGTGGTAGAGGACGGCTCTTACCTGCGCTTAAAAACGGTACAATTGGGCTATTCTCTGCCTCAAAAACTCGTTACGCGTTTGGGCATTAAGTCGTTGAGGGCCTACGCGGCTGCACAGAACCTGCTGACTGTTACCGGGTACTCCGGTCCTGATCCCGAAGTCTCTGTGAAAGGATATGGGCTCACACAGGGATATGATTTTTCTGCATACCCCAGAGCATTTACCATAACACTTGGTTTGAATTTGACCCTCTAATTTTTTGAAACAATGAAAAAGAAAATATTTACGATCATCATTGTTAGTGCACTAAGCGCATGGACCACTTCGTGTAAGAAAGTGCTGAACACAACGCCGACAAGTTTCCAGGCTCCGGCCAATTATTTTCAGACCGATGCCCAGGTCGACGCGTACCTCAACTCGGTATATGATCCGCTTAATAATGATGTTTTGATGTACCGGGACCAATTCCGTACCCAGGTTTCAGAAGGTACCGACGAGTCGTATTCTACCAATAGCAACGCATTGACGGCGCATTACAGTGCGGCCTCGACCGAAACGGCGGTTAATAACCTTTGGCAGGCATTATATCAGGGCATTGAACGCGCCAATACACTTTTGGAAAATATCGACAAAGCTACCGGCCTTACCGATGCCAAAAAACGGCACGATATCGGCGAAGCGAGGTTCCTCCGGGCCTATTATTTATTTGTGGCGACGGAGCATTTCGGCGATGTGCCGCTGAAGATCACCGAAACCCAAAGCATCGGCGACGGACAGATCGCTTTCACGCCCAGCAAGCAGGTTTATGACTATGTGATCAGCGAAATGACCGCGGCTGCTGCGCTCTTGATTGATCAAACAGCCAGCTCACTGACTTATAACGAACGCGTGACCTACACCACAGTTGAAGGTATGCTTGCCCGGGTTTGCTTATTTGCTGCGGGCTATCCGGTAAATGATACGAAACGCTACGCAGACGCGCTGATGTGGGCGACCAGGGTACAGGCTTCAGGCGAACATCAGCTTAACCCGGATTATCGTCAGATTTTTATCAACCAATCGGCCGACCGTTATGACAATACCTACCGCGAAAGTATGTGGGAGGTAGGTTTTTACTATAACGCAACCTATCCGGCCTATCGCGAGATATTGAACTCCCTTATTGGTGTAAATACCGGGATCAATCCTTACGGAAGGGTGCAGGCTTCCACACGAGCCACGGCTATTTTGTACCGGGCGTACGAATCAAACTACGATCCGGTAGCCAAACAGGATCTGTCGCCCGATATTCGTCGTGACTGGTGTATCTCGCCTTATACTTTGCCGGGCGGATCGACTACGGTAAAAGCGACCGAGACGCCTTGTGCCTGGAACGCGTGGTGGACGAGATATCCGGATAAATGGCGCCGCCAGTTTGAAACGGCACTGCCGATTGATCCAAACAACAGTCCTCAGAATTTTCCTTTACTGCGCTACGCGGATGTTTTGCTGATGCTGGCCGAAGCCGAAAATGAAGTGAACGGACCAACCGCGACTGCTTATGCTGCAATTAACCAGGTGCGCCGCCGGGCTTATAATGTTGGTAACCGGGTAACTTCCATCACTGTAACAAACGGTGGCTCAGGCTATACCAGCGCGCCAATTGTTTCAATCGCCCCCAGCTTTAGCCAGGGTGGTTTTGGAGACGGCGCTTATGCTACCGCGACCGTTTCGGGAGGTAAGGTAACGGCTGTCAATATCATTGCCTCAAGCGGATTTTATACTTCGGTACCTGCTGTTACTTTCGCAGGTCCCGGCACAGGGGCCACGGCTGTAGCAACTTTAACTGCTGCCAACCCGGCAAATGCCGACCTTACCCCCGGTTTAAGTAAGGATGATTTTCGCAAAGCCATACAGGATGAGCGTCTTCGCGAACTAAACGGTGAATGCCTCAGGCGTCAGGATCTTAAACGCTGGGGCATTCTTGTTCAAACCGTGCAGCAAAGGACGGCACTGGCAACAAGCGGAAGCAATGATCGTTTCGCGAATGGCACACAAAAGATTCCACCGGTAGTTGGCTCACCGAATATTACCCCGGGCGGTGCTGCTTTGTCTTCGAGCGATTTCAACACTGCGGCCCTGGATGGCTTAAACATTACCAGCCGGTTTAATTTGTTACCAATTCCAAGTAAAGAGATCAGTGTAAATTCTTTAGCCAAGCAAAATCCGGGATTTTAAAATGCAATTGAAGATGAAAAAGATATATTACATAATACTCGCCGTGGCAGCCTTTGCAGCCTCGTGCAAAAAGATGGATACAGACAACGTGGCGGTAAATATCACTTTGCCCAAAACAACCTATAAGGTTGGTGATACGGTAAAATTCAGTATGTCGGGTAACGCCGATTATATTGACTTTTATTCAGGCGAGCCCGGTCATAACTATGATCTGAAGGATGTTTATACCAGCCAGGTGTCAGGCAATCCTGAATTTCAGTTCGCGAGTACCGTTCAGTCAGGAAATGCGACGACAAAAGGACTTTATATCCTTGCCTCGAACAATTTTAACGGTATTTACGATAAGACGAATATTGCGCAGGCAACCTGGACTGATATTACCAATCGTGCCACATTAGCTACTTCGACAACCAGTGTGTCGTCAGGAATAATCAACGTAAACGATCTTAAAGTGGATGGAAAACCTTTATATATCGCGTTTAGATATGTCTCGGTAAACCCAGCAATATCCAATCAATGGTTGTGGACGATATCGACCTTCCAGTTCAGAACAAAATTTGCCAATAATGTAACCTATACCAACGCGGCCGACAATGTTTCGGCAGGGTTCGGGTCGATCGAGTTCGCGGGCGATTCGGCTCATTGGTCTGCCGGAACCAGCCTGGTGCATGCCGGCCTCAAGGCAGGCTATCCGGCCGACGACGACTGGGCCATAACACGTCCTTTCTATCTTAACAGCATCAATTCTGATGCTGCCGGTGTGGTAGTGGTCAAAAATATTACTTCGGTACCGCTGGCGCCGGTATTTAATTATCAATTTGTAGCGCCGGGCACATATAATGTCGTATTTGTTGCCAGGAACGCTAATATCAATTCAAGTAAACAAAAGATATTTACTTTTACAATCACCGTCGCACCCTAAAGCAGCCTGCCTGCAGAGGGTTTACCTCTGCAGGTGAATTTGCTTTTTGCTTCGGGGTAAGTTTATAGCATCACCGGATCAGCCATACCTTTTCTTGCGCATACGTTAATCAACCTGCGCCCACCCGGTATCAGGCAGAGAGATGATCGTGTAATTTCTGATAGCCAGCTTTCGGTACCTTTTTTGTTTTCCGGAAACTAATATCATCCTGCCGAACAAAACTTCGCAGTCGCGTATAGCCCCGCCTGGGCTGTTGTAGGCTTGGATTGCTTTATCGGTTTAGTTTTAAGATTTATTGATTTATTACTTCATGAAATATTAATTTTTGTGAAATTATCATGTTTTTTAAGCGATAAAATGATATCAATAAAATTTTAATTTAGTGGGATTAAAAATATATTTTTGCTAAACCGATTAAGCCATATACGATTACCTGAATATTGGTGTATTTTAATTGGAACTTTTGAGAGCTGATTAAGTGCCTGATATTAGGTAGGGCACTATTTGATCAGGAAAATTGTATTAGATAAGAAATAATGAAGCATAATGAGGAAGGCTTGGCTGGGGTACTGGTCGCAGATATAGGTGGTTCCCATATTACGTCAGCGATTTGTTGCGGGCAGGGTAATGTCGATCACAATAGTGTCTCGCGCGTTGAATTCAGCAGCAAAACCTCTGCACAGACGATCCTGGAATCCTGGTGCCTGGCGATGCATAAAAGTATAGCTGCTTTTGGTGGCGAGGTTACCGGTGTGGGTTTGGCTATGCCGGGGCCTTTTGACTATGAGAACGGCATCTGCTATCTCAGAGGGTTAAATAAGTATGAGGCCATGTACGGAATGAATATTCGCCAAACCTTGGCCGGGCGTTTGAATATCCAGGCTGAGAAATTCAGGTTCAGGAATGATGCCGAGGCAACAATAGCGGGCGAAGTGTTGTATGGTACAGCCGTAGATTCCGGTTCGGTTCTGGGGATTACGTTGGGAACAGGTTTCGGATCTGCATTTTTTGACGGACAAACAACCAGGGATATCAATCTGGGGAGTGAACCGTTCAAAGAAACCATCGCCGATGATTATCTTTCTACGCGTTGGTTCCAGCGTCGCTCTTGCGAGTTGACGGGACTAAGTTTGACCGGTGGCGTTAGAGAACTTGCTTCGATGGCAGACAGTAATCTAACTGCAAAAGCTATTTTTCGCGAGTTTGCCTGCAATCTTACGGAATTTCTGGGCCCATATGTAACCGAATACCGGCCACGGAGTGTATTGATCTGTGGAAATATTGCTAAAGCGTCAAAACATTTTCTCACTGTGATCAAAAAAAGGCTGGAAGTTCCGCTGATTATGGCCGGACTGGGTGAGCATGCGGCATTGATGGGCGCATCGGGCCTGTTTACCGCTACAGAGGGTACGATTATGCAGCCCTCTGGCCATTGATCGTGATCAAAATTTGCCTTATTATAAACCTAAACCACGCCTCAGGAGGCGTCCTGTTGAATATGACCGATTTGTTTAATTTTTGGAAAAAATGCTTTTCTGCAAGGATGGCTGTCTTTGCGTTAACTATCGTTTCAGTACTGCCGGCATACGCGCAGATTGTAAACCCCGCCAAAGAAATCAGGTATTGTGAAACCCAAGCCCGGACAACACTGCAGCAGATTCCACCGTTTTCGGCCGAAGATCTCCCCAGGAGCATAGCTCAGGGGCAAACCAACTGGCATTTTGTAAACTACCGCGACTGGTGTTCAGGTTTTTGGCCGGGTATCCTGTGGGAACTTTACGATGGCACCGGTAATGATGAATGGAAAATTGCCGCAGATAAGTTTACCCGGCAATTGGAGCCACTTTCAACTCGCCCGGGTTTTGACCATGATCTGGGTTTTATGATCTTCAATAGCTACGGAAACGGCTACCGGCTAACACATAATAGCCAGTATAAAAAAGTCATCCTGAAGGCAGCCGATTCATTGGCGACACTTTTTAATCCCAGGGTCGGCACTATCCTGTCCTGGCCGGGTATGGTTCAAAAGATGGGCTGGCCGCATAATACGATCATTGATAATATGATCAACCTCGAATTGTTGTTCTGGACATCTAAGAACGGTGGGAGTCATCGTTTATATGATATCGCGCTGCGCCATGCCAAAACAACAATGCATAATCACTTTCGTAACGACTATACATCCTACCACGTAGTTGTATACGATACTATAACCGGGAAAAAGATCAAAGGGGTAACGCACCAGGGCTATGCCGACAATAGCACATGGGCACGCGGGCAGTCCTGGGCGATCTATGGATTTACTATGTGTTACCGGGAAACACATGATCCCGAATTCCTGGCCTTCGCGCAGAAAGTAGCCGACGTTTACATTCGTCGTTTGCCCGCCGACCTTGTTCCGTTCTGGGACTTTGACGATCCGGCGATCCCCAATGCGCCGCGCGATGCCTCGGCAGCCTGTGTAACCGCCTCGGGGTTGCTGGAACTATCCACTTTTGTAAAAGATTCAGGCAAAGCGCGCCATTACAGGAGGCTCGCCGAGCGGATGCTGGTGAATCTTTCCGCAAAATATCAAAGCAGAAGTACCAACAGCGCCTTCCTACTGCATTCAACCGGGCATCATCCGGCCGGAACGGAGATCGATGCCTCGATCATTTATGCCGATTACTATTATCTGGAAGCCTTGTTGCGTCTTAAACATTTGCAAGATCATCATCAGTTATGAAAATAATCAAATCACGCTTATCAACCGGCAGAAAGTTAACACATTTATGGGTCTCAGCAGTTTTACTCTGTATATCTGCCACAGTTCCGGGCCTGGCGCAAAACATAGTGCCCGGCACTACAATTGCGCTCCATTCGCCAGACGGACATATCCAATTGGAGTTCTATCAGAGATCGGATTCTCAAAATAAAAAAACGCTTTGGTACCAGGTCAGCTATGATCAGCAACCGATCATCGCGGAATCGGCGCTCGACCTGGAACTGGATAACAGCCTTTCCGAAAAGGCCATGGCTCTTAAGGTAGACACGCATGCGCATTGGTTCGAAAACTTGTCCGTCAAGACAATCTCCCGGAGCAGCCATGATACCACCTGGATCCCTGCCTATGGGGAAAAGGCATCGATCCGCGACCATTACAATGCTGCTACCGTTGAACTCATTAAAGACGATAACGACATCTACCCCATGAACATTGAGTTTCGGGTATATGACGAGGGCATAGCTTTCAGATTCTATTTTCCGGAAAACACTAAGGGTACCTATTATAATGTGACTGCCGAGAACACCGAATTCTCTCTGTTGCCGGGCGCGCATGCCTGGTTTGCCAATTGGGCGCAGGCGCCGTACTATGAATTGGGTCTTAAAGATTGGCCCGGTGAAAGCGAGCGGCCACTAACGATCCGGACAGCGAACGGGTTTTATATCTCGCTCGCCGAAGCGGGGCTCGTCGATTATTCCCGGACGAAATTCCGGCTCAGCGATACCAAACCCAACACCATCGTAACTTCTATGGCCGGAGGCGCCCAGTTGATCTCGCCCTTTGGTACGCCCTGGCGTACAATACTAATTGCAAAAAGTGCGACCGGTTTGATCGAGCGCGATCACCTGATCCAGAACCTGAATGCACCGGCCGCCATCAGCGATCAGTCTTGGATCAGACCAGGTAAGATCATGCGGGTAATGACCCAGACTACCGCAGCGGCAAAAGCGAACATCGATTTCGCCGCCAAACAGCATTTACAATATATCCTGTTCGATTGGAAATGGTATGGTCCGGCCTTTAGTTTCGGATCAGATGCGACCAAGGTAGCCATTCCGGATTTCGATCTGCCGGCTATTATCAGCTATGCCAAAAGCAAGGGTTTGGGCGTTTGGCTCTACGTCAACCAACAGGCCTTGCTGGCTCAAAGCGACAGCCTTTTCCGGGTATATCATCAATGGGGTATTAGCGGTGTTAAATTCGGTTTCGTGCAGGTTGGCTCGCATCGCTGGACCACCTGGATCGAAAAAGCGATACAGCAGGCAGCTCAAAACCACATAATGGTCAACATCCACGATGACTGGCGACCCACCGGCGAGCAACGTACCTGGCCAAACCTGATGACGGCGGAAGGAATACGGGGCAATGAGGAAATGCCCGATGCGACACACAACACCATATTGCCCTTTACCCGGTTTCTGGCCGGCGGCGCGGATTATACCATTTGTTATTTTGACAAGCGTATCAAAACCACGCACGCGCATCAACTGGCGCTGGCGGCTATATTTTACAGCCCTATTCAAACTTTGTTCTGGTATGACCAACCGGAGCAGTATCATCAGGAGCCCGAGCTCGATTTCTGGCAACATATACCTACCGTTTGGGATGAAACCAGGGCGCTTGATGGCGAGCCCGGCCAATTTGTAGTAACCGCGAGACGGAAAGGTGCGGAGTGGTTCCTCGGGGCCATCACCAATGATGATGCCCGGGATATCCGGATCCCGCTGTCATTTCTGGAAAGCGGCAAACAGTATAACGCTTACATTTATTCGGATGATCCGGCTGTACAAACGGTTACGCATGTCGCCATCAAAAAAATGACGGTTAACGGCAAGCTCATACTAAGCCCGCACCTGATGCCTTCAGGAGGAACTGCCATCCGCTTCGAGCCTGTAAACTAACGACCAATAAACCTTAAACCAATAGTTCCCATGAGAGAGAAAATTCTGCTAACCGAACGAAAATTCACCGTCACCTTCATCTTCGTCACTTCGCTTTTTTTAATGTGGGGGTTGCTCCATTCCATGAGCGATGTATTGAACAAACATTTTCAGGATGTATTGCATGTTTCCAAAAGTCAATCCGGCCTTATCCAGCTATCTGTATTCGGCGCCTATTTCATTATGAGTATCCCGGCTGGGCTTTTCCTGAAAAGGTTTGGATATAAAAGAGGCGTTTTGCTGGGCCTTTTCCTGTTTGCTGCCGGGCTTTTCCTGTTCGTTCCGGCGGCAAATAGTAGTTCGTTCACTTTTTTCCGTATTGCCCTGTTTATTGTGGGATGCGGGATGGCAACGCTCGAAACGGTAGCACACCCTTTTGCCGCCGGTTTGGGCGATCAACGGACCAGCGACCAGCGCCTTAACTTTTCCCAATCGTTCAACGCAATCGGAACGATTATTGGTCCGGCTGTAGCTACTTATTTCTTTTTCAGAACCACGGGTAGTATAGAAAGCCTGGATTCGGTGAAGGTTTTGTACGTTGGGATTGGGTGTATCGTTATCCTGATCGCGATTGCGTTTATTTTTCTTAAAGTGCCCGATTTCTCGGCAGAGGCTGCCCACAGTCAGGACCCTGAAGCTGCAAATATTGATATTGAGCCGGGTAAAGAACTATCCCAGCATCGTCATTTTGTTTGGGCCGTGGTCGCCCAGTTCTTTAACGTGGCCGCGCAGGCCGGTACCTGGGCGTTCTTTATCAACTATGGTCATGATGTTATGGGGTTCAGTAACGAACGTGCAGGCGGATATATGAGCTTGTTTATGGCTATGATGGCGGCAGGAAGATTTTTAGGGACCTACCTGATGCGTTTCGTCGCTCCCAATCGCCTGCTGGCTATTTTCGCATCCGCTAACATATTGATGTGCCTGATTGTTGCACAAGACTTAGGCTGGCCCTCTTACATTGCCCTGTTAATGATCAATTTCTTTTTCAGTATAATGTTCCCAACCATATTTAGTCTTGGCCTTAAGAACCTGGGAAGCCATACCCAGCATGCTTCCTCCTTCATCTCGATGGGTGTTGTGGGGGGCGCTTTCTTCCCGCTGCTAATGGGGTTGATCGCGAATCAGAATGTGGCGCATGCTTATTATTTGCCCATTATTTGCTACGTCGTCATCTTCTTGTTCGGATTCAAATTTTACAAGGTTAAACATTGATCTCCGGTCAGGGCCTCCATCAGAAACCATGAAAAAAAAACTCTCCATCAAAGATATCGCGGACCAATTGAAGGTGTCCAAAACTACAGTTT
>Ga0157373_10000637_pt1 | contig 27502 bp, 21 predicted proteins | sample C65metaG_FD_113460 | JGI IMG/M metagenome (GOLD analysis project Ga0157373, IMG submission 113460) | Corn rhizosphere microbial communities from Kellogg Biological Station, Michigan, USA - C6-5 metaG | ecosystem: Host-associated > Plants > Roots > Rhizosphere > Soil | place: USA: Michigan... | reverse complement strand
CCAAAATTGATGATAGTAATATTATCGGCTGTGGCACATTGCATTGCTTTGTCTGTCCCTACAATTTTTACCTTGTGTATATCAGCAAACATTTTTACATAGTTGCTAAAATTGGTAAGAAGAATATATTCCCCGAAATTTTCCAGCTTCTCGCCCGTATATCTTGGAAGCCAGTTGTTTACTATATCTTTTTTTGTTTTCATAATCCTGGAAGTCGAAAGTTTCAATTGATATTAATAAAAATACAATTTTAGGCTGATGATTTAAATTTGTGAATGTCCATGTGCAAATTTCGCCTATTTGATTGCAACTAAAATCTTATTCATTTTCAGGAAACGAAACTCAACATGATAAAAATTGAATTTCCGAAACAGCAGGTTTCTTTAAGGCAACGGAAAGGCTTAAACGAAGTTTTTGATGTAGTAAGAAAGAAATGGCTGCAGCTTACACCTGAAGAATGGGTACGGCAGAATATGATCCATTTTCTTTTTTCAAAAGAATACCCTGCATCATTAATAGCTGTGGAAAAAGAAATTAAGCTGGGCGAATTATCAAAGCGATGTGATCTTGTTATTTACGATAGAAATACTAAACCTTTTATGATAATCGAATGCAAGGAAATGAAAGTATCACTTTCAGAAAAGGCATTAAACCAGGTTTTACGTTATCATATTACGCTACCGGCAAAATACCTGATGATAACCAACGGGAGTTATTGTTTTGGTTTTGAAAAAACCGGTGATCAATTTATTGAGATAAATGAATTTCCGGGTTATGAGACCTGATTTTTAAATACTTTAAAATAGAAAAGTAAATCCTTACGGGAATATTCCTAACTCGGCATACGATGTGGCTACTTTATTGATAGCGCATACATAAGCTGCCGTTCGCATATCGGGGATGGCCGGATTTTTTTGCCAGATATCAACAATTTCACGGGTTGCAGCGATCATCGTTTCTTCAAGCCCGCTTCTAACAAGATCTATTTCATCGGCACCCCGTAAAATAAAATCTTTTTCCGCTGAACTTACACTTTTGCCTGTAAGTTCTTCAACTTGCCCAAGTATATGCTGGTTCATGTTTTCATCAAATCTTTTCTCCAGTCTTCCATAACGTACATGACTCAGATTTTTCAGCCATTCAAAATAACTAACCGTGACGCCGCCTGCATTCAGGTACATATCAGGAATCACCAATATCCCTTTTAAGTTCAATATATCGTCGGCTTCAGGAGTAAGAGGCCCGTTAGCTGCTTCGCCTATAATTTTTGCTTTTATACGGGCTGCATTTTCTCCATTAATAACATTTTCCAGGGCTGCAGGAATTAAAATATCGCAATCCATTTCCAGGGCATCAGTATTCTTTGCAAAATTTTCGGCCCCGGGAAAATTAAGTATTGACCCTGTTTTGGTGCGATGCTGCCAAACTTTATCTACATCAAGTCCATTGTTGTTCCAGATGGAGCCTTCATATTCTGCCAGTCCCACAATTATCGCTCCTGCCTGTTGGAAAAAAAGTGCGGAATGGTAACCAACGTTACCAAGTCCCTGCACACAAACCCGCTTTCCTTTTACTCCTGTGGGAAGCCCTAACTTATCCATAACTGTTGGCATTTTGCAGACTTCATTAACTCCGTAAAATACTCCAAGGCCGGTAGCTTCCTTTCTTCCTCGCACGCCTCCCTGGGTAACAGGTTTGCCAGTCACACAGCCCGCAGCATCAATTTCACCGGGGTGCATCGCTCCGTACGTATCGAGTATCCAGGCCATTTCTCTTTCTCCTGTTCCATAGTCAGGCGCGGGAACATCAATACCAGGCCCGATAAAATTTTTCTTTATTAATTCGGCAGTATAACGTCGGGTGATTTTTTCCAATTCATATGGAGTATAATCTCCTGGTTTGATTTTTATTCCGCCTTTGGCTCCTCCAAAGGGAACATTTACAATAGCACATTTGTAAGTCATGAGCGCTGCAAGCGCCATCACCTCATCCTGGTTTACAGCGAGACTAAACCGGATACCACCTTTGCATGGCGCCTTGTGATGTGAATGTTGAACACGGTAAGCCTCAATGGTTACTATTTCACCATTTTCTCTTTTTATGGGAAACCTCATCTGGTACACACTGTTGCATTGTTTTATTTGCTCTAAAATTCCCGGATCCCAATTAGTGAAAATTGCAGCCTTATCAAAACTTCTTTCAACACTCTGGAAAAAGCTATATGGTATTGGAGATGGCATAAAGTATATTTTGAATTTGTGAATGAGTAAAACTTACATTTTATTTTTTATCCCGATTAAATAAATAGCTGTTCATCCGCAATTAAGAAATCTTTTCTTTTTTTGACACTTTCATATCAATTCTTATGAGATATAAAATGAGAACAACAAGAATCGTAACACACACAGCCATTACAACATATATTTTGTCATTGCTCCTCATAATGCTGTCCATATCCTGTCTGGCGGAATCTGTGGGAGATTGAGCGAAGAGCAAAAAATTTGCCAATGAAAATATAACGGAGAGGCATAGCCGCTTAATAAAATAAAGTTTACTCATTAATCAGATTTTTATTGGCCAGGAGATGTAGTCTTATTTTAAGATTGCTGATCCAAATTCCTAAAAGTACCCATCCGAGAATTGCGGGCACGAATACTGTTGCCATTCTTGCATCCAGACTGTCACCTCCTAAAGCAGGATTGCCACCGCCTTTGGCGCCTTCCATTCCCCCGGGATGAAGGGATTGAACGAGCCTCGGTAAAATCATTATCAGTGGTATGTAAATGAAGTAAGCAAAAATATTGTAGACTGCGCTTATGCGGGCTTTTTTATCAATGTCGTTCATGGAGCTGCGTAGTACCAGGTAGGCGAGATAGATTAATACTGCTATTGCCGCGGCAATTTGTTTTGGATCATTACTCCAGGGCTCGCCCCAGGTATAAGTTGCCCAAATAGAGCCGGTAGCTAAACCTAAGATTCCAAAAACCACCCCTGTCTTTGCAAATTCAGATGCATAAATATCGTGTTTTACGTTTTGTGTGCGCAGGTAGGCAATAGAATAACCCAGCGAAAGAGAAAGTAAAGCGATTTGCCCAAACCACATGGGTACATGGAAGAAGAAATTTCTAATGCTTTGATGAAGATTGCCAATGATGGGCACCGGTACTAAAAATCCCCGGGTAAATGTGAAAAACAAAAGAAGGATACACAATATTTTCCACCACTTAAATTTCATTTATGCAAAGATTTCATTTTATGCAATCGCTTTTGAGGGGGCAAAATTATAATAAAACTTTTGTGATTTTTGTTTTGTTTGAATTTATCTTATCATTTAACTAAGATCAAATTAGAGATTTACTATCTAAATGAATAAAATAAGAATGTTGTTTTAAGTTATTTGCCAAAAAAGTGAATCAGATTCTGCAATCGGTAATTAAAATTTAATAGATTTTTTCCGCGGCGCTTTTTGAAGGGAAATTATGTTAATTGCCTTCATCAAATAATTGTGAATCCGTTTATGTAGCTTTGCTTTTCTATTTCAAATCCTATCGCCTGATTGATGAACCCCGATAAAGATTATACTCCTTTAAATTACCGATCAGGTCTTGGGGACCTCGATGAATGGCTCAATAAATTTTCACGCCATTTAAAAGTGGAACACGGTAACAATGAGATTAAGTATCCTCATAATTTTGCGTCGGGGTTCGCAAAAGTATACACGATTGAACAAGGACTTTCCTACCGCATCGTTGATTACGATCTCAATACCGATTTTATTTTTAACCGCGAACCGTCTGATAAATTTTTCCTGATAATTTATTTTTATCAATATACTAATGTTAAAAAGCTCTTTGTATCAATAGATGACGATGTAATAGCCGATACTGATGAAAATGCTTTTAGTGCCGTGTTAATGACCAATAGTCATACGCACCAAACTTTTGAATTGAGTAAAGGCACGAGCGTAAAAGGACTAACAATTCAACTTACGGAAGAGTGGTTGCGGGAAAAAATACATGATCCCGATACTTTTCTCTATAAAATGTTTGATGAAAAAAAAGTGTTCAGGCATTTTTTAAATGCCAAGGCAAAGAAACTGCTAAATCAAATTTTTAGTCATAATTCGGAATCAGTTGCACCCTTGCTATATATCAATACACGGGTTCTTCGGCTTTTAGAGGGATTTCTTGAAAATATGTTGCGGATGAACCTTGCAGAATTTTCGAGTGGGCTTTCATCAAAAGATTTTCAGAGCGTTTCAAAAATTGAAAGAATTCTTGTTGAAAATTATGCATCAGATTTTCCTAAAATTGAAAAACTTGCACGCATCGCGTTGATGAGTGAAACAAAACTTAAGAATATTTTTAAGAAAGCTTTTGGAATGGGATTATATGAATACTATCAGAAAAACCGAATGCACAAAGCAAAGGGATTTTTGTCCCTGAATATATATTCTGTTTCAGAAGTTGGTGCAATGGTCGGGTACGTTAATCTCAGCAACTTTTCAAACGCATTTAAAAAGGAATTTGGCCATTTGCCAAAAGACTGCAACAAAATAGACTGAATTTTTTATAAAAAAAGCTTTTACGGTTATTTCCATATCGTATACGGTTAATTTCTTTCAGCACATAACAATACCTTTATTCAAATAACCAATTAGCCAATATCTCAAGATTTTATATAATTGAAAAGACCACACACACCGCACTTTCCTGGAATTAGTTTCTAAGCAAAGCACAAGAAATCGAGCCCCCGTTAGGGGGTTTTTTACTTCTATTTATATTTCCCTTAAATGGTTAAATCCAAATCCTTCAATAGTTACTTTATTTCTTAAAACTTGTCTTTTACGCAGCAATATAACCAGTACATTACGGCGTCAATAATTCTGCATAAATCGGCCAGATCTTTCCGGCATACGTGCAATTATCTTTAAAATCTCACGCATGGTTTTATACAGTCATTCACTTAACTTTGCCCCCCATAAACAAAAAATATGAGTGGTGCACTAAAAGAAGTAAGAAACCGGATTCAGAGTGTAAAAAGTACCCAGCAGATAACTAAAGCTATGAAGATGGTAAGTGCGGCCAAGTTACGCAGGGCGCAGGATGCTATTATACAAATGAGGCCCTATGCACAAAAACTCCAGGAAATGCTTGCAAATATTGTGGGGAATGCAGATGGGGATGTAAGCATGGCTCTTACGGTGGAAAGGCCGGTTCAAAAAGTTATGGTTATTGTAATAACAAGCGACAGGGGGCTTTGTGGAGGTTACAACAGTAATCTTATTAAGCTGGCCAAGCAGGTTATAGCAGATAAATATGCAAACGTAGCTGCAAAGGGAAATGCCGAAATGTTAACCTTGGGAAAAAAAGGATTTGAGCATTTTAATAAGAATAAATTTAAAGTTATCGATCGCTATTGGCATATATTTTCCGATTTGAGTTTTGAACACGTTGCTGCGGTCTCAAAATTTGCAATGGACTCTTTTGAAAAAGGAGAAGTTGATGCAGTTGAATTGGTATACAGTGAATTTAAGAATGCAGCAACTCAAAAGTTCACAGTTGAACAATTTTTGCCGGTTAAGAAATCTCAAAAGAAAAAAGGCGAGGCAAAAGCAGATTTCATTTTTGAACCTGATAAAAATATATTGATAAAGGAGTTGATGCCAAAGATTTTGAATACGCAATTGTATAAGGCAATACTTGATGCACATGCGAGTGAACATGGCGCCCGCATGACGGCAATGGATAAGGCAACAGAAAATGCTGAAGAACTTTTAAAGAATTTAAAAATAAGTTACAACCGTGCACGGCAGGCGGCTATTACAACAGAACTTACCGAAATTGTAAGCGGAGCTGCTGCGTTGCAAGGGTAAGATTTAAAGGTCATTAGTCAATTAGTCAATTAGTCATTAGTCAATAAAGCATAAATAATTTTTAATGATAAAATTAATTGACTTACAGGTTTATAAAGCTGCTATGGAAATAGGAGATAATATTTGGGAAATAGTTGATAAATGGGATTTTTTCAATAAGGATACCTTGGGAAAACAATTTGTAAGAGCCGCAGATTCAATTGCATTAAATATTGCAGAGGGTTATGGAAGGTATTTTTATAAAGAAAATAAGAACTTCAATTATTACAGTCGTGGTTCCGGGTTTGAATGTACAAGTTGTCTAAGAAAAGCGATGAAAAGAAATTTAGTAACACAGGAAGAAAATATGCAACTTAGATTATTATTTGAAAAATATTTTAAGCTTATAAATGCTTACATCAAATCAATTGGCCAAACAACTGTGAAAGATCAATTGCAGGAACCTGATTTTATATATGATTCAAAAAAATCTGAAAATCTGGAAAATTTATTGACTAATGACGAAATGACCAATGACCAATAACGATGGATTTAAGTTTAATAATCCCGCATATTGAAGCCCTGATATTTGCAAGTGAAAAACCTTTGCCTGTTAATGAACTGGCAGAGTTTGTAAACAATGCTCTTGGGTTTATTGAAGATCGTGCAACATCCGGCCAGGTTGAAGCCGCGATAAAAGCTGTTAGGGAAAAATATGAATCGGAGTTTTATGCTTTCGAAGTTGTGGAAAGTGGAGGCGGTTTCCAGTTCTTGACCAAAAAGGAATATCATAAAACCATTGCGCAACTGAACGGTGATAAGTTTTTGAAAAAGCTTTCAGTTGCTTCTCTCGAAACTCTTTCTATTATTGCTTATAAGCAGCCGGTTACCAAGTCGGAAATAGAGATAATCCGTGGTGTAAATTGCGACTATGCCGTTCAAAAACTGCTGGAGAAAGATCTGATAGTGATAACCGGCAGAAATGAAAATTCACCGGGCAAGCCTTTGATTTATGCTACTTCAAAATCCTTTATGGATTATTTTGGAATCAATAGTCCCGATGACCTTCCCAAAATAAAGGAAGTGTTGAACCAGGAAATTATTGAAGCAACAAAAATTGAAGAAATTCAAAATGAAACCAGCTTTGATTTTGAAGTAGAAATTAAGGAGAACAGGGAAGAATCTTTGCAGACAGAAATTGAGTAACGATAAATAGCCATCAACAACAATATCTTTCCCAAATAAATATTAATAAAATAAATTGGCTTAGTTAGCTCATGAACTAATTACCACATTACATTATGCCACAAGTATTATCTCATCAGGAACTGAAATCAATTGCTGAAGAATTTGGAACACCAGTATATGTTTATCACGCAGAAAAAATTGCTGAACAATACTCAAAACTTGTAGCTGCTTTTAAAAAGACTGATGTAAAATTTTTTTATGCCTGCAAGGCTTTAACCAACGTTAATGTTCTCTCATACATAAAATCAATGGGCGCCAATATTGACTGTAGTTCAATAAATGAAGTTAAGCTGGCGCTGCATGCGGGTTTTCCTGCCGAACGAATTTTATACACGTCCAATGGAATTGCATTTGAAGAAATTGACGAAGCAAAAAACCTGGGAGTTAACATCAATATCGATAGTATTTCTAATCTTGAAAAATTCGGGAAGAAATATGGTCATACTTACCCGGTTGGCATTCGGCTTCGCCCTAATATTTTAGCTGGTGGAAATCTAAAAATTTCCACGGGACACGATAAAAGCAAATTTGGTATTCCTGTGGACCAGGTTGAACAAATATTAGCAGTGGTGAGGGAACAGGATTTGTTCATCCGTGGATTACAGATACACACCGGAAGTGACATCGAAAGTGCCGACGTATTTGTAAAGGGCATTGAAGTTTTGTTTGACATAATTCCTCATTTTAAGGAATTAGAATTTGTTGATTTAGGCGGTGGTTTTAAAGTGCCTTATAAAGAGGGAGACAGCGAAACTGACATTAACGCTCTTGCTCAAAAAGTTGGCGAAGCTTTTGCCAATCATCCCAATCCCGGCAATAAACATTTGCAGGTTTGGTTTGAGCCGGGAAAGTTTTTAGTAAGTGCTGCGGGTTATTTTATTACACAGGTAAACGTAATTAAAGAGACATCAGCTACTACTTTCGCAAGCGTTAACAGCGGGTTCAATCATTTAATTCGCCCAATGTTTTACAATTCATACCACCGCATTGAAAACATAAGCAATGATAACGGCCCCGAAAAACACTACTCGATTGTTGGTAACATTTGTGAAACTGACACCTTTGCCTGGGATCGAAAAATCAATGAAATAAACGAAGGCGATTATCTCGTTTTTTATAATGCAGGTGCTTATGGTTTTGAAATGTCTTCCAATTTTAATTCCAGACTGAAGCCTGCAGAAGTTTTAGTAAAAGAAGGCAGGGCTTCATTAATTCGCAGAAGAGATTCATTTGAAGATCTTTTACAAAATCAACTTATATAAAAAAAGTAAACATAAATATTGCATCAACGTTTATGTTTACTTTATAATTTCAACGAGAATCTTCTCCTATCTTTCGGTTATGGATTGCTCCCTGAAGAAGAATTACCGTTATCCTGGAATTGGTTATTGGCTCCCGGATTCTGATTATCGTTCGGCGAATTGTTTTGATTACTGTTATTCCGCCCACGGTTCTGATTGTTTGAATTACCATACCTGAAATTTTGCTGAGCCGAAATTATAGCCTGGTCCCTTTCACTTTTTAAGGAACGTATTTCCTGCCTTCTTTGCGAATGGCTCAGGCTTTTATTATGCCTTGCATCTCTTATTTGATTGGCATAATCAATTTTTATAGATTGAATTTGTAAAGATAATTTGTACGGCGTTCTCCTGTAGGCATAAGGGCTTGGGTAACCAAAAGGATAACCATAGTAAGGATACCCGAAATAAGGATAACCATAATAAGGGTACCCGTATCCGAAGCCGAATCCAACCGACGGAGCAACAACCACTCTTGGGTGGTAAATGTGGTAATGACCGCCTTTCCTTTGGGCTGAAGCGCCTAAAGTTAATGTCAACGATGCTAAAATTATTAATAGTGTTTTCATAAAATTTGTTTTAAAAATGTTCACCTTGTTGGACGTCAAAAAAATAAAAAGTAACACCCAAAATTCACCTATAACTATTTTTTAACGAATGGATTAAATAGCGACTTCCAGTACAAAATTGACAACTATTACCGACCCAAAAATGTTAAAATAATTTTGCTTTAGCAGGGATATTGCATACTCTTTTTAAGCCAGACAGGCTAATAGAATCGTTGGATTTTAAAAGGTATACGAAACTTTCTTCTCTTTTTTAAATTCAATAAAAACAAACCACGCGGTGACGAATGTTGATAATAACAGCCATGATAAAATAGGGATATTAAATCGTGTAATTGATGGCGAAGCAGAGAACCAGCCTCCCCTTGTATTAATGATAAAGAAGCCTAAAACATTCTTTATCAATTCCCATAAAAAAGCAAAGCGATTTCGGTCCATCAATTCCGTAAATGAATAAACACTTAAGAAAATGAAAAGGCCATAAACGAAAATTCCCGGTGAGCCAATCGATGCAATATTTGCAAACAGATAGCTTGTGGAAATCAGCAATATCGATAACTCAATCCATGACCAAATCAACAGTTGATTTGAATATGCCGGAGCATATTTTTGAAAACTGTAGACGTCTTCAATCTTATAAAGAGGAAATTTTTCTACCACATCTTTTGGCCGCCATCCTGTAGGCATCAGCCATATTCTTAGTTTATCTTTCCAGTATCCCGCATACCAGGCATCTTTTACCAAAAGCCACAAATGAATGAAATTGATTTTTACCGGGTTCCAGGTTCTGGCTGGCCGGGTAATGCCGTATACCGGTTGAACGCCGGCTAGTTCTTGCTGAAATGTTCCAAACAATTTATCCCAAACAATAAATATCTGTGAAAAATTCTTATCGATATATTCTTTGTTTATTGCATGATGTACTCTGTGATGAGACGGTGTTACAATAATTTTTTCGAGCCAACCCATTTTATCAATGTGTTGCGTATGATACCAAAACTGGGCAAATAATTGAATAGGAGCTACAATTGCAATTACTTTTGCAGGCACTCCGAGTAACGCTGCAGGCAGCAGGAACACAGAAAATATCTTTATTATTTCTGAGATACTTTGTCTTAACGCACACGCCAAATTAAATTCTTCACTACTGTGATGAATGATATGGAAATTCCAAAAAATATTGTATCGATGTTCAATTCGATGCACCCAATAGCCCGCAAAATCCAAGGCAATAAAAGCGGCGACATAAACCAAAATGCCAGGTTTCATGTGTACGATGGCAATTTTGTTTACCAGCCATTCGTAGCTTAAAATTACCACACTCAGCCCAAGAACATCTTTGGTTACATTTGTAACACCGGAACTCAGGCTCGATATCATATCCATTTGTCGAACAGTATCTCTACCCCTGGCCCAACCATACCACTTTTCGAGAAGAACCAGTGACAGGAAAACCGGCATGGCAATCAACAGTATTTTTCCATATGTTTCCATGTGCAAATCGTTAATTAAAATTACAGAAGTTTCTAAACAATAGATCAAAGGTAGACGTGTTAAATGGGGCCCTTTACAGATTCAACAACTTCTTTTGCAAGTCCTTGACCGGTTATTGCTGTCGCCGACAGATTAAAATTCTTCTGCTATTGCCCGATTTCGCCGGTTGAGCCGAAATTTTTTCCTTCTTTTATGAAGTGCGGTGTCAATTTGTCTAATATTTGTTATTGGCAAAAAGTTTGACAATGCTACCTTTGCAGCCAATTTTACAAAATGGAAAAAAATAAAAAACACACATCAGATACTGAAATAGATAACCTGTCAGAGTCACAAAATTTGTCGGCCGATGAAGTTAATACTATCGACATCGATGACGTAGCTGAACCTTTGGTTCCTGACGAAACAAAACAAAAGTTAAGGGATGAACTGGAGGAACAAAAAGATAAAGTGGTAGGGTGATGTGCAGAGTTGGATAATTTTAAGAGGCGGGCTTCTAAGGAGCGTCTCGAAGTAATTCGGACAGCCGGTAAAGAAGTTATCGTTTCTTTACTCCAGGTTTTGGATGATTGTGATCGTGCTGAAATGCAAATGCAGCAGACGGACGATGTTAAACAAATAAAAGAGGGCGTCCAACTGGTATTTAATAAACTTAGGAAGACCTTACAGACACAGGGGTTGAAAGCAATGGACAGCCTTCACACTGATTTTGACGTAGAAAAGCATGAAGCCATCACAGAAATTCCTGTAGACGATAAAAAGTTAAAAGGTAAGGTGGTTGATGAAATTGAAAAAGGATATTATCTCAATGATAAGCTGATACGATTTGCAAAAGTTGTTGTGGGAAAATAAAATCTCACCAACCAGGATTTCCATTAACCGGTAACTGCGAACGGTTGATGGTTTTGTTTTACGCAGATCACAATAAATTGTATGGTAAGTTCAATGGCTTCAAAAAGAGACTATTACGAAATTTTAGGCATAGATAAATCCGCCGGGCCGGATGAAATTAAAAAGGCCTATCGCAAAGTTGCAATGCAACATCATCCAGACAGGAACCCGGGCGACCACACTGCGGAAGATAAATTCAAGGAGGCCGCTGAAGCGTATGAAGTATTAAGCGATCCCGATAAAAAAGCCCAATACGACAGGTTTGGGCATAGCGCTTTTAGCTCAGGTCGTGGAGGTGGTTATTCCGGGCATGGCATGAATATGGACGACATCTTTAGCCAGTTTGGTGACATTTTTGGCGACGATGTTTTCGGCGGATTTTTTGGTGGCGGCCGGAGCGGAGGTCGCTCGTCGCGGAGCAGAGGTACAAGAGGAAGCAACCTTCGCGTGAAAATTAAGGTGAATTATGAAGAAATGGCTAAGGGCACTTCCAAAACGATTAAGGTAAAAAAATATATTGCGTGCCATACTTGCGGTGGATCTGGCGCAAAAGATAAAAATAGTATGCAGACCTGCAGCACCTGCGGAGGTAACGGCCAGGTACGCAGAGTTCAAAATACTTTTTTGGGACAAATGCAGACAGTGAGCACTTGCCCTACCTGCAATGGTGAAGGCTCTGTAATTACCAATAAATGCACCACATGTAAAGGTGAAGGAAGAATATATGGCGAGGAAACTGTTACCTTGGACATACCAGCCGGCGTTCAGGAAGGCATGCAGTTAAGCATGAGTGGCAAGGGAAATATGGGTGAACGCGGAGGAGGTCCGGGAGATCTCATTATTTTAATTGAAGAGGAAGCGCATCCACAGCTCCATAAAGAAGGCTTGAATGTTGCGTTTGATTTATATATTTCATTTCCCGATGCGGTTTTTGGAACAAATTCCGAAGTACCCACCATTGATGGAAGGGCGAAAATTAAGATTCCGCCGGGAACGCAAAGTGGTAAAATTTTCCGCCTGAAAGGCAAAGGATTTCCTTCAATAAACTCTCATGATAAAGGTGACCAGTTGATTCATGTAAACGTATGGACACCTCAAAACGCTTCGGTTGAAGAAAAACAGGCCTTAGAGAAAATGATGCATAGCGAAAACTTTAAGCCAAAGCCGGATAAAAACGATAAGACTTTCTGGGAAAAAATTAGAGAAACTTTTAGTTAGGCGGAGTCATTCATTTCTTCTCCTTTTCTTTTTCTTTTCGTAATAAAGCACTTTGCATTTATCAATCAACCCTAAAAATTCATTTTCAAGATAATCGCCGGGTTTAGCCGATGATTTGGCAATATCTTTAATATCGTCCCAAACAATGTCTGGTATATATTGCGATTCCCGCAGCTTTAACCCAAACATGGTAACTGCAGAAGCAAACTGCAAACTTTGAGCGATGGAATCAAAAGGCACATAATTTTGAGGGCAGATATGCGTGATAAAGATACCTGTCGTATCTGACGGGAGCCTGTAATGCAACGTGACATTTGCAAAATAGCTGGTAATTGGTTTGGTGCTGTCAGTATTGGCAGGCACTATTTCAAAAATGGCGGTATTGCCCGTGCCGGCGCCAATTTCGCCGCCTTCCAATTCATCGCCTTTTTCCGCCAGCACATTTCGCTTATTGTCATATCCAATCAACCTGTATTCTTTTACATAACCTGAATTAAAACTTACCGTTAAGTAAACATCATTGGCAATTGAATAAAGTGTTTGGGTAAATTCGGTAACCAATACTTTTTCAGCTTCCCGTATATCATCCAAATAAGCAAAGTTTCCATTTCCTTTTTTTGCCAGTACTTCAATCTTTGAATCTTTATAATTCCCCATTCCAACGCCAAGGCAGGTTAGGTAAACTCCCGTCTGCCGTTCTTTTGTAATTAATTCCTCCAGTTCTTTTTCAGTGTTCTGGCCAATATTAAAATCACCATCAGTTGCAAGAATAATACGATTGTTGCCTCCTTTAATAAATGTAGATTCAGCAAGCCTATACGCAGATCGAATAGCAGCTTCTCCTGGTGTATCTCCTGAAGCAACGAGTTCTTCAATTGCTTTGGTAATTTTTTCTTTTTGATCGCCACTGGTCGGTTGCAGCCAAACACCCACAGATCCTCCATACGTAACAATGGAAACGGTATCTTTTTGGCGTAAGCTATTTACCAGTAACCGAAATGCTTCTTTCAGTAATGGTAACCTGTTAGGAAGATCCATGCTCCCGGAAACATCTATCAAAAAAACAAGGTTTGATGGGGGAACGTTATCGAGGTTCAATTTCTTTCCCGAAAGATTGAGAAATAATAACTGGTGTTCTTTGTTCCAGGGGCAATCTGTTACCTGTGATTCTATCCTGAAAACATTTTTGCCGGCCGGCTCCTTATAATTGAAATTGAAGTAATTCAGCATTTCATCTATACGTACCGCATCGGGCGGCACTTTACTGTCCTGGTCAATAAACCGCCTCACATTACTGTAAGAAGCTTTGTCAATTCGCATTGCAAAAGCAGTTGTAGGATTATTGTTTGCTTTGATGAAATCGTTTTCTACAATATTGCTGTAAGTCTCATTATCATAATACGAGGTAGGATTTACACGCCCTTCGGAGCCGATAGTTATAGAAACCAGTTTTTGCTTTTGCGTACTAACGGTGGTAGCCAGCATTTTAAGAGTTATTTCCTGGTAAACATCGGTTTTAATTTTTAGTGGTCTTGTCTCGTAACCGTCAGCGCTAAAAATAAGTGAGTCGTATAATTTGGAACTGGGGATCCCAAAGCCCCCGGTGATGCCACTGTGATATATTAACTTTGTTGCAGGCATATAAATTTTTACATTCTGTAAAGGTTGATTTTTTTCGTCCTTTACATCGCCCCTGATGTAGTATTGTGCAGTAGTATGGCAAACCAGGGCTAAAAACAAAAAAGTAAAAATTACTTTCCTCAAGAGGTTGTTTATTTTGTAAGATATACGCTTCTTATCAAAGACACAAAATCCCGTAAAAAAATGATAGTTAAATTATATTAAACCAATTGATAGATTTCTTTAATATTTCTTCCAAGGCCATCATAATCCAATCCATACCCTATTACGAATTTATTGGGAATATTAAAACCCAAATAGTCAATCTTTATAGGATGCAGCAAAGCATCAGGTTTATGAAGTAGTGTAGCAATTTTTAAGGATGTTGGGTGCTGGTGTTGCAGTTGAGGTAAAAAATGAAATAGGGTTTTGCCCGTGTCAACAATATCTTCAATAATAATTACATCCCGCCTGTGCAGATCTGCATCAAGGCCTATAGCCGTTATTACTTTACCTGAAGTTTTTATGCCTTTGTACGAGGCTAGTTTGATGAAACTTATTTCAGCCTCAAGATTAATTCGTTTAAACAAGTCTGCTGCAAAAATAAAAGCGCCATTTAATATGGCAATAAACAACGGTTTCTTTCCTTCATAATCCCGGTTAATTTCTGCCGCAACTCTTTTCACCTGTTCTTCAATTTCAGCTTCGCTTAAATATGGAACAAATTCTTTGTCATGAACTTTAATAGCGGCCATAAATTATTTTGAAATGATGAGCCGTTGCCCGGTTTGTAAACTATCGCCTTTTAAATTATTCCACTCTTTCAACTGGCGGACGGACACATTGTATTTTTTTGAAATTGCATACAGGCTTTCTTTTGGTTGTACTTCATGCGTTTTTAATTCACCCGGCGAAGGTGAAGTTTGTAAATAGGTATTATCGTTAGAATTGATTTTGTTTGAAACCACTTTCACTAAGGGTGGCCGCAAATAAATTTTTGTTCCGGGATAAATATCGTCGGCCGGGGAAATATTATTGTAATCGTAAAGGCTTTGTAATATCACGCCATTTTTTTGCGATACATCATATAAACTTTCATTCTGTTGAACAATATAATAATCTTTGTCGCCCAGTCTTTGTTTTTTTTCCAGAAAAATATATTGATCCTTATCAAGTAAACCATCTATATGCAGATCATTTATTTCCAGCAGGCGATTCAAATTAATATTGTTTTGTGTAGCTATTGCAAGCAAGGAAGTTCCTTTCGGCGCAAATACAACTTTGCAACCATTTATACTAAGTTTAGCAGGTTCAGTAATAGCGATATCTGATGCATCCTGCGGTGTTGTAGTCAGCACTTGAACCTGGTTTTTATCTTCAGGGTCACTGGAATATTGAGACGCATCAAAAACCGGAATGTCATTTATGCCTTCCAAAGTATATTGTTCTAAATTATTGTCTTCAATATTTTTAATAAGAATTTCGGGATATTTAGGATTGGTTGCATAGCCGGCTTTACGCAAACCATACGCCCACGCTTTATAATCGCGGGGATCCAATTTAAAAAGGAATGCATAGCGGGAACTGCCTCTTAGAAAGTTAGAATGGTCGCGATAAGAATCCTCGGCAGTTTTGTAAGCCCTGAAACATTCTCCGGGTGCGTCGTCATCGTGGGTAACGGTTTCTGCGGTCCAGGTACTTTTGCATTTAATGCCAAAATGATTGTTTGATTTTTTCACCAGGTCACTGTTACCGTTTTCCGTTTCCAGGATACCTTGTGCCAATGAAATAGCTGCCGGTACTCCCATTCGTTTCATTTCACGTATAGCAATATCTTTATATTGTGCTACGTATTCAGCTACCGTCATATCCTGGGCACCAACTATCTCTGACGAAAAAATGGAAATAACAAGTAAGAAGAATATCTTTTTCATTAAGGTGTGTGGTGTATAAGGTATTTAGTTCTAAAAAATTGAAACATTTTATTTTTTCTGAATCAACATCAGGCCATCCCTAACAGTAACGAGTACATGCTGTATTCTATTATCTTTTTTCAGGTGCTCATTAAAAGAATGTATAGCTTTTGCATTTTTCCCGGTAATCTTTTCTTCCAGCACTTCTCCGTGAAACAGCACATTATCAGCTATGATAAATCCCTCCTTTTTCAGCAACGGCAAAGTTAAATCGTAATAATTAATATAGTTCACTTTGTCAGCATCAATGAATATTAAATCCCACGTTTCATTTAAAGTTGGAATTATATCCAGCGCATTTCCTTCATGTAAAAATATTTGTTTAGTATATAATGATTTGCTAAAAAAGTTCCGTGCAATATTTGCGTCTTCCTGCCGAATTTCGATGGTATGCAGCTCACCTGTTGGCGTAAGGCCTTTGGCAAGGCAAATTGCGCTATATCCCATAAAAGTGCCTATTTCTAAAACCCTTTCAGGTTTAATCATTTTGCTAATCATTTCAAGCAACTTCCCTTGCAGCGGCCCGCTAAGCATATTGGCATGAGGGTGATTTTGGTAGGTGTATTTTTCAATTTCCTGCAGCAAATTGTCTGTTGGAGTTGTATAGCGAATTGCATATTCTTCCGCGGTATTATATATAATATCTCTCATTAACCAAATTTGTTAGGACGTTTTCTTCTTTTTAGAAACTAACAACAGGCCAAGGAACGTAAGTGCCCCATTCACTATAATGAGTTCTTCGGCGAAAACATATCCGTTAAAAAGAACTGTGGAGTACTTATCAATAAAAATGCAAGCTACCGGTGCTAAAATGCAAATAAATGGAGTTGCTTTATCCATTACGCTTCTTTTTTTAGCATACAGTGAAAAGGCAAATAGCCCGATAAGTGGCCCATAGGTGAAGGTGGCAACTTTAAAAATTGCGCTAACAACTGACGCATTGTTCACGGCATTAAACAACAATATAACCAGCAATATGAGTATGGAAAAAAATACATGTACATAAGTTCGTTTCCTAACCATCTGCTTCTCACTCAAAATTTTGTTTTTATCAAAATTCAAAAAGTCAATACAAAAAGAAGTGGTTAAGGCTGTGAGGCCGGAATCAGTTGTGGCAAAGGTTGCGGCGGTGAGCCCCAGCATAAAAACAACCGCAGGAATACCTTTAAAGTGATTTAATGCAATTTCGGGAAAGAGATAATCTGTCCTGGGAAGATGTGAAGCGCTATCAAGTGGAATGGCAATACCTTTTTGATTTGCATAAATATAAAGCAGCGCTCCAACACTTAAAAAAAACAAGTTAATAATTACAAAAACAAATGTAAATGTCAACATGTTTTTTTGTGCTTCTTTCAAATTTTTGCAACTCAGGTTTTTTTGCATCAGATCCTGGTCGAGGCCAAACATGCCAATCGTTACAAATATTCCTCCTAAGAATTGCTTGGTGAAATGAAACTTATTGCTCATAAAATTATCAGTAAAAAATATTTTAGAGTAGTTGCTTTCTTTAACTGTTTTAAATGCTTCACCGATGTTTAAATGCAAGCTGTTGCAAATAAAATAAATAGAAAGAAACACCGAAGTAACTAAGAAAAAAGTTTGAAGAGAATCAGTAATGATGATCGTTTTTAATCCGCCTCTGAAAGTATATCCCCATATCAATAACAAACAAATAACAATGGTTAACCAAAAGGGAACACCCATTTCATCAAAAATAAAACGTTGTAGAACTATAGCTACAAGGTACAGCCTGAAAGCAGAGCCAATAGTTCTTGACAGTAAGAAAATGGCTGCGGCTGTTTTATGACTCACTTTTCCCAATGTCCGTTCAATTACTTCATAAATAGAAATCAGGTGCATTTTGTAATAAAGCGGTAATAAAATACCTGCTACAATAAAATAACCAACTGCATTGCCGAGAACAAATTGAAAGTACCTGAACTGCGAGCCGGCAAGGTTGCCAACTTCTCCCGGTACAGAAATAAACGTAACGCCGCTAAGCGCAGTACCTATCATTCCAAAAGCAACCAGGTACCATTTCGATGAACGGTTGGCAATAAAGAACGTTGCATTATCCGAAGATTTTCTTGAAGTGAAGTAAGAGATTAATATCAGCATTAAAAAATACCCGATAATGAAAGAAAGTAAAACGACAGGAGACATAAGCGTGATTAATAAACTGCTTAACAGCAGGTATAATGTTTAAAAAGAAAATTAGGATTTCAAAGTTTTTATTTTGAATTTTATTCAAGATAAATAAAAATATGGCAATAAAATCGCTGGCTGTTTTTTGCGGTTCGAAACAAGGCAATAATCCACTGTTTTGTGAGCATGCAAAGGAATTGGGATATCTGCTTGTACAACAAAATATTACCTTAATATATGGGGGTGGTAACAAAGGAATTATGGGAGCGGTTGCCAATGCTGTTCTGGAACGAAATGGGAGAGTTATCGGCATCATGCCTAAACTCCTGAATGGTATAGAACATAGCCATACCGGTATTTCGGAAATGCATGAAACGGAAGACATGCATGCACGAAAAAAGATGCTTTACGAAAAAGCGGATGCAGCTTTGATATTACCGGGCGGATATGGAACTATGGATGAACTTTTTGAGATGCTTACCTGGAACCAATTAAATATACACGATAAGAAAATTTTTATTCTTAACTCTGAAGGTTTCTACAATCATCTTATTGCCCATTTTAAAATGATGGAGCAGGAAAATTTTCTATACAAAAAGATAACGGAGCAGTTAACAATAATAAGTTCTCCTGCTCAACTGTCATTTGTTTAACTATTTACCATTTTTTTGCTTATTGTATTTTTGGATAATTTAGTAAACTCATTCTAAAATCTTTTTAATGAATCGTGTTGTTTTTATTACAGGCGCTACATCCGGCATTGGTAAGGCCTGCGCAGAAAAATTTGCCGCCGCCGGTGACCACTTAATTATAAACGGGAGAAGACAAGACAGGTTAGAAGAATTAAAACAATCGTTGGAAAATCAATACAAGGTTGAAGTTCTTATTGCAGCTTTCGATGTACAAAATAAAAAGGAGGTTTTCGATTGTATTAATTCCTTTTCAGGGAAATGGAAGGTGATTAATATTCTTATCAATAATGCCGGTCTTGCACTTGGCAGAGATTTTTTCGATGAAGCATCGCTTACTGATTGGGAAACAATGTTACATACCAATGTAGACGGACTATTGTATGTGAGCAAAGCAGTTTTGCCATATATGATTGAAAAAAAACAGGGGCACATTATCAACCTTGGTTCAGTTGCAGGAGACGATGTTTATGAAAAAGGAAATGTTTATTGTGCAAGCAAATCTGCTGTGGAAGCAATTAGCAGGGCAATGAGAATTGATCTTTTGCGACACCGGATAAAAGTAACCAATATTAAACCGGGGGCTGTTGAAACTGAATTTGGTGTGGTTAGATATAAAGGAGATGCTGCCAAAGCGGCCAAGGTATATGAAGGCTTTACACCGCTCACAGGTGTTGACATTGCGGACGCTATTTTTTACTGTGCTTCACTACCGCCCAACATTTGCATAAATGAACTGGAAATCACTCCATTGGCCCAGGCAACAGGCATTTTTTTTCACAAGAGTTTGTAATTATTGCAACATTTTTTCTGCTAAATCGTTAACAATAGGAGCATTAGGTTAAAAAGAAGATAATTCGCTTTTTTTTCACCTAAAAGCTAAGCTGGTCGTTTTAAAAATCAGCTATTTTTTTGTAATATTGTTATTGTTCATTCAATATCCCCGTACCACATGAAAAACCTCGTAAGACAACCAACTCTGATATTGTTATTATTGTTGGCATTTCATTTTTCTGTCTATAGTCAGGATGTAATTAAACAGGTTTCCTGCTTCGACTCTACACTTAAAAAAGAAGCAGATAGTTTAAAAGAAAGTTTTAAAGCACAAGGCTTCATAGTAGTTAGACAAGCAACGATGATGATGGAAAGTGAGTATGAAATGCCGGTGATTGTTCCCTTGACGCAGGGCAGTTGGTACCAGTTTGTTTTTATCGGTGATCTTAGTTCAAAACTCTATGAAGTAAGGATGTATGATTTTAATGAAAAACAGGTGGTTTATGTGAAGCATTATGGACAGGATAAGATGGCAAATATTATCAGTTATTCCTACATTCCAAAATTTACAGAATATCACATGATTAAGCCGGTTCAGGTAAATAAATTGAAGAAAAAGAATGTGTGTGGATATATTATGATGCTTAAAAAAGTTAAATAGTTTTTTTATGCTTGTTGATAACTTAACCCGGGGCGTGATTAACTCCGGGTTTTTTTATTATTCATTATGTGGCCGGGCAAATGCCGCTGTGCTGATTTGGCAACTGACACAACAACTTATATCTTGTATTGGAGTGTTAAGGCCCAATTTCCAGCGACAATCTAATATCACTTTCAGATACTAAAATGTCTATGCTAATCAGTTAAAACCCTTCTAACTTTAATCATTTAAGAGACTCTATCAAACATCTTTCAATAATGACATTAGCCCCTGGCAATTGAATTACCTATACCGGTTGGACCTACCGGATTAACTTGAAACCCTCGAGCTTTTTAATGACAAATAATTATTACTGGCTTAGCGAGATTCTTATTTGTGCGCCGGCACGAGTGTCAACAGTAGGAGGGGAGGATGAAATATAAGGGTTTACTCTCCGTTGTTCGAAATATAATTTTACATTGATTCGATTGCTTATATAATAATCTATTGTCGGGCTTATGGTAATTTCTTTGCTGCCATTGGTGGCAAAAGCACTATTCTGGTCGAGGCGGCTATTGGAGGTTACGTTGTCGGCTATTTTAAAATCAAGCCTGAAATTGATCTCATTGTCTAATTTTTTACTATCCTTTTTTGAAAAAGGAACTTTAAAAGGCAGTTTTAAACCCTTTTTACGAAATCCGCCGCCAAAAGTATATTGGGTGGAACGTACTTCGCTGAGCTGATAATCGATCAGGCTAAGGCTTAATTGTCGTTGTTTCTGGTATTCAAATTTTAAACTAAGCTGGTTAGTAAAGGTCATGTCTGCTCCTATTAAAGGAGCAAATTGTTCCTGGATAGTTATGTTAGGAATTAAAAAGAAAGGTATGTAATTATTGTTGCCTGCAGTAGTATCAATAAATGATGGATAGCCGTATCTCGAAACATCCTGGTACAATAAAGCCGAAGTAAAACTATTCATTCCAAGACTCGCATTATATGCGTGGGTCAAAGAAAAATTGGTAAATATTTTATCGAGTCCGGGCACCCGGCTTAACCCGTTATAAGTGATTCGCCAGTTGGGTTTTGGCAAAATATCGCGAAATGGATTGGATTTAATATTGGTATTATTTTGTCTTATCAATGAAACTTTAGTAGGATCCTGGCCAGTGTATGCCGCAATAAATGCGGGCACCAGCACATCCACGGCATATCTTCCATAACCCAACGCATATCCATCGTTAGCAGTCGGACTTCCTCGTAATTTGTTATATGTATTTAAATCTCCTAAGCGCTTTGACAATACTTCGCGATAGTTTTGAAACTTTAAGAATGTGCTCGAAACCTGGTTGGGATCATATTTACCGAAGAGCGTTTTAAATGCAATATAACTTACATTAAATCCACCCTGCACATAGGGGCTTAAATGAGAAAAATGATTTCCCGTACCCGTTGTATCCTTAAAAGTTTCAGTGAAATTTTTCGTAAATGTTTTATCAATATTTACATCTATCGTTAAATCCCTGACGGGTTCAAGCTGTGCCGAAGCAGAAATTTTTTGATCAAAACTCTGAACAAATAAATCGTTAAAGGTTGTGTCTCTTGTTATCAGGCCTCTTTTTGCAGCCCTGTTCAGCCAGTTGGTATCAGGTTGTTTTCCTAAAATAAAATCGAGACCTGGCGCCATGCTCCTGAAATCTTCACCTAAAATATGGGTACTGTCAGTATAGCCTGGCAACCTTGTGTGACTGTTTTGAGAAATAGACCCATTAACGGATTTTATACTGGTAAGCAATTTGCCGAAAACCCTTGCGATACCGGTTACTTCAGGTAAAGCTTTGGCATCTTTTTTTCCTTTTGATAATTGGTTATTTGCGTTGCCTCGTTTTGATGCCAGTGAGTCACGGGCATTTGGCTTGCCATTTTGCGATGTTTGCCTTGGTTGGTCAAGCGCTTTCAGCCATTTTGATTTGGCGTAAAGCCTCGTGAAATCCAATTGAAGATTGGCTTCTTCCTGTTGCCCGTTTTCAAGAAAATTTCCAAGATTTACGGCTAGCCGCGATGCGCCAATCCACTGGTAATTGGCTGTATATCCTACTCGTAATGTCGTCCAATCAGTTAATGGAAATTTATTTAGGGGCACATTATAAGAAAAATTGACAGTTTGTGTAAAGACCGTATTACGACCTCCGTCCCAGAAATTTCGTCTCACAGTATCTTTTTTGGCCTTTGTGTCAAGCCTTCCGTAAGGTTCATCTATTACCGCATTATTAAGCGCCGTATAATCAATGTTCAAAGAATGGGTAAGATCCCATCTGAAAATATAGTTTCTGTCGAAAGTAAAATACTTGTCATAAGTTTCGGGAATCACATATTTATCTCCCCCAATGCTCCTGGGTTTTATTACACCGAATTGCCTGAAAATATCTGCCCTGAAACTAACCTGCGAAGGAATTGGATTGAAGTTAAAATCTTTCACCAGGTCAAACCAATGCGTTTTAGTTTTCTTGAACAACTTCTTAAAAGGTTCAAAATATTTTGGCTGTGGCGCAAAATTATAGCCTAAGCCTCCACGCTGTTTTGTAACAGAATTATATTCAATAAGCGGATTATGGGCTTCGGTTTTTGTATAAGAGTAACTGAGGTCGATATTTTCGATATCCCAGGGCTTTGGCTTTTTGCTGCTCGTTCTGTTTTTATGAACGTTGGTGAAACTGATTGTTTTAGTGGAGGTAAAGTCTACCGCGTCTTTTCTTATTGAGTCTCTCTGACTTTTGGAAGCTTCTCTAAGTTTTTGTTTCAAAGTAATATCTCCCTCATAAGGGTCGTATTGAGGAGTGCTTATTGTTTGCGATACACTTGCATAAAAAGGAATTGATAATGCTGCTTTTTTGGGTAACAACTTACCAAGCTCGAGGTTGGTTGCTGCGTCCAGTTGAAAAAAGTTATCCTTATAACGTTGATCTACTCCTTGCTCCAGTGTGCCAAATCCATTGCTATGCGTGTTTGCAGAAGCTGAAATTGTTCCAAGGTCGGCAAGATTTACATCCACTCTCGCAAGGGAAGCCCAGCCACCTTTTTCGTTTAAAGACGAAAGCCGCAATTCATTAAACCAAAGTTCACCGCAAGCCGATCCGGTATTAACATTTTTCACCCCCATTAAAATACCGCCGATGTCGCCGAGGTTGGGATTGCCAATTACCGAGTACGTTTGACCGTTAGACTGCAATTGAGAAAACAAAGTATTTAATGGAGTACTTGATAAATTTCTTGCGTTCTTAAGTTGACTAAGTTGATACAAGTCTACATTAAGGTTATTACTCTGTATCCATAATGTATCGTTATATTCTTTGCTATCAGGATTTAGCCCTGTATTTAGCGGCGTAAGTTTTAATGGAATCCTCACTTCATAATAGTTGGAAACAAAATCGCTCCCCAATCTTATATCCGCAACAAGGTCATTATCATTAAGCTGGGTGCCTGCTGTTTTTTCCGCATGAATATATAATTTCAGGTTACCAAACTGTCTCAGGTCCCTTGAAGCAAATGTTTGAAAAACCGCTTTTCCGTCGTTCTGGTTAAGTCCGCAAAACTGGAGTGAAAGTGATTGCTCATTTTGCAAAAGATTTACGCCGTTATTGCTTAATGTCTGAACCCGTTGAATATCTGACGGAGTGCGGTAAGGCAGCGGAGCACGCTTATCATTCTCTTCAATATTTACGGCGCCCACGTTAAAGTCATTCGTAACCTCTGGGCTGTAATTTCCGGTGGTGTCAAGTTTGTATTCAAATTTTCTCCAGGTATTTCTTACAAGCGCCAGCTTCCCAAAACGTACAACCACACTATCATCAAATCCGGTCAGAAACATTCTTATAAATCTTATCGATTTAAAGTCGGGGATATTACCAATTTTTTTATTGTAAGATTCTATAGGAATTCTTAACTGGTACCATGTTTCCTGTCTTGAAGATTGATCAGCCAGTTTTACCGTAACTACTTTTTTGTCTACAATAAAATTTTGCCCAATGTTCATGTCAGGCGCAGTTGGTGGTTTAAGGTCGACAGTGTATTGAAAATATTCTTCAGTTTCATTAAGTGTATTATCCCTGTTTAAGTCTTCCTGGTCAGGATAAAGCGTGGCGGCCGATGAGTATTGGGAATTATTATTCGCGATAGGTGAATTGCCCTGGGGGCCATTAAAGTTTTTATAACGCGTAAGGATATTCGCATTTTGAGCATCAAGATCGCTGCCGCGATAGTAATGATAGTTGTCTGATGAAGGATCAGCCAATGCATCCTGGTATGCTTTTGAACCTGCACCGAAATTAGTTGCCAATACATTTAAATAATCATTTCTGCGTTTCGTTACTTCAGCGCTATCGGTTAACCCGTCAAAACCAACATCCTGGTAGGGCCTGTCGTTTGGGTCATTGCTGAATGCATTGGTAACCTGTATTGGATTGCGGGGAATAACGCCCCAGATTGAAGTGTCTACCTGTGCAGGAAGATTGGGAGTCGGCAATCCATTTTCATAAAATCTGCGTGAATCTTTTAGCACATCTTCGGATACGTTCCCGAGGTTTATGTAAAATTTACCTCCATTACTGGTTGGGTTGTTTATAAAGGGATCCTGCACCCAACACTCTATATACTCAACATTTGCCGTTTCAAAGTCAGTCTGATCAATACTTCGCATCAATCCACCCCATCGCTTTGCAGGGTTAAGTAATTTGCCTGTGGCCGAAACATCTGCAGATGAAGCGTCATAGTTGTATGGACCACGTTCAGTAGGATAATAGGCGAGATCAAAAGTGATCAATTGGTTTTGGCCAAAGTCAGTTGTTATCTGTGGGAAAATTTCTGTTTGGGAAATAGCCCGCTCCCTCGGATCAGAAAGATCTTTTGTATTTCCTTTTAAAGGGTTATTTACATTTTTGGGATCTTGTAATGTGGGTTCAATTTGATACCAGGCAATTTTGGCCCTGTTCATTCCATAATCGAGTTTGTCGTTATCTGCCGCTTCCGGGAACAATAGTGTATTACCCGCAGTATCTGTAGCCCCATAAGGTGTTGATGCCAAAGCCCAGCTTATCGGTGGAAAACGAAGATCAATATCACTTTTGCTTCCTTCAAAATCGTCGATGTAAACTACACCATTACTGCCTTTTCCTATTTGGGGAGCATGGCCTGGTTTTAAATAAGCAGCCTCCGCATAAGCGCTTATTGCAGAAGGCGCTGTTGTATTATAAAATGGCAGCTTATCTAATAATTTTGTCAACCTTGGTACATCTCTGTGATAGTTGACATCTGTTCCATACATTGTATTTCTAATAGGGTCTTCACCATAATCCACTTTAGTGAAAAATGGCCTCTCACTCAACCGTACCATGGTTGCGCCAATGGTAAGTTGCTCTTTGGCAGTATTTTTAGCCTGGTAATCCAATCTCAGGCCCAAATAACTTTTTTGCTGGAGGCCAAAAGTTGCGTTGTTTTCAAAATTTACCTGCACCGGTAAGCCGGCATTAATAATTGCCTGGTTAATTACTTTTATCGTGCCGAGATCGTAGTTAATTGTATAATCGATATTCTCACTAAGTCGTTGACCACCGGCTGTTACCGTTACTGATCCAGGCGGGATATTATAGCCGATGCTAATATCAGAAGTTGCCGACGATTTTGCCGAACCTTGTAGTACAAACCTGTCAAGATTTGGAAATTGTTGTTGGGCAATAACTTTTATCGAATCGTATAATGGGTAATACAAACTGTCTCTTGCCAGAGTGGTATCACTAAAAACTTTTGCAGCAATGTCTCGCCCAAAAGGTTGCAGCAATGGAAATATTACCCTGCTGTATTGCGGCAGAACCGTATACCCGGGCACGAAGTCGAATACGCCGTCTGGTTGTGGATCGTTATGGTTATTTAGTCTGTCAAGATTTACGAGAGACAAAATAGGTGTACCTAGATTAATATCTCCGAAGGGAAGATACCTTTTGGCTCCTAAACCAGGTTCCTGGTATAAAACGTTCAGGTTAAAATCCTGTTGATCAAGCGTTCCAAATCCCACACTATAGACGTTTTTCATCATCAATTGCCATATAGGAAGATTAGGGCGCTGCGAAGTGGCTTTCAATAGTTTCAGGAACAAAACATTTTGATTTGCTGAGGTGGAATCTGGGGGAATATCCTGGGAAAATTCACCTACCTGGTAAATATGGCCATTATAAGAATATTGATATGCAACAGCTAATACCTCATCCGACTGAAGCGGTTGGCTTAAAGACAGGAAACCTACTTTCGGATTATAGACATACTGTGTAGAATCCAGTTTTCTTGCAAAGGTTTTTTCAAAATCCTGTACCGGATTTAATCCGTTTACAGTTTGTAATTGGTTTGTGATAAGGGCGGCATTGCGGCTATTGGGATTACTTGTAATGTCCCGGTATTCTGAATTGGTATTGTTGGAGGGCAAAGTTCCCGTTACTGTAAACGGATGAAAAGGTTTGTTTTCACCTAAATCCATAAGACCGACAATTTCCCTTGCATCAGTTGTTGCCCCATTTCTATTGGTTACCCATACTTCGAGTCTTAATATATTGACCGGTGTTGTTACAGCCGGCAGATTGCTCATCGCTTTATTGAAGTTGTTTTTAAAATATTGTCCCAATAAAAAATGCCTGTTCTCTTCATAGTCATCAGCTTTAAATTCAAATTTCTGTGCCGCACTTCCGCCTTGCAGGTTTACCGATTGTCTTTGTGATTTTTGATTGGCAAGGATTGCGGTTACAAAAAGTTTTCCAAATTGTAATTCAGTCTTTATGCCAAATAAAGACTGTGCTCCAGGAATCAGGGTACTTCTTGAAGGAAACGTCACGTTACCTGCTTCAAATCGTTTTAATATTTCATCATCTTTACCGGTATAGTCGAGTTTAAGCTGATTAGTAAAATCGAAGTTAGCAAGGGTGTTATAACTAATGGGGAACTTTAATTTATCACCAATATTGGCATTCACATTTAGCTGGGTCGCCATATTGAAATCGAGGCCTCCATTTTTTCTTGCTCTTTCCGCAAGAGTTGGGTTCTTAATATTTTGCCCCT
>Ga0157373_10000636_pt1 | contig 27527 bp, 23 predicted proteins | sample C65metaG_FD_113460 | JGI IMG/M metagenome (GOLD analysis project Ga0157373, IMG submission 113460) | Corn rhizosphere microbial communities from Kellogg Biological Station, Michigan, USA - C6-5 metaG | ecosystem: Host-associated > Plants > Roots > Rhizosphere > Soil | place: USA: Michigan... | reverse complement strand
GCCTTTGAAAGATCTGGCGCGATGCGGCAGTAGTGATACTCTCGCGCGCATCGCGCCGCCCACAATTCCTTCCGCCTGCCTATACCGTCTCATCCACTGGGACCAACGAGCCGCCAACTGCGATCATGTCCAAAAAGCGAGTTCTATAAGCCATAAAATCCCGCACCATGACCAAACAACCCCTTGCCTCATTCCGAAATTCAACGGCCTTTGCCCTGTTGATTGCGTCAACCACATCGCTTTTCGGCTATGAATTGCCGCCACCAAAGCCCATTCCGGCAATCCCCGCGCCACTGCCTGCCGACAGCGTGCCCATGGGGGATTTCAAAACAGCGCCGGAAGTGAAGCTGGATCTGCCCATTGAGCCCGGCCCGTATCAGCCGACCTGGGAATCCATCGAGAAAAACTACCCCGGCACACCTGACTGGCTACGCGAAGCCAAGTTCGGCATCTGGATCCACTTCGGTCCGCAGGCCTCCGGCGAGAGCGGCGACTGGTATGCGCGCAGGCTCTACGTTCCCGGCACGCCCTACAACAATCACCTTAAGAACTTCGGCCATCCCTCCGAGATCGGTTACAAGGATGTCCTGCGCAAATGGAACCCCAACAAGCTCGACCCAGCCAAGCTCGTCTCGATTTACAAGGACGCTGGCGCGCGATTCCTGATCATCCAGGGCGTGCATCACGACAACTTTGACCTCTGGAATTCCCGTTACCAGCCGTGGAACTCCGTGCGCCTGGGGCCCAAGCGCGACTTGCTCGGCGAGTGGGCGAAAGCGTCAAAAGCTGCGGGCATGCGCTACGGAGTTTCCTTCCACCACGAATATTCCTGGTGGTGGTGGCAGACAGCCTTCGGCAGCGACAAGGACGGCCCCAAAGCCGGCGTCCCCTATGACGGCAACCTGACCCTCGCCGACGGCAAGGGCAAGTGGTGGGAAGGTCTCGACCCCCGCCTCCTCTACAATGTTGATCTCCGTGAATACAAAGGTGTAACCGGGGCTGCCCGTTCCCCATGGAGTCCTCCACCCGCAGGCATTTTCACCCGTCATCTCGACTATTCCAAGTGGTATGCCACCAATTGGGCGCTACGAATGATGGACGTGGTTCATCATTATGATCCCGACTTCATTTACACGGATGGCACCGGTTCCCAGCCGTTCAGCGGCGACCGCACCGGCACCGGCATCAAATGCGACGCCACCCAGCGCGTCCTCGCGGATTATTACAACCACACGCTGAAAACACGTGGCAAGGTCGACACGTTCAGCATCATCAAATTCCGTGGGAAGACCAACGGTACGGTAAATACGACCGAGAGCAGTCTGCCGGGCGAAATCAAGACCGACCAGGCGTGGATCGGAGAGGCCCAAGTGGGCGATTGGTTTTACCGGCCGGGACTCGCCTACGAGTCTAAATCAATGATCCGCAATATCGTTGAGGCGGTGTCGAGGGATGGGAGCGTGGCCATCTCCGTTCCAATTCTACCCGACGGCTCGCTCGAAGAAGCCAGTGCCCGCATGCTCAAGGAAGTCGGCGAATGGATGCGCATCAACGGCGAGGCGATCTACGGCAGCCATGCCTGGGTTGTCCTCGGCGAAGGTCCGGACGGCAAAGTCAGGCAATTGCCAGGCGGCGCACTGGGCAAGAGTCAGGCCACGTTCGGCTTCGATACCCGAGATTTCCGTTTCACGGTGGGTAAGGACGGCGCTCTTTACGCGTTCTGCATGACCGTTCCCGCGCCAGGTACCGAATTGAAAATTACCTCGCTCGGCTCCGTCGCCAACCGGCTTGGCAAGCCGGTAAAAGCGGTGACGCTCCTGGGAAACAAAGGTATGCAGCTGAAGTGGAAACAAGAGGCCGACGCTCTCGTCGTCACCTGCCCGCAAACGATGCCTTTTGCCACGGCCGTCTGCTTCAAGATCACGCTCAAATAAATCCCCGGTTCTCCGGGCGCGCGTGTTCGTCTTTTGACGACTCGTGCGCCCGGCTTTTTTCGACATCGCATCATGCGGTTGCTCATCCTTCTCTCTCTTCTCGCGGTCGCCGTTGCCCGGGCGAAAACAGCCTAGGGCTCGACAAAATCCATTCCGGCCCCATTCCTAATCATTAAGCGTATGAAACTTCTTCCCATCCTTTCCGCGCTCCTACTCTCGGCGGCCACGCTCCAAGCTGCCAATCCGCTCTTCCCTGACCTAGCTGCAGACGTCAGCGCTCGTGAATTCGATGGCAAGGTCTATCTCTATTGCACGCACGATCAAGCCTCGGGCGGATCTTGGACAACCTATGATTTCCACGTCTATTCGTCGTCCGATCTGGTGCACTGGAAAGATCACGGGGTAGCCTTCCAGCGTTCAGACGTAAAATGGGAGAGCGATAAAAGCCTCTGGGCTCCGGATTGCATAAAACGAAACGGTAAGTACTACCTCTACTTCTCCATGCCTAGCGGCAATGCCGGCAAGATCGGCGTTGCCGTATCAGATAAGCCTGAAGGGCCGTTTACGGATGCGATCGGCAAGCCCTTGATCAGCGGGACAGAACTGAAAGCTGGAAGAGCCATTGATCCAAACGTCTTCATTGATGACGATGGCCAGGCTTACCTGTTTTTTGGCAACGGAAGATTTCACGTCGTGAAACTTAAGGAGGATATGGTTACACGGGAGGGCGATCTTATCCCGCTAGACATTCACGATCCCGGCGAAGGCCCTTGGGTTCACAAACGCAACGGCATTTATTATATGAGTTACCCCGCTGGAGCGTACAAGGGGCCATCTAAAAATCAGGTGATGGTTTACAGCACTGCCACCAATCCCTTGGGACCTTGGGAGTATCGGGGCCGGATCATTTTTGACAATGGCGGCGGCAATGTCCACGGCTCTATCGCCCAGTTAGGCTCGAACTGGTACGTCTTCTACCACCGCCCGGCCAAAGGCCCAGGGCTGACGTGGCAAAGGCAAGTCTATGCAGATTACCTGGAATACAACCCGGATGGTTCAATCAAGGAAGTGGTCCCCACGACCACTGGCGTGGAATGGAAGCACTGACCGGAACCTAAAAAGCTACACCTTATGATTGCCAATCTAATCCAATTCACTCGTGCGTCTTTCCTGAAGTTGGCCATCGCCCTGATGGCTCTTCAAGTGGCGGAGGTCGCTTCCGCCGCCCCTGCTCCCGTGTATATTTTCGCCACGTTTACCGGCGACGGCCCGGAGGACATGAAGCTGCGCATCTACACCTCTCCGGATGCGATCAACTATTCGCTCTATTCAATCACAGGTTACGGCGGCCCGACCGGCGCGTTGCGCGATCCGAGCATCATGAAGCATACGGACGGCAAGTATTACATGGTGTTCACCGCACCACCTTATAAAAAACCCTACGCCCATCAGAATTTTGTCGGCTTGGCGTGGAGCGCCGACCTGCAGACTTGGCACACGATGCCCAACATTTCCACGACCGGCATCCCGGGAGTGAAAGTGAGCTGGGCGCCGGAGTGGGTGGTGGATGGCAGCGGTGTTCCCAAATTCATCGTCAACTGCTCGTCTGCGAACAGCGATTTGCGGCCCTACCTTTACACGGCGACCAACCGCGAGCTGACGACATGGAGCGAGCCAGTGGACATCGGCATCGGCGAGATGCATCTCGACACACAAGTGCTCAAGGTCGGCGACACCTGGCATTGCTTCACGAAGAGCAAATCGCTGAAGCACGCCACCGGTCCGTCCATCACCGGGCCGTGGACTTGGCTGCCGGATCGTCCAGATTGGAAAAACCTCGAAGGCCCGTGCGCGGTGCAGCTTACTGACGGCTCGTGGATGATGTGCGTGGACCCGATGTATGATGTGGCCCAATACATGACCAGCCCCGACATCAACACTTGGTCGCCGCTCATTTATTGGCCGGGGATGAGCATCGTGAGGCACGGCACCGTGATCCGTGACGACGCCTTCAATCTTCCGCCCGGCGGCGTTACGGCGGCCCCGGGCAACGGAAACGTGACTTTACAATGGAATGCGTTTCCCGGCGCGACTGAGTACACCGTGAAACGGGCCTCCACCAGCGGCGGGCCCTATGTTTCCGTCGGCAAGGTCACCGGGACAACCTTCACCGATTCAAAATTGGCCAATGGCACGACCTATTATTACGTGGTCTCGATGACCGTGGGAGGAGCCGAAAGTCCCGATTCCGCACCGGTGTCGGCGGTACCGTTTGTGAATGTGGTGACGCTGGCCCATCGTTACAGCTTTAGCGAAACCCGTGGCAAAACCGTGGCCGATTCCGTGGGAGGTTCAGCTTGGAACGGCACGCTGCCGAATGGTGGAACATTCAGCGGTGGGCAACTGCAGATCCGCGCCTCCGACTCGCAATACGTCAAGTTGCCGGCCGGGATTTTGGACGGCTCCACGGCGGTGACCATCGAGGCGTGGGTGACGTTTCCAATGACGCTGCCCAACAACTGTTTTTTCTTCGGCTTCGGCAACATCAGCGGCACCTCCGGCTCCGGCTACATTTTCTGCCAGCCCAAGTCGGGCCGCCTAGCGATCACGCCCACGAATCCTGCGTCTGAACAGAACACCTCGCCCAATCCTTCCGGGAATTGGAGCAACCAGAAGAATGTGCATGTCACGGCGGTGTTCAACCCGCCGCGGGGGCAGATGGCGCTCTACGTCAATGGCGTGCTGCAAGCGCAAAGCAATTCGGTGACGACCCCGCTGAACGACATTAAAAACCTGTTCAGCTACATCGGTCGGTCATTTTACAGCGGCGATCCGTATATCGACTTCAACTTGGACGAATTCCGCATTTATAAAGGCGCGTTTAGCGCGAGCGATGTCGCGACGACACAGTCGCTCGGGCCGGACCAAGTGTCCACTCCTCCCCGCTGACGCCAGTCGGCCTTAACGTCTCCGCTAGTGGCCGCGTCCACGGCCACTAGCTACACGATCAAGCGCCTCCTCGCCCGGGGATCGTTACGGTCCCTGTTCGAGGGTATGCGAGAACACTCGTTGCTTGTCAGGGCCTTGGAGCTGGTTTCAAAAGTGTCTCACAAGAATCATCAGGCAGGCAATTTGAAAGAGCCCGTATAAAGCGTAAGAATTCGTTCATGCCGAACGAGTATCAAAGACGACAATCCGAGAGGATGGGTAGCGGGCAGGATTAGATAGGGAAGTGAGAAGTCCAGCAACAGGGTGGATTTGCCCGCTCCCGTAGGGGAAGCGTTTTTGGGCACATTTTTTTTACCCCTCACTATATCCATCATGAGCATTAGGAGACATCGCCTTCCATTGTCTGGGGGCGAAGTTGTGAACATCCATGAACTTGGGTGGATGTTGTGATTTGTGTTGGGACTGAATGATTTTCTAAATCCTAACTCGCTTAAAATAAACGCTGGAGGCGGAGGTGGGAATCGAACCCACGAATGACGGTTTTGCAAACCATTGCCTTACCACTTGGCTACTCCGCCATACTTGCGTTGGCGCGGGGGCGATTGATTACGTGGGCGCGGGGTGCGTGTCAATGCCCGGATGCATGGAAAGTAGCATGGAGGGCGAGAAAAAGGTGATCCAGATCCTCCAGGGTGGTGGAGAGGGGGGGCATGATGACGAGGGTATCCAGAATCGGGCGGGTGAGCAGGCCATGAGCACGAGCGGCGTGGCAGATGGCTTCGCCAAAGCGCTCGGCAGGGGGGAATTTCACTCCATCAGGACGGCGCAGTTCGATCCCGGCGACAAAGCCGCACTGGCGGACTTCATGGACGATGGGATGGGCAGCGTGCAGATCCGCCAGACCCAGGGTGAGGCGGGCGATTTTTTCCGGCAGACGCTCCAGTGTCTTTTCCTCCTCGAAAAGATCGAGACTCGCGAGGGCGGCTGCGCAGCCGAGAGGATTGGCCGTATAGCTGTGGCCGTAGTAAAAGGCGCGCTCCGCACTGCCGAGGAAGGCATCGTAGATTTTTCCGGTGGTGAGGGTGGCGGCCATGGGCAGGTAGCCGCCGGTGAGGCCCTTGGCCAAGCAAAGGAAATCCGGTATCACCTTTTCCTGTTGGCAGGCGAACAGGGTGCCGGTGCGGCCAAAGCCTGTCATTACCTCGTCCAGAATCAGGTGGACTCCATTTTCATCGCACCACTGACGGAGGGCGCGGAGCATGCCTGTGGGCCAGGGGCGCATTTCATTCACTCCCTGGATCAGAGGTTCGATCACCACGGCGGCGATTTTTCCGGCATCCATCCATCGGAGATCTTCCAGAGATGCCACGTGATCGACGGAAAAGCCCATGCCCTTGAAGCGCTCGAAAAACCTGCCCACCCCGCCCAGAGACGCTGCGCCCAGGGTATCTCCATGATAGCCATTGGCGAATGCGACGAAGCCGGAGCGCAGGGGCTCGCCGGATTGCTGGCGATATTGAAGTGCCATTTTCAGTGCGCACTCGATGGCAGTGGAGCCGTCATCGGAAAAAAACACCCTCTCCAATGTCCGCTCCGGAAAAAATCCGCACAGCCGCCGCGCCAGTTCACCGGCAAGGGGGTGGGTGAATCCCAGAAAGGAGGTGTGTGCCACCTGCTGGAGCTGCTGCTGGAGGGCGGCATTGATCCGTGGATGGGCATGACCATGGATATTTGTCCATATGGAGGAATTTCCATCCAAATAGCGGTTTCCTTCGGAATCCCACAGCCATGAGCCTTCTCCCCGGGTGATGACCAAAGGCTGGTGGCCGCGCGCGCACCATTCCGTCTGCCGGGTGAAGGGGTGCCAGCAGTGGCTCTGATCTGTCTCGATCCAGCGGCGGGTATCTTCTCGCATGCGGCAGGATCATGGGGAAGTGGGACGGAGAGTCCAGACCGCGTGAAATGGCTTTTTTCGTTTTGAAAAGGTGGTGAGACTGAAGTGGTAAATCCGCTTTTCCTGTGAATTTTAACCTCAACCCGTTAACTTGGAGCCATATCGGTTAATTTGGTTAATATCGGGTTTTTTGTAACACCCATTTTCGGACATTACGCGATGGCGGTATATGAAGCGGCCGGAAATGGGATACAACTACCCCTGTCGCCGCGACGAATCCCCCCGAGAGTCGCGGAGTAAACGACACTTTTATCTCTCCCCCAGAGAAAACATATCCCCCCGATATCGAGTCGGCGGATGTTGTAGGCTTCCCCCTCCAGCGTCCGCCGATTTTGTTTTGTGAGCAGAGAATATCAAGGTGTTTAAAGCACGGAGTGTGCCAAGAGATTTCAGTCGATCACGTAATAGAAAAAGGCCGGAAATGGGAGTAGATCTATTCTTGTCACCGCGACGAGCTTCCCCCCGGCGGATCACGATGCCTCAAACACAAAGTCTCTGCCAAAGAGACCGAGTATCCCCCCGATACCGAATCGGCGGATGTTGAAGGTCAGCCTTCCAGCACCCGCCGATTCCTTTGGAGAAAAGAGAGTCCACAGGCCGGACTTTGATCGCGGAAAGGGCATTTCCCTTGATGCGCGTGGGAAGGGCAGCTAGTCCCTCTGGCCCACCGGTTCCCCATGTCGATCTCTTCCTATGCCACTCCTTCGCCCGCGCTCCAGCGGGAGGTGAAACGCCGCCGGTCCTTTGCTATCATCTCCCACCCGGATGCGGGCAAGACGACCCTGACGGAAAAATTCCTCCTCTACGGGGGAGCGCTCAATCTGGCAGGCAGTGTGACGGCGCGGAAAAACCAGCGTGCCACGACCTCGGACTGGATGGAACTGGAAAAGCAGCGGGGTATTTCCGTCAGCTCCACGGTGCTCCAGTTCGAGTACAAGGATTGTGTGGTAAACATTCTGGATACACCGGGGCACAAAGATTTCTCGGAGGATACTTATCGCGTGCTCACGGCAGTGGATGCGGCAGTCATGGTGGTGGATGCGGGTAAGGGCATCGAGAGTCAGACGCGGAAGCTGTTCGAGGTCTGCCGCCGCCGCGGGGTGCCGATTTTCACTTTCATGAACAAGCTGGACCGCCCGGCCCGCCCCTCGTTGGATCTGCTGGACGAGTTGGAAAGCGTGCTGGGAATCGCTGCGTATCCGCTCAACTGGCCACTCGGAGACGGTCCGCGTTTCAAGGGTGTGTATGATCGGGAGCACAAGCAGGTGCATCTTTTTGAGCGGACCGTCCACGGTGCCTATCGTGCGCCGGTGAGCGTGAAGGGCATCGAGGATGAAAGCGTGAAAGCGGCGATGGAGGAGGCTACCTATGCCCAGGTATGCGATGAACTGGAACTGCTGGAAGGAGCTGGCGCGGAATTCGATGTCACAAAGGTTCTGGCAGGTGAGCTGAGTCCGGTATTCTTCGGTAGTGCCGCAAACAACTTCGGTGTCCAGCTTCTGTTGGACCGTTTCCTGGAGCTGGCACCACCGCCTCCTGCGCGTGAGAGCGGTGCCATCCAGATCGATCCCGCCTCTGCGGAATTTTCCGCCTTTGTCTTCAAGATCCAGGCGAACATGAATCCCAAGCACCGTGACCGGGTGGCTTTCATCCGCATTGTTTCCGGAAAATTCGAGCGGGACATGAATGTGCTCAACACCCGCAGCGGGGAAAAAATGCGATTGGCCAATTCCCAGCGTCTTTTCGCCCGGGAGCGGGAAACGGTGGACGATGCCTTCGCCGGGGATGTGGTGGGTCTCGTTGGAAATTACGATCTTCTGATAGGGGATACGCTGGCCTCCAAGCCAGGAGTGGCCTTCGATGAAATTCCGCGTTTCGCACCGGAATGCTTTTCCTTCCTGCACAACAAAAGCACGGCGAAGTATAAGCGTTTCCGTGATGGTCTCCAGCAGCTCCTCAAGGAAGGTGTGGCCACAGAGTTTCAGCTTCTGGATGGCGGCACCTCACAGGTTCCGCTTCTGGGGGCCGTGGGCCCGCTGCAATTTGAAGTTCTGCAGCACCGCCTGGAAGGTGAGTATGCGGCGGAAACCCGCCTCGAAGGTGCCAACTGGTCACTTGCCCGATGGCTGAAACCAAAAGAGGGTGATCCCCTCGCACCGGAGGCACGGCCTTCCCTTTCGCTGGGTGCCTCTCTGGCCCGGGATTCAAACGGCTGGTTGGTCGCGCTGCTCCCCAGTGAGTGGGCACTCAAGACCTTCACGGATAAAAACGAGGACTGGCAGATCTCCGAGCAGCCCTTCCCGCCCCCAGTGGTGGGCTGAGTGGGGTAGCATTCCACGAGCCTCAACCTTCGGATGGTGACTTGAGGCTGCATGCACCTTGGTATCAAGGTGCATGCAGGAAGTCTTGGCAGCTCAGGAGGCCAGCGGACTGGCTAGTCTCATCAGGGCAGGATCCAGTTCATACTTGGAATCCGCCACCACGTTGATGGGCAGGTGGCCATAGGTGCCATCCCGGTAAACCATGATGGCATTTTTCTGGCCTGATTCCAGGGCATCGATGGCGGCAACTGAGAATTTGTAAGCCATCACCCTGTCATGCACGGTGGGGGAGCCGCCGCGCTGCACGTGGCCCAGCACGGTAAGCCGGGCTTCCATGCCGATGGAATCGTTGATGTAGCGGGTGAGGTAATCTCCCATTTTGGTGCCTTCCGCCACGACGCCGAGCACGTAGCGGCGGCCGCTTGCGATGTCTGATTTCAGGCGGGCGCCGATGGAGTCGAGATTGTAAGGAACTTCCGGCACCAGGCAGACTTCCGCGCCACAGGACAGCGCGCTGGCGAGGGCCAGGTAGCCGCAGTGGCGGCCCATGACCTCCACAATGAAAGCGCGGGAGAAGGAGCTGGCGGTATCCCGGATGGAGTCGATCGATTCCCGGATCACGTTGAGCGCCGTGTCCACACCCAGGCAGTAATCGGTGCCCGCGATGTCATTGTCGATGGTGGCGGGAATGCCGGCGAAGGGGACGCCGAAATCGTTGTAAAATTGGTTAAGCGCGCGGAAAGAGCCGTCACCACCGATGACGATCAGCTTCTGGATGTTGCGCTTCTTGAGATTGTCATAGGCCTGCTGGCGGTATTCCAACTCAAAGAAACGCTTGGAACGGGAGGAGCGAAGGACAGTCCCTCCGCGGTGAAGGATGCCGGAGACCAGATCACGGGTGGCGGGGACGATGTTGTCGTCGATGAATCCCCGCAGGCCATCATAGATCAGGTAGGGAACATAGCCTTTTTGGGCGGCATATTCCGTGCAGCATTTGATGGCGGGGTTCATGCCAGCGGAGTCGCCGCCGGAGGTCATGATGGCTAAGCCAGGCTTGGAGAGATCAGACATGGTGAGTTCGCGGAGGGATGTGTCCACTATGCGAAGAGCATCAGCAATGCCGAATTCAGCGACGCTTTTGTAAATTTACCGGGGACAGGTCAAAGTCCCCTGAACTGGGCAGCCAGGCGCTTGGCGGTGGCCACCGTATTGCGGTGCAATTTCGCGGTGAAATCCGTCTGGCGGTTGTAGCCGCCGCCGTAAAGCACCGCCACCGGGATGCGGTTGCGGATAAAGGAGCCCAGCAAAACTTCGTCCCTGCGCTGGATATCCTTGAGGGAGAGGTGCATCTGGCCGAAGCGGTCATTGCGGTGATTGTCCGCGCCGGAAATCCAGATCACGAGATCCGGTGCGAAGGTATCCAGAGCTGCTGCCAGAGTGGAAAAAAGCTGTTTCAGATACATCTCGCCCTCCACATAGCGGACGGTCTCCACATCCAGGGTGCTTTGGGATTTTTTCGTCGGGTAGTTTTTCCCCACATGGATCGAGTAGGTGAAAACCCGCGGGTCTTCACCCAGCAGTGCGGCGGTGCCATTGCCCTGATGGGCATCCGTATCCACCACCATCACCTTGATGCCCGGTCGGCGGAGCTGCAGATCCTTGATGGCGATTGCCACATCATTGAAAACACAGTAGCCTTCCCCGTGCTCGCGAAAGGCGTGGTGCGTCCCTCCAGCCAGGCAGACGCCTACACCCTCATCCAGCGCTGCATGGCATGCCAGGCGGGTGGCCTCCACTTCCGTCACACTGCGGGTGTAGAGGCGCGGAGTGACCGGCAGTCCCAGCAATACCTGTTCCTTGCGGTCCATGTGGCCGGACTGGATTCTACCGATGTAGCCAGCATCGTGCACCTGCGTCAGCAGATGGGGATTGGCGGGGCTCACCTCGATGATTTCTTCCGGAGACAGGATACCGCTTTCCAGAAGCATGTCCTTGGAAATGCGGAACTTATCCATGGGGAAAGGGTGCCCCGCGGGCAGCTCCAATTCCAGATCCTGTGAGTAGAAACAACGCATCCGGTGGTTACATTTCCGCTTTCCGGCCCGGGACTCAAGGAGGAAGATCAAATACTCCTGCTGCTTTCAATCTTGCCGTGCTGCGGATTTGGGATTGCGCGGAAAATCCGGCGGCGCGTATCTTCCGGGTGTGTTCCAAATTGTTTTCAACGAAATCAGTGCCGCCGAGATCTCCAGCCTGCCCACCTTGGACCAGCTTGAGCTTCTGGAGGAGTTCAAGGTTTCTGAAGGTGATTTGGAAAATCTGACGGGGGATCGCTTCGGAAAGATTGATCGGGATGGCCGCGTCCTTTACCGCTTCCGGGCAAAGGACCATCGCATTTATTTCGAGGTGAAGGATGATTCACTGATCGTCCACCGCGTGATGAACAAAGGCACGCTCTCTGACTTCAAGTTCCGCTCAAACATGCCCGTGTCGGAAGACGAGGCGCTGGCGAATTCCAAGCATTTCTGGAAACTGATCGAGGAAGGTCGCAATGCGCGCCGCGTTTGACGGCACGGAATTTCCTTCCGTTTCTCATCACGACCTCCCAGTCTGGGAGATATGAAAAAGTGGATTTCCTACGGAGTTCTGCTCACCCTGTTGGTGGGGAGTTGGCTGTTGTTTTCCCGCACCGGCTCGGAGATGAAGGAACTGCGTGCCCAGATTGAGCAAAAGCTGGAAAAGGGGGATCAGGAGGATGAGGTGCCCAAGTTGGAATCCGAAATCCAGAGTCTCGAAGGTCAGAAAACCTTCAATGGCATCCTGCTGGCATTTCTTACCGCAGGCTTGGTGGGGATTGTTTTTGTCATCGATGTGCTGCCGATGATCGCCCAGCGGATGACGCACGCTGTGTATGACAGTGCGGAAGAAGTGGAACCGGATGCCCTGCACGATGCCCGCTCCTTCCTGGCGCAGGGGGATTACCATGCGGCAATAGAATCCTTCAAACTTGCGGCAGAGGCGGATCCCTTGAATCGCCTGCCTTGGGTGGAGATCGCAAAAATCCAACGCGTCCATCTGCATGAGCCGGCCGTGGCGGTGAACACCCTCAAGGATGCACTGGAGGGGCAGGAATGGCAGGTCAATGATGCCGCCTATCTGCTTTTTCGCATCGCGGAGCTGTATGATGAAGATTTGAATGATCGGAGCAACGCTGCCATCACCATGCAACAGGTAGTGGATCAATTTCCGGAGAGTCGCCACTCCGCCAACGCCCGCCACAAACTTCAGGAATGGGGAGTGGGGTGACGGAATGGCGGCAGGCGGCGGGCAATTTTGTTGGTCGGCATCCCTTGTTTGTGGCGTCCATCATGGCGGTCGGTGTGGTGCTTCTGGCCAGCGTCTCCCTCGGCTGGGCGGCGGTTTGGACCGTGGCTGCCGTTGGAGGCGGCTATTTTCTCGGAAAGTGGAAACTTGCTGCCGCGTGGCTGGTCTGTGCCGCCGTGGCATGCGGTGTATTTTTGGCGCGGAGTCAGCAGCGGGACAGGGATGAGAGAGAAATGCTCCGCCATGCCTCTCTCACGCTGCGGGCGAGGGTGGTGGGTGATCCCCGTGGAGAGGATGGCCGCTGGTCCGCCCCAGCAGTGGTTCTTTCCGGCCCGCATGAAGGGGCGAAGGTATGGTGGCAGGGAGAAGGGGTGGCTCCTGTAAAAGGCAGCATTCTGCAAAGCAGTGGCAAGCCTCTGGAACTGGCGGAACCCAGAAATCCGGGGGAATTTGATCGTGCCTCATGGCTGAGGCATCAGGGCGTGGCCTCCCTTTTCCTGGCAGATTCCTCACTCACCCGCATGGAGACAGGGCCGATGGCGGGGTGGGCGGCCCGGATGAAAAACGGGTTCCGGGAGGCTGTCACCGATGGGCTGGAAAACCACCCAGAGGCGGCCAAGGTGGTGAAGGCGGTGGTCATCGGGGAAATATCTCCGGATTCGGATGAGCTCATCGCCGCCTATCGAAACAGTGGCACGCTGCACGTGTTTTCCGTCAGTGGCCTGCATGTCGCGATGGCAGCCTCCATCGCCTGGTTCGTGCTCCGCTGGTGCCGCGTCCGCCGCCGGTGGGCTCTGATCGGGCTGATAGGCGTGGTTTTCGGCTATTCCTGGATTACCGGGAATTCCCCGCCCGCACTCCGCTCCGCATGGATGACCGCGGTGTTCCTGATGGCATTCGTGCTGCGGCGGAAGGGGGATCTGCTCAATTCCCTGGGCGCTGTTTTGCTGGTGGGGATGTTGTGGGATGGGCGGCTGATTTTCCAGCCGGGCGTGCAGTTATCCTATGGAGTGGTGGCAGCCATCGCAGTGGGGGTGAAATTTACGGAACGCTTTTTTGATCCCATGGCCCAGCCGGAACTCTATCTGCCAGTCACGCTTATGTCGCGGCGGCAGAAACTCTGGCTGGGGTTCCGCCGAAAAACCGCGCAATATTTTTCCGTTTCCACTGCCGCGTGGGCAGGCTCCACGCCGCTCACGATCTGGCACTTCGGCGTCGTTACTCCAGTATCCATCCTAGCCGGCTTGCTGGTGCTGCCCGCCGTCTATCTGCTGCTGGTGGTGGGCTTGCTGTCCGCTTTCCTGCATCCGGTGGCGCGGCCGCTTTCCCGGGGACTCAATCAGGTGAATGGGCAGTTGGCGGATCTAACGACACGGATGGCTGCGGGCTTTTCCTCCATTCCGGGCGGACACTTTTCCGTGGCGCGGGAGGCGGAGCCATTCCTGCTGGTGTATGATTTGAAATATGGCGCCGGAGCAGCGTGCTTCTCATCCGGGGATGGTAGCGGGCTGCTGATGGATGCCGGAGACCGGGTGGGTTTTAAAAGCCGCATCGCACCTTCCCTGCGGGCGCAGGATATCATGCCGGACAGTGTGGCGCTGTCTCACCCTGATGGCGGGCACGTCGGCGGCGGTGAAAAAATCTGGGAGTCATTCCCCCTCCGGCAGGCTGTTATTCCGGTGGAACGTTCCCGCAGCCCCGGCTACAAGGTGTGGCTGGATCAGGCGCCAACTGGGGGTGTGCGGTTGATTCTTGCAGAAAAGGGCCAGCGCTTCCCTCTGGCGGATGGATCATGGTTGGAGGTGCTTCATCACCCGGATCCCCAGGCTGTGAATGCGGAGGCAGATGAGCGCGTGGCAGTCTACCGCCTGCACTGGCGCGGCTGGCGGATACTTTTCACGAGTGATGCCGGGACGGATACGGAGCGGAAGATGTTAGGTGAAGGTGGAGACATCGGTGCCGATTTGATTATCTGTGGGAGACCGAAACATGATACCAATCTATCAGATGGGTTTTTGTCCGCAGTTTCCCCTCGTGCCATCGTGGCCTCGAATGCTGCTTTTCCCTATCAGGAAAAACTGCCGCCTGCGCAAGTGGCCTATTGGAAGTCCCGGGGTATCCAGGTGATGGATCAGCAGGTGGCGGGAGGAGTGACGATCCGCGTGGATGAATCCGGCAGCATGATTCTCACCGGTTTCGTGGATCACTCGAAGATCCGCCTCAGGCAGCGGTGATGTTTTTGCGGCAGCGCAGCCGGTGCATGCTTTTTCCCTCGCTCTCCCAAAGCTGTTGGAAGTCCGTCTTTGGATAAAAAAACGAATCCTCCGTCCAGGGTAGGATCTCGAATTTTCCGAAAAGATTCACCTTCTCCACAGCCCATTCGAAATATTCCTCATGATCCGTCATGAAAAGGAACTCACCACCCGGCTGGAGCGCCTTGTGGACAGCCTCCAGAAATTCCACCTGCACCAGGCGTCTCCGGTGGTGCTTGAATTTAGGCCATGGGTCCGGGCACAGCAAGTGCAGGCGGGAGATGCTGGCATCCGGCAGCAGCCATTCCACCGTGTAGCGGCTCTCCAGCCGGAGCACACGCGCATTTTCCAGCTCCTTGCGGGTCAGCTTCTTGCATACCTTGCGGACGCGCCCCAGCAGACGCTCTACGCCCAGGAAATCCCGCTCCGGGTATTCCGCCGCCATGCCCATGAGAAAGGTCCCATCCCCGCAGCCCAGATCCACTTCCAGCGGGCGGTCCTCCCGGCAGAGTTCCGCGCGCGTCATTTTCTGGAAATAATTTCCCGGCACCAGTTCGCCTGCCATGGCAGCGCGCGGGAGGATGTTGAGAGGCTGGTTCTTCGTCACGCTCCTATCCAGAATGGTCGGACTCGGAACTGCAATGCGCAATCCCATCCATGGGTTCCCGCTTGACGCTGTTTGCGATGATCCACTAGCTTCCACAACCGGACGCGCTCATCTTCCTGAGGCGTCTCCACCATCAACACCCAAACCTTCTCCTACCGTGGACCTCCAGGAAATCCGTCGAATCGTCGAGCTCATGAACGAGCATGGTCTCACCCACTTCGACCTCACCAAGAAGGACTTTCATCTGAAACTGAAGAAAGGCCCGGATTTTGATGATCTCAGCGCGTTGCTTTCCCGCCTGCCTTCCGCTCCTGCCGCCGCACATGCGCCTGCGGCAGCAGCAGCTCCAGCCGTAGCAGCATCCTCCGCGCCAGCCGCCGCTCCTGCTGCGGAAGGCACGGAAATTACTTCTCCAATGGTAGGCACCTTCTACCGGAAGCCTGCTCCAGACGCGCCGAACTTCGTGGATGTAGGCTCCACCGTTTCCGAAGGCCAGACCCTTTGTATCATTGAGGCCATGAAGGTCATGAATGAGATCAAGGCTGAAAAATCCGGCGTTATTTGTGCCACTGTGGCTGACGATTCCACCCCGGTTCAATACGGCGACGTCCTCTTCCGCATCAAGTGATCCGCTGCTTCTCCTGAGAACCGGTAACTGAGAACACCTGCCTACTTTCCCCATGTTCAAGCGCGTCCTGGTCGCCAATCGCGGCGAAATCGCCCTCCGCATCATCCGCGCATGTCGCGAACTCGGTGTGGAATCCGTAGCCGTTTACTCGGAGGCGGATGTGGATTCCATGCACGTCCAACTGGCGGATGATGCTGTCTGTATCGGCCCGGCTGCCGGTAAGGAATCCTACCTCAAGCCGGACCGGATCATCGCTGCGGCGGAGATCACCGGCGCGGATGCCATCCACCCTGGCTACGGCTTCCTTTCGGAGAACGCCCGCTTCGCGGAAATCTGCAAGACCTCCGGCATTACCTTCATCGGACCCTCTTCGGAAATCATTTCCATGATGGGTGACAAGGCGACAGCCCGTGCGACGGCCATTGCCAATAATGTGCCGATCACTCCTGGCTCCGGCATCATGCCGGATGTGGAGACCGCCTTTGCAGAAGCGAAGAAAATCGGCCTGCCGGTGATGATCAAGGCGACCGCCGGCGGTGGTGGCCGGGGTATGCGCCCATGCTTTAAGGAAGAGGAATTCGCTTCCCTTTTCCAGGCCGCTTCCAATGAAGCCCTCGCTGCCTTTGGCAATGGTGAGTGCTACCTGGAAAAGCTGGTTCTCAATCCGCATCACGTGGAATTCCAGGTCATCGGAGATTCTCATGGAAACTACATTCATCTCGGTGAGCGCGATTGCTCCATGCAGCGCCGGAACCAGAAGATCATCGAGGAATGTCCATCTCCACTCCTCACGCCTGAGCTGCGCGAGCGGATGGGTAAGGCGTCCGTGGATCTGATTTCCTCCATTGGCTATCAGAATGCCGGCACCATCGAGTATCTTGTAGATGAGAAGGCGGAGAATTTCTACTTCATGGAAATGAATACCCGGATCCAGGTGGAGCACCCGGTGACGGAAGAAGTAATGGGCTGCGAGCTAATCAAGGAGCAGATCCGTGTGGCCGCAGGCGAGCCGCTCTCCCACCATGTCCTTCAAGCCACACCACGTGGCCACTCCATCGAGTGTCGCATCAATGCGGAAGATCCCTACAATAATTTCACGCCCAGTCCTGGAACCATTTCCCTCTGGTATGCGCCCGGTGGTAAGGGCGTGCGCGTGGATACCCACGTTTACTCCGGTTACACGGTGCCGCCTTATTATGACTCCATGATCGCGAAGCTGATCGTCACCGGAGCCACCCGTGAGATCGCCATTGCCCGCATGAAGCGTGCCCTTGGGGAGTTCATGATCCGCGGCATCAAGACGACCATTCCTTTCCAACAGGAAATCATCGATCACCCCGACTTCAAGAATGGCACCTATGATATCGGATGGGTGGCCCGCTACCTTGAAGAGCGGAAGGGCTAACTTAAGGAGGGCGGACATTTTGTCCGCCTTCTTGATTTTACACGACATGGCTTCCCTAAGTCAGGCGCGTCTCTACGTCATTCTCGATCTTGGCTACGTGCCGGAGGAGCGTGCAGCCTCGGTTGCTTCGTCACTTCTTGCCGGAGGTGCAGGTATTCTCCAACTCCGTGCGAAGGGAAAGGACCTCGCCACCATCGAGCGGGTGGCGCGCGTCCTTCAACCTCTTTGCCGTGATGCGGGAGTGCCATTTATTCTAAATGATTTCCCGGAGCTGGCCGCCCGGCTCGATACCGATGGTATCCACATTGGTCAGGACGATGGCTCTCTGGCTGCCGCCCGCGCCATCGTGGGGGAGGGGAAAATCATCGGCCGCTCCACCCACTCGCTTGAGCAGGCGAAGGGGGCGTTGGAGGAAGGATTTGATTACATCGGGTTCGGTCCGTTGTTCCCAACGCCTACGAAGCTCGGCAGACCCGGCATCGGTTTGGAAAACATCGAAGCCATGGAGCGTGAAGTCGGCTCGCGCATTCCCGCCTTTTGCATCGGGGGTATCCGCCGGGATAATCTGCCAGCCGTTCTGGCTGCCGGAGCAAAACGAGTGGTGATCGTCTCGGATCTGCTTACGGCGGAACATGTTGCTGAGGCGACACAGCAAGTGAATGCTGAAATCGGAGTGCGGATAGCGGAATAGAAGAAATGTCTTACGAGAACCTCAAAGAGCGAACGATGGTTTTCACGCTTCGAGTGCTGGAGGTTGTCGACACTTTGCCTAATTCTTCAAAAGGCCGAAGCATCGCCAACCAACTTTGTCGATCCGGCACGTCTGTGGCTGCAAATTATAGAGCCGCATCGAGAGCCGAGAGTCCGGCTGATTTCATTCATAAGATGGGAAGGGATGAGGTGCTTTTTTGGCTGGAACTGATATGCCGTTCCGAAATGCTGCCAACCGCAAGGCTCGAGCCTCTCATGAAGGAGACTGACGAAATTCTTTCGATTGTCATCAGTTCCATCAAAACGACCAAAAGGAACCGTTCTTAATTTTTTTTCACTCCGCATTCCGCGCTCCCCACTCCGCACTCAAGACCATGTCTACTCCGCATTCCACACTCGGCTTTCCGCATTCATCGGTTATCATCGGAGGCACCATTGCCATCGATCACGTAAAGACTCCTACCGCTGAGGCGGCCAATTTGCTGGGGGGCTCCGCCTCCTATGCGGCTTTGGCAGCATCCTATTTTGTGAAGCCGGTCCACCTAGTGGGCATCATCGGAAAAGATTTCCCACAGGAGCACCTCGATCTGCTGGAAAGCCGGGGCATTACCTTCGATGGCGTGGAGCGCTCTTCAGGAAACTCCTTTTCCTGGTCCGGTGAGTATCATGAAAACATGAACGACCGTACCACACACCAAGTGGATATCAACGTGCTGGAAAACTGGACCGTTCAAATTCCAGTCTCTATCGCGGCTTCCCCGGTCGTCGTTCTTGCCAACATGTCGCCGGACAATCAGCTCCAGATGCTGGATCAATGCTCCGCCGCCTCCTTCGTCGTGGCAGACACCATGGACCTGTGGATTTCCATCGCCAATGAGCGACTGCACGATGTTCTCAAGCGCATTGATTTATTGGTCATCAATGAGAGCGAGGCTCGGATTTTCACGGAAACGTCCAATCTCATCATCGCTGGCGAGCGTCTCCTGGCCAAGGGGCCGGAAAACGTCGTCATCAAGCTGGGAGAATTCGGCGCCATCCTGTTCTCCGCGAAGTCCGGCGGATCCGGCTACGATCTGTTCCGCTGCGCTGCCTTCCCACTTACCGAGGTGGCGGACCCCACGGGTGCCGGAGATTCTTTCCTTGGCGCACTCGCCGGTCACCTGGCATCCACAGGCGCCGGCCCATTCAGCTATGACGATATCCGCAAGGCAATCGTCTTTGGTTCCGTAGTCGCCTCATTCACCTGCGAGGCATTTTCCACCCATCGCCTCCAGCAAATTACGATGGAAGACATTCAACAGCGCATGGACTACCTCAAGTTCATTACCCATTGGCCGGATTGAAGCCCTACAGCAGCTCTTTTCTTAGATAAATCACGGATTTCCAGCTGCTTTCCAGAGTAACCGATTCACTTCCCATTCCAAATTTTCTTTTGATTCGCCGGATAGCCTTCCCGATGCTTTATTTCCACTCACTTTTGTATTGGGACTCTTGGCTGGATACGAAAAATCCCCCCAACTCTTTCATTTTCAATAAAACCTCATCATTTTTTCCTGAAACCCTCATGAAGAATTTTCTTCTGCTTTCTCTTGTTGCCGCTCTCGCTGCGAGCGGAGTCGCCTTCGGGGCGCCTGTGTATACGACGCCAGTAGGGTATTCCACAGTTACTATTTCCCCAGGTGTATTTAATGTGGCAGGTCTAACTTTACAGCAGCCCGTTGTAGCGAGTGGTATCTTGACGGGATCCAGTATCAATTCCGTTTTTGACACTTCTGCACAATTTAATACATTGCTTCAGAGTAATGTTGTTTATATTTTGGAGATTACAAATGGCTCTGGGGAAGGAGTGATCCAAGAAGTTGTCAATCCTCCTTCCGCTACGCAAATTAATACTCCTGAAAATATCAGTAGTTATATTGTTCCAAATGTAACACGGTATTCCTTGAGGAAGGCTGCTACTCTGAATTCCATATTAGGTAGCAATAACCAAGTTGCACATCTTAAAGAGTCTGCCACTGGTGACAAAGCAGTCGCAGATCTTGTTCTGATACCTAATGGAGATGGTACTTATAAAGAGTATTTTTACGTTCGTGTCCCGGGAGTTTTTGAAGGTTGGTTTGATGGAACTAATCCAGCTGGTGATGTAATCCTCAATTATGCCGATGGTTTTTTTGTTCGAACTCGATCAGACAGTGCAGCGGATAGTTTTATTGTTTCTGGTGAAGTAAAACCTGCTGCGACGGTATCTACATTAGCTTCCAATTTTAATTTGATTAGTTCTGTTGCTCCTGCTGGTCTTACTTTAGCGACTTCTGGATTATCTCAATATTTGGCCGCTAGTACAACGGGAGCTAAAATAGGAGCCGACCTTGTTGTTATTCCCAATCCTGGAAATCCAGGGACATTTTTTGAATATTATTATGTAAATGTTCCTGGAGTTTTCGTTGGATGGTTTGATGGGACTAATGCCGCCAACAACGTTTCGCTGCAAGGAGGTTTCTTTATTAGGAATGTTGGCAGTCCGAAATCTTACAAAATTGCTGGTCCTTCGATTGGTTCTTAATCAATTTTAATCTTCAGTGTTTAAAGAAAATATGAAAAATAATTGGCTGCTGCACACGCTTGTTGCGTTGCTTACTTTTATTCCTTTTGCCCATGGTGCCTCATATTCGATCAGCAATGGTTTAGGTGTTGATGCTACAGGTATTGCAAACGCTAGCGGCGTAGCTTTCCAAAATAATGGAGTTGTGGCAATTGGCGTTGTTTCCACAACCTCTTTTGAGTCGTTTACGACTACATCAGAGTTTGTAAACTCGTTTACTCAATTTGGAACAAGTACCTCTTTTTTGGATGGAGGAATTTTTGGTAACAAAGGAGTATTTCAATTGTCTGTCGCAGGTACTGCGGCAGCATCTCCTTTTTTGAACGGAAATATTGTACTTTTGGTTGGTAATAACAGCTCGATTGCAACTTCCACCCAATTTTTAATTTTAGATACAGGGCGGGATTTTCTTGCTGCTGATGATAACAGCGGAACTCCGATTGATGTAACTGTTAACGGGAGTTCTGTTATCCTTTGGGGTGCGGCTGCCTCGGATATTCGTACAACAACACTAGATACTACAATAACTCCTGGCTATCTTACTGCTTCTCCGGTCCCCGAACCTACCTTTGCTCTTCTCGGAGCACTTGGGGGCTTGGTGCTCCTGCGCCGCAGACGCTGAAACTGAGGAACATTCATTCAAGAGGCCTGGCGGGATTCGCCAGGCTTTTTTTGTGCTCAGCTTTTTGGGCGGGAGGAGGATCAGCGTCTTTTCTTGCGGGCGGATTTTTTCGTGGTGTCGCGGGAGGAGTCGAATTTGCTGCGTCCGGACGAAGAGCCTCCTGGGTTGGTGTAGCGGGAGATTGGCGCGGATGACTTTTCGGGCGATTTCTCCGTAGGTTTGCCTGGCGATTTACCGCGTGGGCCGCCTGAGGACTTCTCAGAATGTTTGCGGTCGTCCTTACGTTTGAAGGCGGGGGCTGGGGAGTTGAGCAGGCTTTTGGCTCCTGAGCCGGTGGCTTCCCCCACCACGGTGAAATCAACGAAGCGCTTGTCGAAGTCGATACCGATGACGCGGAGGGGAATCCGCATGCCCATCTGGATCACCTGGCCCTCGAAGGAAACCCATGCCTTGCGGTGGGCCTCCAGCCTCCAGCGGCCTTCCGGGAGTTCCTCGCGTTTCACTACGCCCCGCACGCCCATGGCGGGAATCTCCACCATCAGGCCCATAGGGCGCACATCCGCGATGAGTCCATCATAGACCGGTGGATCATCGGAGCTGGCGAGGCGATGGAGATATTCCAGCAGCTTGATCTGTTTCGTCTCGTTCTCCGCATCTGCTGAGGTGCGCTCGGTATCTGAAATGTGGCGGGACATTTCCCGGAGTTCCACCTGTCCCGGGGTGCGGTCCACCGGTTTTGGAGGATTTTCCAGAAGTGGCTGGAGGGCGCGGTGGACCACCAGATCCGCATAGCGGCGGATGGGGCTGGTAAAGTGGCAGTAGTCGTTCTTCGCCAGGCCGTAGTGGCCGATGGGGTCTGCGGCATAGGCGGCGCGCTTGAGGCTTTTGAGCAGGCCCAGGCGAATGACGTGCTCTTCCGGAGTGCCTTTGGAGGCATCCAGCAATTTCTGGATGTGGTCCCGGTTGGTGAGATCGCCAGGCTTGTAGCCATGGAGCTTCGCCACCTCGGTATAATCCATCAGGCGCGATGGATCGGGATCATCATGGATGCGGTAGATCGCTGGTTTACTCCATTCCCTCAGCACGCGCGCTACCGCCTCATTGGCCACCAGCATGCATTCCTCGATGAGCTGGTGGCTTTCCGTGTGGATGACAGGCTCCGCAATCGTGGCATGACCCTGGTCATCCAAACGGATTTTTATTTCCGGCATTTCCAGATCCAGTGCGCCATTGGCAAAACGGCGCTGGCGGAGGACGGAGGCGAGGCGCCAGCCTTCCTTCACCATATCGGCCAGTGAGGGATCGGAGCCTTTAGGAGCGGGCTTGCCATCGAGGATGGCTTGCGCCTGCTCGTAGGAAAGTTTTGCCCGGCTGTGGATCACCGCATCGATGAACTTCGCCTTCTTGATTTCCCCCGTGGAGGAAATGTCCAGTACCGCGCACTTGGTCAGGCGGTCCACATCCGGCTTCAGCGAGCAGATGCCATTGCTCAGTTCGGTGGGCAGCATGGGCAGCACGCGATCCACCAGATAGGTGGAATTGCCGCGCTCCACGGCCTCCTTGTCCATGGCCCGGCCCGGCTTGATGTAATGGGAAACATCCGCGATGTGGACAGCGAGCTTCCACCCCTTGGAAGTCTTTTCCAGCCAGATGGCATCGTCGTGATCCTTGGCGTCTGCGGGGTCGATGGTGATGACAAGCTTGTCCCGCCAATCGATGCGGCGTTCCAATTCCGCAGCCGGAATTTCCTCCGGGACTGCGCGGGCCTCATCCAACACGTCCTCAGGAAATGAAGTGCGCAGGCCGAAGCGGTGGATCACTGAAATGATGTCCACTCCCGGATCTCCGGGCCAACCCAGCACCTCGATGATGCGGCCGCGGGGAGTGGTCTCCCGGTCCTTCCAGTCCTGAAGATCGACTACCACCAGTTGCCCGGCTTGGGCGGTGGTGTCTCCCACGATGTCGATGGTACCTTCGATGGCCTTGTCATCGCATTCCACCCAGTTGTATTTCCCCTTATTGCGGAAAACGCCCACCAGCCTGCCGGAGCGGCGGGCCAGGACTTTTTCCACCTTTCCGCGCGGCTCATCGTCGGACTCACGGGAGTTCGGGTTGCGGGAAAATTCGCGGCGGGGATTGCGTTTGAGAAGGGAAATGAGCACCCGGTCCCCATCCAGTGCTGTGGAGGCGTGCTGGCGGCCCACCTGGATGCGGGAGAGCTCCACGAGATCCAACCCGGTGGCGATGTTTTGTTCATCCCCTGCATCCGGATAGAAAAAAGCGTGCCCCTTGGGGTGGAATTTCAGGACTCCGGCCAACATCTGGCTGGTGCTGCCACCACCTGCATTACCTCCCGGGCCACCTGCACGCAGAGCGAAACGGGCTTTCTTCAACTCGGTGACAACTCCCTCCTTCACCAGGCTTTCCAAAGTCTTGCGCATTTCCGTACGGCGCTCACCGGGGATATTGAGATGCCGCGCGAATTGGGATTTGGTCATTGGCTGGTAGTCGCTCGAACGCATTTTTTCGAGCAGTGCATCGCGCATGGTATCACCGGGCATGCCAGAGCTTGCGCTGGAGTGGCCTTCTTCGCAACGGCAAACGCCGCAAAGAAAAATGTTTGCTAGAGCCTCAATGCAGGTGGAGTTTCCACCCTTCTCCAGAGGATTGAATCGTTGTCATCCCCTGGAATTTCGTGTTGGCTGCGCCATCGTTTAATCTATTTCCTAAAAACGTAATGAAAACCCATCCATCCCGCCGTGCCCACGGCTTTACCCTCGTCGAGCTTCTCGTCGTAATTTCCATCATCGCTGTATTGGCCTCCGCAGGATTTGCCGCTGGTAATGCGGCCATGCAGCGCGCCCGCAAGGTGACTGCCCAAGCGACAGCCACTGCCATCGAGGGGGCAGTGAACAGCTTTTACTCCGACTATAGCGCCTTGCCTGTGGATGATGGTAATGGCGAGGATGGCGGCTCCCAATATCAGACCGATCGTGGCCCGGGAGTGCAGATCATCAATGTGCTGGCTGGCATGGAGCAGGAATCCGACGGTACGATGAAAAACCCGAAGAAGGTCCGCTACCTGAATGTGAAGGAAGGCAAAGCCAAAAAGAATGGCGCCATTTATGAGAAATCCGGCAAGTCCATCAGCGGCCTCTATGATCCATGGGGAAATCCTTTCATCATCATCCTCGATACCAACTATGAGGAGCGCCTGAATTTCCGTCTGGGCAACCAAACGCAAACGCTCAACGGACGCCGCGTGGCCGTTTATTCTGCAGGTGCTGACAAGAAAGTTGGCACCAATGATGATGTGAAGAACTTCTGATTTCTTCCGCCTCACTTATTTTCCCTCACCCCGCCCGGTTCGACCGAGGCGGGGTTTTTCATTTCCAGGTGGAAATGGCTTATCGCACCACTTCCGTGCCGATGCCGCCATCGGTGAAAATTTCCAACAGAAGGGCGTGGGGCAGGCGGCCATCCACGAAGTGGACCTTCCGCACACCGGCATTGAGGGCATCCACTGCACTCCGGATTTTTGGAATCATGCCGCCGGAAATGGTGCCGTTCTCGATGAGTGCCTCCGCTTCATGGCGCGTCACGGATTTGATGAGGGTGGATGGATCCTTGGGATCGGAGAGCAGGCCGGGGACATCCGAGAGGTAGACCAGCTTGGCCACGCGCAGTTCCTTGGCCAGTGCGGCGGCGGCGAGATCTGCATTGATATTGAGAGGGCGGCCGGTGGCCAGTTCCGCCGCGAGGGGAGAAATCACCGGGACGATGCCGGCATTGTGTGCTGCATCCATGTGGGCCATCTGGCAGCCCACCACTTCTCCCACGCGGCCCAGATCCACGCTTTTTCCCTCGGCGTCGCGGGCGCGCAGCTTTTCTCCCAGAAAAACATCATTGCCGGGGATGCCCACGGCCTTGCCACCAAAGTTCCGGATCATGCGGACCAGCCCGGGATTGATTTCCTCGGAAAGCACGCGTGCCACGATGTCGATTGCTTCATCCGTAGTGACGCGGAAGCCGCCGATGAACTTTGCCTCCAAGCCTGCCTGCTCCATAGCTGTGGAAATGGCCTTGCCACCGCCATGGACGACGATGGGATTGATCCCGGCCACTTCGAGAAAAACCACATCGCGCATGACCTTGGCCACCAGCTCCGGATCTTCCATGGCAGAGCCGCCCATCTTGATCAGGAAGGTCTTGCCCCGGAATGCCTGGAGATACGGGAGTGCTTCGATAAGGGAGTTTGCTTTATCAATCGGCTGCATGGTCTTGAGAAAATGAGAAATCAGGATTCGGAAGGAGGGGATGGTTTTTTTCCGCGGGGAGCTTTGGTGGCCGATTTTTTTGCCGCTGCTTTTTTCGCAGGAGCCTTTTTGGCTGTAGCTTTCTTCGCGGCCTTTTTAGGGGGTGGAGATTTTTCAGTCTTCGGCTTCGGTGTTTCGGCCGGTGGGGCACTTTCGATGGGAGCGGCTGGCTCGATGGGCTTTGGCCGTTCCATCGTCTTGGCTGTTACAGGCTCTTCCGTGGACTTTGGAGGCTGAGGGATTTCCGTCAGCTTGTGATCAGTCATGCGGAGTTTAGGCAGGAGTGCGCAAAGCAAAATGGAACTTCCTCCTGCCGCGAGAAATGGAGTTAAGGGCAGCCAGTGGGATGTCGTCCGAGCGATCACTCCATCCACCAGCACTCCGATGATCAGCAGCACCAGCATGCGTGTTTTACTCCACGCCAGCCCGGAAGTGACGCCCATGAGGGCGGAGGCCAGGAGCAGGAGGGAAATCTCCCATGCGGGATGCAATCCGGAAAGGCGCAGGATGGATGATGGCTGCGAAACAGCAGACAGGGCAGCCGCTAGATTTTGGGAAAACCCACGGGTGGAAACATCCGCAGCACTTTGATCGTCCCGCAGGATTACCGGCGCGGGGGAACCTGGGCGCACGATTTCCTTCGTATCCGAGATCAGGGCAGAAGCCGGAATAACGGTTTGCTGAGCCTGTGCCTTCAGCGGGGTGAGCAGCCTTCCATAGGAATCGATAGGCAGGAAAGGGCCTCCCGCACTGAGCGCGAGATACTCTCCACTTTTGATACGGATCCCTTCCATGGGCAGGCCACGACTTTGCAGGATGGCCAGCACGGGGAAGGAAAACACCACACGGTCCTCCCACCGGGCCAGCAGATAGGGAGCGGCGGAGTTTTCCTCCGCATCCAGAACGGAGAAGCCGGACCAGCCATTGTCCGCTGCCAAAATCACATTCGGAATCGGCACCCGGTTGACCACCGGCAGGCCAAGAGGACTTCCCTGGATGGACGCAAGAGGGATGGAGGCCCGGCGGAAGGAGGCGGGCATGGGCTGTGGGGCTGCTCCCCGGGAAAGAGGCGCGGCCGTCAGCAGGGATTCAAAGCCCGCCATCGTTTTTTCCAGCGCCACCAAGGAAATGGGATCTGGGTTTTCCCAGGAAAAGACGGCGGCGTTGGCCAGCCGTTTTACACCATAACGGTGGATATTATTCAGGATCACTGCCACATCAATGGGGAGCGGGGGGGAATCCTGGAAGAAATGCTCCGGATCATCCTCGATCGCCACCATTACGGGAGCATCCACGCGTGCCTTTGATTGGCTGGGGCCATGGATCGTCCAAGGTTCCGAGCGGCTACCATCGCCAGTTAAAAATTGCGGTGGGGTGACGTGGAAGAGTGTTTTGATCAACCGGCCATCCAGGCTGGGCGCTGCCTTCCATGCGCCAAATGCCACCCCGGCGGCAACAAGGGATACCCAAAGGCGACGTTGGAACGGACGAGGCAATGGATTACTTTTGTGCAGCCTCGATCACCGGGGCGAGTGGGGCTTCCAATGGCGTGCCGACAGTCACTTCCTTCAGCAGGCGTGCTGCCACAGGGATGTGGGGGCGGTACCAGTTGTCCCCTTTGTTTTTCACAATGTTGCCGAATGCGCCGAGTGCCTGCATGAGCCGCTGTGCTGCGCATTGATGGAAGAGCGATTGCTCCGGCCGTTCATCGGCGAGGTCTTCCCAGAGGGTAAGCAGTTGCTCGCGTTCTTCCACCGTGTGATTCAGGTAGGGATCGAAAATAAGGGATGCCAGATCGTATTCCTGGCGTCCGCGGCGCAGGCCCTGGAAGTCGATCATGTAGATTTGCCCATCCTTGATCAGCAGATTTTGGGATTGGAAGTCCCGATGGACCAGATGGCG
>Ga0157373_10000635_pt1 | contig 27552 bp, 19 predicted proteins | sample C65metaG_FD_113460 | JGI IMG/M metagenome (GOLD analysis project Ga0157373, IMG submission 113460) | Corn rhizosphere microbial communities from Kellogg Biological Station, Michigan, USA - C6-5 metaG | ecosystem: Host-associated > Plants > Roots > Rhizosphere > Soil | place: USA: Michigan... | reverse complement strand
GGGTCTGGCTGGAAATCTGGCTCATGGCATCGTCCTGCATGTTCGTCGGATGGGCCTAGAGTAGGGTGGTGTTTGTTTTCTGGAAACTGAATAATAAAGATCGTTTCTTTCACGATTGGAGAATGACTGTGGATCTGGTGCAGCTGGAAATCTTCAAAGCCGTTGCCGAGCACGGCAGCATCAGCGCCGCCGCCACGCAGATTCATCGCGTGCCGTCGAACCTGACCACGCGGATCAAGCAACTTGAGCAGGATCTCGGGGTTGATCTGTTTATCCGTGAGAAAAGCCGTTTGCGTTTGTCCCCGGCCGGGTGGAGTTTCCTTGAATACGCGCGGCGAATTCTCGACCTGGTGCAAGAGGCCCGGGCGACGGTGGCGGGAGAGGAACCGCAGGGCGCGTTTCCGCTAGGCTCACTGGAAAGCACGGCGGCGGTGCGCATTCCCGAATTGCTCGCGGCGTACAATCAATTGCACCCCAAGGTCGATCTCGACCTGTCCACCGGCCCCTCGGGCACGATGATCGACGGCGTGCTGTCCGGGCGTCTGGCTGCAGCGTTTGTCGACGGCCCGGTGCTGCATCCGACGCTGGAAGGTGTGCCGGCATTCGAGGAAGAAATGGTCATCATCGCGCCGCTCAACCACGCGCCCGTCAAGCGCGCGGCGGATGTCAACGGCGAGAATATTTATGCCTTCCGTTCCAACTGTTCCTACCGTCACCACTTTGAAAAATGGTTCAGCACCGACGCCGCCGTACCGGGCAAGATTTTCGAAATGGAGTCCTATCACGGCATGCTCGCCTGCGTCAGTGCAGGCGCCGGGCTGGCGCTGATGCCGCGCAAAATGCTGCAGAGCATGCCCGGCAGCGCGACCGTCAGCGTCTGGCCATTGGCGGCGGATTTTCGCTATCTGACCACGTGGCTGGTATGGCGGCGGGGTACGGTATCGCGCAGTTTGAGCATGTTTGTGCGCTTGCTGGAAGAGCGCGGGGTGGTGCGTGCAGATGCATGATCGCGTCTGCCGCGCACTGGGTTGCCGTTATTGCCCGTCGATGCTGCGCGGCAGATTCAGCGGATTACTCTCGCGCAACACCTCTGGCAACAACTCATCCGGAAACCCCTGATAAGCCACGGGCCGTAAGAAGCGCTCGATCGAGGTCATGCCCACGGAAGTGAAGCGGCTGTCCGATGTAGCCGGAAAAGGGCCGCCGTGCACCGTAGCAAAGGTCACTTCCTGTGGATGCGCGAAGGCATTGACCACGATGCGTCCAGTGCGGCGTTCGAGAATCGGCAGCAGGCGCCGCGCCAATCCCAGATCGCCACCTTCAAGGTGAATCGCCGCGCTGAGCTGTCCCTTGAACGAACGGGCGACTGCCAGCAGCTCGGCTTCATCGTTGACAGCAACCAGGAGCGCCGATGGACCAAACACCTCATGAGCCAATGCCGGCTCGCTGAGTAATTGGTGGCCCTCGACTTCCAGCAACACAGCGCGTCCAGCGAATGTGGCATCGGCCGGCGTGCCTGCCGCTATCACCTGCGCGCCGGTACCTTCCATCGCAATCAGACCCTCGACGTAGGCACCATGAATGCCCGGCGTCAGCATTGTCCGCGCCGGTGCCGCGCTGACCCGATTGCGCATGGCGTTGCGCAGCTCTTCAAACCCCGCACCACGGATGGCGATCAGGATCGACGGACACAAACAGGCCTGCCCGACGTTGACCAGCATGCGCTCGATAAAGCCGTCGCCGATTTCGGCGCCGCGAGCCGCCCGCGCCTCGGGCAGGATGAAGGTCGGGTTGACGCTGGTCATTTCGGTGAACACCGGGATCGGCTCGGGGCGCAATTGCGCACGGCGGTAGAGCGCCATGCCACCCGGTTCGGAGCCGGTGAAGGTCACAGCCTTGATCAACGGATGATCGACCAGCGCTTCGCCAATGGCATTGCCGCCACCACGCACCATCGAGAAAACACCTTCGGGCAAGCCATGCGCCTGCACGGCTTTACGAATGGCTCGCGCCTGGATTTCCGAGGCGCCGGGGTGGGCGTTGTGCGCCTTGAGAATCACGGTAGCGCCGGCCGCCAATGCTGACGCGGTATCGCCACCCGCCACCGAGTAGGAAATCGGGAAGTTGCTCGCGCCGAAAATCGCCACCGGGCCGATGGCGATTTTTTGCAAGCGATGATCCATCCGTGGACGCGGCTGACGCTGGGGTTGTGCCGGGTCGATCGCCAGTTGTAGAAAGCGGCCCCGGCGCACCACATCGGCGAACTGGCGGAACTGGATCGCGGCTCTCAAAGCTTCGCCCTCAAGCTGAGCTTCGGGCAGCCCGGTTTCGAGTGCCGCGCGTGCCGCCAGTTCGCTGCGCACCTCATCGAGGTTGTCAGCGATGCTCTCGAGAAACGCGGCACGCTCGGCCAGCGAGGTGTGGCTGTAGTGGTCGAACGCGGCATCGGCGAGTGTTGCAGCCTGATCAACCTGTGCCGCACCGCCGAAAGCGAAGTCCGGTTCTATCCGTTGATCGGTGGCCGGGTTCAGCGCTTTCATCGTGCCTTCGGTGGCGGCGACATCCGCCGCGCCGATCAGCAAATGGCCGGTCAGGCTCATTTCGATTCACCTTGGGATTTGAGGTTGGCAATCAGTTCGTCGGTGCTGGCAATCACGTGAGCGAATGTCGGGCCGTTGAGTTCGTGGGCGGCGTGCATCATTTCCGCTTTGAAGGCCGCTGTTGCATCGCGGACCAGGGTGACGTGGTAGCCCAGTTCCGAGGCATAGCGCGCGGTGGCTTCGATGCAGGTGTTGGCCAGCAGGCCGACGATGATTACGTGGGTGATGCCTTGCTGCTTCAGGCGAAAATCCAGGTCGGTGTTGGCGAAACCACTGGAACCCCAGTGTTCTTGAACCACGATGTCGCCGTCCTTCGGCGCAAAATCCGGGTGCCATTCGCCGCCCCATTCGCCCCGGGCAAAATGATGCATGTGCATGATTTTGCATTGGGTCGGGGTCGGGTGATCCCAGGTTTCGTAGTCGCCTTTTTCCCAGCGGTGATGGGGTACGATGACCACCGGAATTTTCAAATCGCGCACGGTGCGGTCGAGTTTGCGCAGGTTGTCGAGCAGGCCGTTCTGTTCGGCCATGGGTTTGATCAGAGGGAAAATCTTGCCGCCGTCCGAGAGAAAATCGTTGTACGGATCGACCAACAGGTAGGCGGTTCTGTCCAGTGGATAGGGGGTACTCGACATGGCTGCTTGCTCCGGCAATGGGATTATCGGTGCACAGGGCTTGTCCCGGCATCGTGTAGATATGATAATCATAGTAACTGTAAAAGAGGCAAGCCCTGATGGCAGTAAACGATAGTCTTCCCGATACGCTGTGCCCGATCTCCAGGGCCGAGACGATCGTCGGCGACCGCTGGACCGTGCTGGTTTTGCGCGAGTTGTTCATGGCCAATCATCGCTATGACGAGATTCAGGCGCAGACCGGCGGTACGCCGCAGATGGTTGCCGCGCGTCTGAAATGCCTGGAAGCGGAGGGGCTGGTTGAGCGCCGGTTGTACAACGAACGGCCGAAACGCTACGAGTACCACCTCACGGCGAAAGGTGAGGCGTTCTACCCGGTGATCATTGCATTGCGGGCGTGGGGAGAGACCTGGTGCAAATCACCGGAGGAGGGGCTGGCGGTGAACATGACCCACAAAAACTGCAACCACAGCGCCGGTCTCGGGCCGCTGTGCGAGCACTGCGGTGAACCGTTGCGTCGGCAAGATCTGATCAGCCAGCCACAAGCAGCCTACGCCGCCGAACGGCAGGCGCGGCGTGAGGCGTTCAAAAGCAAATAACCGCGATTACGGCGTGCCGTTGCGACCGTGCAGCAAGTAGCCTGGGCGCAGGCTCAAACGTTCGTAATAGGCTTTCACTGCGGCAAAATCCGGGTGAGCCAGTGGGGTTTCGAACCAGCGGTTCACCGACAGCCCGATGGGAATGTCCGCCAGGGAAAACTGTTCGCCGCTGACGTAGGCGCCGGTCTTCTCCAGTTGCCGGTCGAGGATTGCCATGTTCTTCGACCATTGCTCAATCCCGACCGCCAGTGCGGCGCTGTCCTGATGCTCAGGCGACTGTCGCACCAGCGACAGAAAGGCGTACGACCACGAGCGATTCAGCTCCGAAGCCTGCCAGTCAATCCATTGATCAATCCGCGCCCGCGCCATCGACTCAAGGGGATAAAGCTGCGAACCGTCATAGCGCGACACCAGATAACGAATGATCGTGTTCGATTCCCACAACGTGAAATCGCCGTCCTGAATCACCGGCACCATGGCACAGGGATTGAGCGCGAGAAACTGCGCATCATTGGTCGACTTGAACCCCGAACCCCAATCTTCACGCGTGAAGGGAATCTGCAATTCAGCGCACGTCCACAGCACTTTGCGCACGTTGATCGATGAGGCTTTACCGAGTATTCGCAGCATTGAAAGTCCCTTACCCAACAGTCGTCAGACCGACACAAATACCACAGCGCAATAGATAAGGCCCGCACAGTGCGGGCCTTCATTTTCAGCGAATCAATCTCACAGACTGCTCGCCAGTTTCCCGCCCATCATCCGCCGACGATAAGACGTGTCGCGGTTAGCCAGCCAGAAATACAACGGCGAAGTCACCAACAATCCCACCAGCCAGGACAGGTCCGCGCCGTTGATGTGCGCCGACACCGGGCCGACGTACAGCGGCGTGTTCATGAACGGGATCTGCACGGCGATGCCGATCGCGTAGGCCAGCAGCGCTTGCGGGTTGTAGCGGCCGTAGATGCCGCCGTCGACCTGGAAGATCGACTGGATGTCGTACTGACCTTTGTGGATCGCGTAGAAGTCGATCAGGTTGATCGCCGTCCATGGCACCAGCACCACCAACAACACCAGCACCATGTCGACGAAGTGGCCGATAAAGTCTTTCGAGGCGCCGACGGCGGCGAAGCAGCAGGCCAGCAACACGATGATCGAGATCACCGCGCGGCTCTTGGCGGTGGGGATCCAGCGGTAGGCGAAGGTTTGCACCAGAGTAATCAACGACAGCACCGCGCCGTAGAGGTTGAGGGCGTTGTGGCTGATCACGCTGAGCAGAAACAGCACCAGCATCAGCGGGCCAATGGAACCGGTGGCGAGCTTCACCGCGTCCATGGTGTCCATGCCGACGGGCGTTGCCAGCACCGCGACGGCACCGAAGATGAACGCCAGACTCGACCCCAGCGCTGAACCCAGATACGTGGTCCAGAACGTCGACGAGACTTTCACGTCCGCCGGCAAGTAACGCGAATAATCGGACACGTAGGGCGCAAACGCGATCTGCCACAACGCCGCCAACGACACAGTGGCCAGCCAGCCGGACAGGTTGAAGCTGCCGCGAGTGAGGAAATCATCGGTTTGAATGTGGGTAAAGATGTAGCCGAAACCGACAACGATGCCGATCCCCAACACCCACGTGCCGATGCGGTTGAGCACGTGGATAAAGCGGTAACCGATGATGCCGATGACTCCCGAACCGACTGCGCCGATGACGATGCCGACCGGCACCGGAACGCTGTCGACCACGCCATGCAACGACTTGCCGGCCAGTACGATGTTGGAGGCGAAAAAGCCGATGTACATGACGCCGGCAATCAACACCACCAACAGTGCGCCGAGCGAGCCGAACTGCGCGCGACTCTGGATCATCTGCGGGATGCCCATCTGCGGGCCTTGCGCCGAGTGCAGCGCCATCAACACGCCGCCGACCAGATGGCCGACGAGAATCGCGACGATGCCCCAGACCAGATTCAAGTGAAACAACTGCACGCCCAGTGCACCGGTGACGATGGGCAACGGCGCGATATTGCCGCCGAACCACAGCGTGAACAGATCCCTGACCTTTCCGTGGCGATCTTCGGGGGGCACGTATCCTATCGTGTGTTTTTCAATCAGCGGAGCGGAGGATGCTGTTGGGGTAGCCATGACGAACTCCAAGGCAAGGATGAGTACGTGGACGTACTTCGGCAAGCGCCGGCACGGGCGGCGCATTTCTTGTTGAAGTGATCATGTGCAAAGCGTCGGGATAGATAAATTAGTAAGTTTGTTGCTACAGACCTTAAAAAAAATATGCTTCGGCTGGCGCCTGCGTCCGGTATGTTCAAGCTTGATCGTGCGCCAGGGAAACAGGGCGAACACTCGCGCTCTTCGGGAGACTCACATGGCCGCCTACAACCTGCGCCAGCTCAAATATTTCGTCACCACCGCCGACTGCGGCAGCGTTGCCGAGGCCTCACGCAAGCTCTACATCGCGCAGCCGTCGGTCTCCACCGCGATCAAACATCTGGAAGAAAGCTTCGGCGTGCAGTTGTTCATCCGTCACCACGCCCAAGGCGTCTCGCTGACGCCGAGTGGCTCGCGCTTTTATCGCAAGGCGCTGGAGCTGCTGCGGGTGGCTCACGAGTTCGAACAAAATGCGCTGGCTGACAATGACGTGGTCGCGGGGCAGATCGATATCGGCTGTTTCGAAACCGTCGCACCACTGTACTTGCCGCGTTTGATCGCCGGGTTCAAGTCGCGCTGGCCGGGGGTGGAAATCCGCATTCGTGATGGCGAACAACAAGAGTTGGTGCAGGCCCTCACCGCCGGCAGCATCGACGTTGCGATGATGTTTGAACACGACCTGGACAGCACCATCGAAACCACGCCGCTGATGCCGCCGCAGCAGCCTTATGCGTTGCTGCCGGCCAGCCACCGCTTTGCGCAACAGGCAAAGGTCTCGCTGGCTGATCTGGTGCTGGAACCGATGATCCTGCTCGACGTGGTGCCGAGCCGAACCTATTTCGTGAGCATCTTCGAAGAGCGCGGGCTGACGCCGAACATCGTCTTCAGCTCACCGTCGATCGAGATGGTGCGCGGTATGGTCGGCAACGGTTTCGGCTTTTCGATTCTGGTGACCAAACCGTTCAGCGACTACACCTACGACGGCCAGCAAGTCGTGTGCGTGCCGCTGGCGGAAAACGTCACCGGTTCGGGATTGTCGGCGGCCTGGCAGCGTCGTGTGCAACTGACCAAACCGGCGCAATTGTTTGTCGATCATTGCCGCGAAGAGTTGGCCCGACTGCACTCGTGAGTGCCGCCAAGCCGCCTGTCAAAGACTGATAAACGCCAGCATGCGCTGGAGCATTTCATTGCACGCCTGCAACTGATCGAGGCTGACAAACTCATCGGGCTTGTGACCCTGATCCATGCTGCCTGGACCGCAGACCACCGTGGGAATGCCCACCGCATCAAACAACCCGCCTTCAGTGCCGAAGGCCACGGTGCCGAAATCCGTTGAACCGCAGAACGCAGAGATCAACTCGGCGGCCTGGCTTTGCGCATCGGTGGCCAGCCCCGGATACGCCGACAAGGCGCTGAAGCGAATATCACTCTGCGCACTGACCGCGCGCATACGTGGCAGCACTTCGCGTTCGGCGTAGGCTTGCAGCGCTTCGGCAACGAGCGCCGGATCCTGCGAGGGCAGGGCGCGGATTTCGAAATCGAAACGGCAATCGGCCGGCACGATGTTCAAGGCCTTGCCGCCGCTGATCACACCGGTCTGCACCGTGCTGTAGGGCGGGTCGAAGCGCGCATCGTGATGCTCCGGCGCTCTCAGTTGCTGACCGAGACGACCCAGTTCGCCGATCAGTTCGGCGGCGTATTCAATCGCGTTGACCCCGAGCGGCGCATAGGCCGAATGGCACGGATGGCCCTGCACATCGCAGCGCATCGCCAGTTTGCCCTTGTGGCCGAGCACCGGTTTCAGTTCGGTCGGTTCGCCGATGATGCACAGCAACGGTTTGATTGGGCGTTGCTGCAAAACCTTGAGCAACGAACGCACGCCGAGGCAGCCGACTTCTTCGTCATAGGACAAAGCAATGTGCACCGGCATGCGCAGCGGCGTTTTAACCAGTGACGGCACCAGTGCGAGCACACAGGCGATGTAGCCCTTCATGTCCGCCGTGCCACGGCCGAACACTTTGCCGTCGCGCTCGGTCAGTTCGAACGGCGGCAGCGTCCACGGCTGGCCATCGACCGGCACCACATCGGTGTGCCCGGACAGCACAATGCCCGGTTGATCCACCGGGCCGATCGTGGCGAACAGGTTGGCTTTGCTGCGCTCATCGTTGTAGATCAGTGCGCACGGCACGTCGAAACCTTCGAGGTAATCGCGGACGAATTCGATCAGCTGCAAGTTGGATTCACGGCTGGTGGTGTCGAAACCCACCAACGTCTTGAGCAACTCGACGCTGTTCATCGGTCATCACCGGCCACGCCATAACCCGGTGCCTTGGCCGGATCGAGGGCGCGGTCGATATAGTCCTGAAGCTGCGGCTCGTAAGCGTTCCAGAGTTTTTGCAACTCGCCGATCGGGTCTTCATCAACCCAATCCACGCGCAGACTGACGATCGGCCAGGTCTGTTCACCGACCACCACGACAGCGGCCGAATGCACCGGGCCGGCTTCACCACCGAGGGCTTGCGCGGCGTGCAGGGCCTTGAGCAGACGATCAGCGAGTTGCCCTTCGCCATCCTCGAATTCGCTGACCATGGCTTCGATCACCGAACGCCCGGCGAGCATGTTGCCAGCGGCGACGCACTGCTCGCCGGTGACGGCATTGTGCACGCCGAGGGTTTGCGCACCGCTGAAATGTGCGGTCTGGCCGAGGTGGTTGATCGCGGTGATCTGCCGGTACTGACTGTAGCCGTTGCGCGTGAGGACTTTGTCCAGCGCATCGTCCGGCGCCAGACCTTGCTCCATCAGCGCGAGGACTTCCGGGCCGAGAGACGGCAGGGTGATGTTCTGGCTCGACACCGCGCCAACACCCGGCAGCAGCCACGGGCAGCGGGCGCCGACGGCGATGCTGGAGGAACTGATGGCGACACCGAACTGGCCGGTTTCGGCGCAGCGGGCTGCGATTGAAAAGGTCATCTATTGAACTCCTTGTGTGTCTGGACTGGCCTCTTCGCGAGCAGGCTCACTCCCACATTGAAATACATTCCCCTGTGGGAGCGAGCTTGCTCGCGAAGGCCGCGACTCGGTGTGATGCCTTACTCAGGAATCACCGCAATCACATCAATCTCCATCAACCACTGCGGCTGCCCCAGTGCCGACACCACCAACCCAGTTGAAATTGGGAACACACCCTTGAGCCACTTGCCGACTTCGCCATACACCGCCTCGCGATAACGCGGATCGATCAGGTAAGTGGTGGTTTTGACGATATGGCTCATGTCGCTGCCAGCCTCTTCGAGCAATTGCTTGACGTTGCGCATGGCCTGTTCAGCCTGCGCGCGAGGATCTCCAAGGCCGACCAGATTGCCGTCGAAATCCGTGCCGACCTGGCCGCGCACATACACCGTGTTGCCGGCGCGCACGGCCTGGCACAGGTCATTGTCCAGCGTCTGGTTCGGGTAGGTGTCCTTGGTGTTGAACATGCGAATGCGAGTGTGGGTGGGCTGGCTCATGGAAAGCTCCTGAAGAAGGTATGCCCGGCGCAATCGGCGCCGGGGCGTAAAGGGCTGTCAAGCGTCGACGGTGTCGGCGGCTTTGCTGTGGCTGTTCTGGTGCAACTCGGCCTCGCGCTGTTCGGCATCGCGGTAGTCGAGGTACTTGCGCTGGGTGGCGATGTGGTCGGCGACATGTTTGGCGTCGTGCCAAACGCCCCAGATAAATGACGAGCCACGGCGCGACTGCCACGGCAGACCGAGGAAATACACCCCCGGCTCACTCGACACGCCGCGCTGATGCACAGGCTTGCCCTTGTCATCGAACGCTGCGACCTGCAACCACGAGTAATCCACGGCAAACCCGGTGGCCCAGATGATCGCGGTGACGCCAGCCTTGGCCAGATCCAGGTCGACTAGCGGATTTTTCACGCACTCAGGGTCGGGATAGGTTTCGCGCGCTTCTGGTTCTTCCGGCAGATCGAGGCCGTTGCGCTCAATGTAGGCATCGGCGGCATCGAGCAGCGCCAGATAATTCTCGTCGCCGCGAGTGAGGTTGCCGACCAGGTCCTGCTTGAAAGTCACCACGCCGTTATTGAACGATTCGGTGACGCCGACCAGGGTCATGCCGCGATGGGCCAGACCACGGAAATCGATGGTGCGACCGCCATGTGCGCCGCTGACTGCGATGGTCACGTGCTCACGACCGGGTTTCATCGCCGCTTGATCCCACTCGCCGAGCACGCCGAGCCACCAGCAGAAATCGCGGTTGCGATAAGCGCGAGGCGGGCGGTCATGGGCGCCGACCGACAGGTAAACCTGTTTGCCGGAACGTTGCAGCTCATCGGCGATCTGCACGCCGGAAGAACCGGCACCGACCACCAGCACTGCGCCTGCCGGCAGTTGCTGCGGGTTGCGATAGTCAGCGGAGTGGATCTGCAACAGACGTTGGTCTTGCGGGGCAATCGCCGGGATCACCGGTTTCTGAAATGGTCCGGTAGCGGCGACTACGCGGCTGGCTTCGATCACGCCTTCGGAGGTCTCGACAGTGAAACCCGGGCGGCCGACATTGCGTACCACGCTTTTCACTTCCACACCGGTACGGACCGGTGCATTGAATTTCTTTGCGTAGGCTTCGAAGTAGTCAGCTACACGTTCTTTCGGGGCGAAACCGTCGGGATCGACGTCATCGAATTCCAGGCCGGGAAAGCGGTCGTGCCACGCCGGGCCGTTGGCCACCAGCGAGTCCCAGCGCCCGCTGCGCCAGCGTTCGGCAATGCGATTGCGCTCCAGCACGAGGTGCGGCACACCGAGTTTGCTCAGGTGCTCGCTCATGGCGACGCCTGCCTGGCCGGCACCCACGATCAGCGTGTCTGTTTTTATTATTTCAGGGGTCATCTCTACATCCTTCCTAGCAAGGCAGTGGGATTCGGGCCGCTGTTGGCTTGTCCGTTTGGCTTGGGGTCAGACTAGGGAGGAGGGGGATTTCGGTAAAATATTATTAAGCTGGGATGTGAAGATAAAATTCTGATGCAGAAACCCAAAGTCCGCGTATATCAAGGGCTGTAGGGTCAGTCGGGGTGACTCAGAACGTCAAACGTGGACCCAGATAGGCATTGGCGTCGGCGATATCGTCGTCGCCCAGCGCGCCGACGTCGGCGGCAAGACGCAGCCTGGCCAGCAGATAGCGAAGTTTGGCTTCGAACAGGTCCCGGCGTGCGTTGAAGATCTGTTCCTGTGCGTTGAGGATGTCGATGTTGGTGCTGCTGCCGGCCTGGAACCCTTTCTTTGATGACAAAAGCGAGCGCTCGCTGGAGCTGACGGCTTTTTCCAGGGCATGGATTCGCGCTTCACCACTTTGTACTGCACGAAACTCTCGGGTCGTACCCGAGATGATCTCTTCGCGGGTGGCATTCAGATCCTCTTCAGCCTGGTCGCGCGTGGCCACACTTTGCCGGGCCCGGGCACTCACATAACCACCGCTGTACAGCGGAATGTTCAGCTCCACGCCGGCCGAGGTGTAACGGTTGCGTTGATTCTGGGTAGACAGGGTTTCGCTGTCGGCGGCGGTGTAGCCCAGTACCAGATCAAGGGTAGGCCAGTGGCCCGCCTTGGCTTTGGCCACCTCTTCATCGGCGGTGTTTACATTCAGGCGGCGGGCGCGAACCGAAGGATTGTCGGTGCCTGCGCGAATGATCCATTCCTGAAGATTGTCGGGCTGCAACGGTGGCGTGGGAAAGCTCTCCTGCAACGTCGCGATCTGCTCAGGAGCCTCACCGACGAACTCCTGCAACTGGCGTCTGGCGACGACAAGGCTGTCTTGCGCCTCAATCAGTTCAGCCTGAGCGAGATCGCGTCTGGCCACGGCCTCGTCGACATCGGTGATGGTGCCATCGCCTAGTTCCCGACGGCGCTGAGTTGACGCCACCTGTTCATTGAGTGCGTTGAGTTTGGCCGTTGCCAGCTTGACGGTTTCATGGGCCAGAAGCACGTCGAAGTAGCGCCCGGCCAGGCGCACCGCCGAATCCTGGGCCTTGCCGTCGTATACCGCGTTGCCGTACTCGGCCTGATACTGGCCCTGGCGATACTCGGCCATTTTCTGCTTGTTGAACAACGGCTGGCGCAGTTGCAGGGTGGCGCCGCGTGAGGCGTAGTTGAGGTCGTTGGTGTGGTTGTTACCGTAGAAATCCGGCTGTTGCTGCGTGCCGTTGATGTGGTTGTCGAACGCGGTGATGCCTATTTTCGGCAGCAGGCCGGATTTGCCAATGGCGCGGTTTTCCAACGCGGCATCTCGCTCGTGCCCGGCAGACAGGAAGGTCGGACCCTGGAACTGCATCAGGTTCCAGGATTCGCGCAGGTCCAGCGCTGCAGCTGATTGCGCCAGCCCCAGTAGCGTGGCCATCGCGATCACCCGCCGCATGCCATTCACCTCATTGCTCCTTGAACGCGCTGTTGACGCGGTCGAGCAGGGGTTTCAACAGGTAGCTGAGCAGGTTGCGCTCGCCGGTCTTGATGGTGACCGAAGCAGGCATGCCGGCACGGATGTGATTGTCGCCGAGCATGGCCATACCGGCTTGAGTCACTTCGATCTGGGCCAGGTAATAGGGCTGCTTGTTGTCCTCACTCATCAGGCGGTCGGCAGAGATGGTCAGCACCTTGCCGGGAATGTTGGGCGTCTGCACATGGTTGAACGCGGGGAACGAAATCATCACCGGCAGCCCGGGGTTCATGCGGTCGATGGCCTGGACCGGAATCATCGCATCGATTTGCAGCGGCTCATGGGCGGGAACGACTTCCATGATCTTGAATCCGGGGGCGATGACTCCGCCGACGGTCGACACACTCAAGCCCTGGACGATGCCGTCGATGGGCGAGCGGATCACCGTGTGCCGCACCTGATAGTCCAGCGCCTGCAAGCGATCGGTGAGGGCGCTGTTTTCCTTCTGCACATCGGCCAGCAGCGATTGCACTTCCTTGCGGTAGTCGTACTCGCGCTGAATGATGCGTAACTTGATATCGGCGGCCTGGCCCCGGGCGCGGGCGATGTTGTTGAGGTTATCGGCCTGAGAGGCATTCAGGTCGGAACCGGTACGCTCCAGTTCCAGCATGCGGTTGCGCGGCACGTAGCCTTCGGCGGCGAGTTGGCGCACGCCTGTCAGTTCCTGATTGAGGAAGCCGATCTGTGATGAGCGGGCGTTGTAGACGCGCTGCAGCCCCTTGATTTGCGCGTCGGCGGAGTTGAGCGACTCGCGCAGAATATCGAGCTCGCCGGCGAGGCTGGCGCGGCGCGTTTCGAACAGATGACGCTGCAGGCGGATCGCCTCGTTCAGGTGCTCATTGTCGGCGTAGCGCTGCAGCATGAGCGGGTCGAAGACCACCTCCGATAAACCGTCGCGCTCGGCTTGCAGACGGTTTTCCATGGTTTTCGTGGCGATGAATTGGGCGTTGACCACTCCTTGCTCGGAGAGCGCCTGAGTGGCATCGAGCCTGACCAGTTCCTGATCCTTGCTGACGTTGTCGCCTTCCCGTACCAGAATTGCGTCAATGGTGCCGCCGGTCTGGTGCTGAATGGCCTTGCGGTTACTGGTGACCTTGACCGTGGCGGTGGCAACGATCCCCGCGTCCAGCGGCGCGAGCCATGACCAGAGTAAAAAACTGCCGAAGCCGACGATCACCAACAGCACGCCCCAGCGCGCCGGGCGTCGGTCGTCGACGTCGATCTCGGCCACTGCACGTAGCAGTTCCTGGCCATGCGGGTCAACGCTCAAGGCCCCCATTTACTCTCTCCCGCGCACGGCTGACAGGGTGGGTGAGCCCACGGTCGGCAGCACACTGGTTTGGCGCAACGCCGCGAATACCTCTTCCCGTGGGCCGAACAATTGGGTGCTGCCTTCGCGCAGCATCAGGACTTTATCGACGGTGCCGAGGATGCTCGGCCTATGGCTGATCAACACCGTGGTGCAGCGCCGCTGCTTCAGGTCCTCCAGCACTTCGATCAGTGCTTTCTCGCCGGCATCGTCGAGGTTGGCGTTGGGTTCATCGAGCACAATCAGCGAAGGTTCGCCATACAGCGCTCGGGCCAGGCCGATGCGTTGACGCTGACCACCGGACAATGGGTTACCGTCGACGTCCAGTGTGGTGTCGTAACCTCGGGCAAAGCGCAGGATCATGTCGTGCACGCCGGCGCGCCTGGCGGCGATGATCACCGCTTCACTGTCGAGGTTGCCGAAACGCGCGATGTTGTCGGCGATGGTCCCTTCGAACAATTCCACGTCCTGCGGCAGGTAGCCGATCCATGGGCCCAGCTCTTGTTTGTTCCACAGGTAGACGTCGGCGCCGTCGAGTCGCACCTTGCCGCTGAGCGCCGGCCAGATACCGACCAGTAAACGCGCCAGGGTCGATTTGCCCGACGCCGAAGGTCCGATGATGCCCAGTGATTCACCCGGTGAAAGGTTGAAGTTAGGCCCGTGAATGATGGCTTGCGTCATGCCCGGCGCACCCGCGTGCAGGTGTTCCACCGAGATCATGCCCAACGGTTTTTGCAGTTTCATCGCATCGGCGCGGGCCGGGAAGTCCTGCAACAGGCTCCTCAGGCGCGCCCAGGCACGACGACTGGTCAGCAGTTGTTTCCAGGCACCAATCAGCTGTTCAACGGGGGCCAGCGCCCGACCACTGAGTATGGAACAGGCGATCATCATGCCCGGTGTGATCGAACCTTCGATGGCCAGCAAGGCGCCGGTGCCGAGGATCAGCGATTGCAAGGTAATGCGCACAAAACGCCCCAGCCCGCTGATGTAGGCCGCGCGATCCGAGGCCAGGGTCTGCATTTGCAGAATCTGCAGATGGCTGCCAAACCAGCGGCCGGTGATTGCCGGCAGCATGCCCATCGCTTCGATGACTTCGGCATTGCGCAAATTGTTGTTGGCGAATGTGCCTGAGACCTGAGCCGCCATATTGGCTTCGGCCAAGGGCTTTTTCGTGGCGATTTCGGTGAGCCAGGTCAGCGCCACCAGGATCAGCGAGCCGCACAGGGTGACGATGCCCAGCAACGGGTGAATCAGGTAAGCGACAAACAGGTAGATCGGCGTCCACGGCGCGTCGAAAAAGGCGAACAGTCCGTTGCCGGTCAAAAACTGGCGTACCTGGGCAAGGTCCTGCAGCGCCTGGGCGGGGTTGCCGCCGGCGCGTTGCAAGTTGCGCTCGAACGCGGCGGTGAACACTCGACGATTGAGGGCCATGTCGAGGCGGTTGCCGACCCGGATCATCACACGAGTGCGCACGACTTCGAGCATCGCCAGCAAGGTGTACAGGCCGATCATCAAAAAGGTCAGCATCAACAGGGTGGTGAGGTTGCTGCTGACCAGCGCCCGGTCATACACCTGCAGCATGTAGATGGCAGGAGAGAGCATCAGCACGTTGATCACACCACTGAATCCGGCCAGGGAATAAAGCGTGTGGCGCAGCCGAAAAAACACGTCGGCAAACTCGGATCGCGGGTGATTTTTCTTGTTCATCGCAAAGTTCCAGTGCCGTGGCCTGATGTACCTCAGCGTAGGAGAGCGACTGTTGGTCGGATGGCCACCAGGGCCGGGTTTTCGCTGGCGCTATATTTCTGACGGTTTTTTATTGATTTAGAAACAACGGTTTGCCGGCCTGTTTTGTGGTCGCTTGTTACGCGGATGGCTTGTTGACGGCGAAAAATCGCCCGACTTAAGTCTAATTTTGGCGCTGGCGACCCTGTTTGCACCGGATCGAAGCCCGACGGCTGGGCCGGTTAGCTGCTATTAATCAATGGGAGTTAAAACGCATGGCCTTTTCAGGAGCGCGTCATGAATCCTTTCATCCGCATCGGCATTGCCGATGATCATCCTCTGCTGCGTGAAGGTGTTGCCAACACGCTGAGGAAAAGGGCAGACCTGCAAGTCGTGGAACAGGGCGGCAGTGCAGACGAGGCACGGGATATTGCTCAGCGGATGAGACCGGACGTGATGTTGATGGACGTCAACATGCCGGGTGACGTGTTTGCCGCAGTGAAGTTCATCTCCACGCAATTACCGCAGGTGAAAGTGCTGATGCTGACGGTGTCAGAGTCTGAGGATGACGCCTATTCAGCCCTGGAAGCGGGCGCGCGCGGCTATGTGTTGAAAGGGGTCAGCGGGCCGGACCTGGTGTTGGCGATCCGCTCGATTGCCAGAGGCGAAACTTTTATCACACCCGAGTTTGCCAACAGGCTGCTGAGCAATTTCAAAAAGCATGAAGCTGAAGTGCGCAAGATCGATCTCACCCATCGGGAAGAGCAGATCATTCGCGAAGTCTCCAAAGGCCTGACCAACAAAGAGGTGGCATCCAAGCTGTTTATCAGTGAAAAAACCGTCAAGTACTACATGACCTGCGTGATGCAGAAGTTGCACGCACGCAATCGTGTGGAAGCGGTCACGGCACTCAGGCGTCACTGGGAACGCGAGGCTGTCGGACGCTTGCACATCAACCCGGTGCCGACGCCGCTGGATGTTCACGGGGGCTCCTGACTACCACTTCAATTGCGCGCTGACAGCGGTGCCGACGCCCGGCGAGGACTCGATACTGAACGCGCCGCCCAGTGACTCCACGCGATAGCGCAAACCGGCCAGTCCGAGGCGGTTTCGGCCGTGGCCATCGACCACTAAAGCGTCGGCCGCCATGCCCGGCCCATCGTCTTTGACGGTGATGGTCAGTGTTCCTTCCTGGTGATTCGCGGTGATCGTCTGACCTTTGCCTTGGGCATGTCGGTAGGCATTGTTCAATGCCTCCTGAACAAATCGGTAAAGGCACAGTTTGACCGGCAGTGGCGCCGAGTCGGGCAATGGCGCGACATCCAGTTGCACTTTGCTGCCCGTGCGTTGCTCATGCCGCTGGGCCACCAGCTGCAGTTCTTGCGTCAGGGTCAAATCATTGATTTCCGGAAGGGCCAGGCCTCGTGAAAGGTCGCGCACCTCACGCAGGGCGTCGGTGGCGGCGCCGCGGATGGTTTCCAGCGACTCTTGATCCAGTGTCGTGCAGTGCTCGGCCAAGTCATCCAGGCGGATCAGAATCAGGGTCAGCAGTTGGGCCGGCCCGTCGTGCAGATCGGCGCCAATGCGGCGCAGGGTCAATTCGTTGATGCGCGAGAACTCTTGGGTCGCGGTGTTGACTTTGCGATGCAGGGCCCCGTTGCTGATGTGCAGTCGGGTCTGCTCCAGCAGCCGCATTCGCAGGGTGACCTGTTGACGCTGGATGATCTGGTCGCTGCGCCGGACGATGAAAAACAGCAGCGTCAGCATTGCCAGCGTGGCCGTTCCGACCACCAGCCATACTTGTTGGCGTACCCGATTGATTTCCTGTTCGAGGCTTTCCGCTTTTTCGTAGAACTCGCCCACGGCGATGATTTTCCGGGTATTGAACTCGCGAAGCGGTGCATAGATTTCGTAGAGCGGGACGTTGAGCTTGCGTTCGAATTCGTTCTCTTCCTGATCCAGGTCTTCAAGGTCAGTGACCACGTTGCCTTTGACCGCCTCGGCAATTTCATCCATCGGGAACTGGCGGTTGGTGATGGATTTGTCCGTGCTGTAAACCACCGTGCCGTCGGCTCGCCAGATCTTGATCGAGACAATGTGGCGCTTCAGCGAGCGGCTTTCCATCAGCCGGTCCAGGGATTTGACGCTGGTGGGGGACAGGCCGTTATCGCGACTCATCTCCTGCACGTAAGGCTCCAGAAACGCTTCCATGTAATGCGCGCCAGCCTCGGCAGCGCTTTGTACGGCTGCACGCTCAATACGTGCACTTACCAGTTTGCCGACGAAAAACATCGTCAACCCCAGTATCAGTGCAGCGGCCAGTACAAACTGCGTAGAGCGGCTCAGATGGCGCGCGCGCGACCTAACACGCAAATGCCAGGCCCCTCTGTGAGCGGGTTCCGGTTCGACCAAAGTCTCGGTTTCATCGGCGACAAAAGTCTCGTTTTTTGATTGGACTTTTGCATCTTTTGCCATTGCGTCGATTTCCTGATGATCGTGGTAAGTCGGTTGAAAAACCTTGCGAGCCAACGGATATCCGGAGTTTGCCATGTACCAGCTAAAGCGCTTCACCCTCAATGCCAACGATGTTTCGTTCCTTGAGCAGCAAGTGTCATTTCCGACTATCCATATCGTTGGCTACGACAGCGCCGGCCAGCCGCTTTACGGCTATGACGGTTCCGATGGCAACGTCCATGTGCTCGGCTTGCTTGGCAGTTTCAATCCCCTCGACACACCGCCCGGGGAAACTGTCTGGTACAACGGCGCCCGCGATCCGATCGGTCTGCGCAACGTCTCGGGCCACTTCAACAACCTGACCCAGGATGGACAGAGTTGGGGCAGTTTCGGTCAGAACTTCATCCGGCTGACCCATTCCGATTACAGTCACTACGTTCAGCAAAACCTGAGTAACGACGCCTTGAGCGGCGCTGGCGTTCCGGCAGGCGCCACGCCCATGTCTGACAGTAGTTCACTCTATAGCGATCCGACAGCATCGCTGGTGGACTACACGCCACGGATGATCAGCCAGACCATCGTCAGCGGCGGCGTCACCTTTGCCACAGACGCCAATGGCCATATCCAGCACACCGCCACGGGCGTGGCGATCGTCACCGATCCCGGCATCCTCGGCACCATTGGTGAAGTCGACACCAGTGCTCCAGACTCCGGTCAGTACTACATCCGTAACCAGAACACTGTGTCGGGCGATCCGTCGACCACGGGCTGGTTCACCCTGTTCGGACAGTTCTTCGACCACGGGCTGGACTTCATCAACAAGCCCAATCAGAACGCGACGATCACCATTCCGCTGGCGCCGGACGATCCGCTCTACGGTACGATCGGGCCGGACGGGCAGCCGGTGTATTCGATCAAGGTTCACCGGGCCTCCGTGGCTGAAGTGGACGGCCAAGGGCAGGCGCAGTACGTCAACCTCGACTCGCCTTACATTGATCAAAACCAGACCTACGGCTCCAATGACGCCGTCACGCAGTTGTTGCGCCAGTGGGTGGCGGATCCGAATCATCCGGGGCAATTTATCGCCGGCGCAGCGCTGTTCGATGGCACGACCCTGAGCGATGAAGCGGCCTGGACACTCAACGGCGTGCTGACCCACCAAACCCTGCCGACGCTGAGCGAATTGCGTGCCCATGTGCTGGCCACCGGTCGTGATGATCTGACCTGGGACGACATCGCCAACTTCCGCGTGCGCGATGCCCATGGCCATGTGCTCGATGCCGATCCCAACACGGCTGGGGTGCAGGTGGTGTACACCCGTGAGGCGCTGTTGCTGGACATGAACCCGCACTTCGATGACGCGCATATCGACCAGGCCCGCCTGATGTCGCTGGACTCACATATCACCAGCATCACCTTCGACGCCAATAACCCTTACGGCATGGTCGTCAATTACGATAATGCCGGGCCGAAGAATCTGTTCAGTTTCGTCAACTTTGCCGATTTCACCATCAGCTCGGCGCCGGGCAGTGCCGATTACGCGGTGGCCAACGAGTTGTTGCTGCAGTCGGTCGGTGATCACTACATTGCCGGCGACGGGCGGGTGAACGAAAACTTCGGTCTCACGGCGATTCATCACGTGTTCCACGAAGACCACAACGTGCAGCTGATCAACCTGCAGAACGAAGTGCTGAGCCAGACCGACGTCAATGTCCGGCATAACTGGCAAGTTCAGATCAGCAATGGCAGCGGCGGTTTTTACACCGATGCCAATGGCAACTTCAGCTTGGCCGATGGCGTTACGGTGTCTTGGGATCAGGACAAGCTGTTCTATGCCGCCAAGCTCACCGTGGAGATGGAATATCAGCATGTGGCGATCGACCAGTACGCTCGGCTGATCACGCCGGACCTGCCCGAATTCGTCACCTATGACTCGGGCATCAACACCAATATCTCGCTGGAATACGGTCAGGCCGCGTTCCGCTTCGGCCACTCGCAACTGCGCGAAACCATCGACGCGCTGGAGAAAAACGCCAGTGGCGGCTACGACCTGACGGGCGCAATCACCCACTATGCGCTGGAGCAGGCCTTCCTCAATCCGGGTGGTTTTGCCGAAGTGGGGCCGACCGCGATTGCGCTGGGCATGACCCGGCAGATCAGCAACGAAATCGATGAGTTCGTTACCCCGGCGCTGCAGCAAGGTTTGCTCGGCCAGCCATTGGATCTGGCGACCATCAACCTGGCACGCGGTCGGGATCTGGGGCTGCCAACCCTGAACCAGGCGCGGCAGCAGATCCACGATGCGTTGATCGCCGAACGGGCGTCACCGGCCGGTGCGCAGCACCACACCAACCTGATCGTTGACGGCCTGACGCCCTATACCAGCTGGAGCGACTTCGCCAACAACATGATTCACCCCGAGTCGCTGGTGAACTTCATTGCGGCCTATTCGTTCGACGGTGATATTGCGCACGCCCAGGCCATTATCGATGCAGATGCAACCGGCCTGACCACCAACTATGCCGGCGGCAGTGTGACGGCAGAGCAAGCGGCCTATTTCCTCTCCGGTGCGGCAGATCCTGCCGGCAATCACGTGGCCGGTTATGACGGTTACAACGCGATCGATCTGTGGATCGGCGGGCTGGCGGAAAAACATGTGTACACCGGGCAACTGGGCACCACCTTCAACGCCATCTTCGAAGACCAGATGGAACGGCTGATGGACGGCGACCGCTTCTACTACCTGTTCCGCCTCGACCTCGGCTTGCCAGCGATGACCAACCTCAACGAGCAGGTGGTCACCGAGCAGTTCAAGGACATCATCGAACGCACCAGCGACGCGCGGCACCTGGCCGGTGATGTGTTTGGCTATGCCGACAGCTACGTCGAGTTGAGCTACACCGACTCCGGTTCCAGCGCGACCGCGTACAAGAGCGAACACAAGTACGGCACGCTGATCGAAGCCAATCACATGGGGGTCTACTCCACCGGGGGCGTCGGCGGGATCGGTGGCAACGGCTTGCTGGTGAGCCTGAGCAATCCGGAAACGCACACCGCGCAAACCTACATCCGTGACTATCGGCCGGATCAGGGCGAGAACCCTGACGGCACCGCAGCCGTGGGCTACAACTCTCACGAGGTGCTGGTCGGTACTGACTACAACGACTGGCTCGATGCCGGTGACGGCGACGATACGATCTACGGCGAGGGCGGCGACGACATCCTTGATGGCAAGGCCGGCGCCGACCATATCTACGGCGGCGACGGTAACGACGTGATCTACGGTGGCGACATCGAGGACTTCCTCGATGGCGGTGAGGGTGACGACACGATCTATGCCGGTACCAGCGCTGGAGCCCTGGACGTGGTCATCGGCGGCAACGGCAATGATCACCTCTATGGCGAAGCCGGTATTGATGAGCTGTACGGTGGCGCTGGTAACGACTATATCGACGCCGGTGGCGACACCGACCTGGTGCATGGCGGCGACGGCAACGATGAAATCTATGGCGGCGACGGCCCGGACATCCTCTTCGGCGAAGACGGCGACGACATCATTTCCGGCGGCTCCACTGGTGACCAGGAATTTGGTGGTGCCGGCGACGACATTTTGCTGCCGGGGCTCGGTGGTGCTCCCGGCCAGGGCGATGGCGATGAGGCCATTGGTGATGTCGGCTTCGACATTGCCGCGTTCAGCGACGTGAACATCGCGCTGGATGCGGCGGCGGACCTGAACAACCAGAACATCGTCGCCGCTCCGGGTACCGGCGTGCTGTTCCAGCCGTTCAACGCCTTGCTCACCGACATTGAAGGGCTGATCGGTTCGCGCTTCAGTGACAGTCGGCCCAACAGCACCTCGCCGGCCAATCCGACGGCCGGCCTGATCGGCAACACGACCGAGAACTGGCTGATTGGCGGCAGCGGCGATGATGTCGCCCAAGGCAACGGCGGCAATGATGTGATCGTCGGCGATTCGATCAAACTTGCCGACCTCAATCACTTGCTCGCCAGCCAGGGCTTTGCCGAGCATTTCACCAGCCTGCAGGCCAGCCGTCCGGATTTCATTCTGGGCGACAATCACGCCGCACCCGGCACGGCGGATGGTGCAGCCGATACCGCAATCCTCAGTGGCAACTTCGCCGACTACAGCATCACCAAGTTCACCGACACCCGTCCGGGTGGCGAGTTGATCACGGCGTTCAAAGTCGTCGATCTTCGTGTGGGGGCGGCCAATGTCGACGGCACTGACATCGTGATCGGTGTGGAAAAACTGCGTTTTGCCGATCGCACGGTCAATCTGAGCATCAATAACCATCTACCGACCGGCAATGTCGCTGTGTCCGGATTTGCCACCGCGCCGACCACGCCTGCTCGGCCGGTGCCGGCGCAATACCGGCTGACCGCGAACACCTCGGCGATTCAGGATGCCGACGGTTTACCCGGACCAAGCGGCTTCTCCTATCAATGGCAGGCACTGGCAGGCGCTGCGTGGCTGAACATCGCCGGCGCGAATGCTTCGACATTTGCTCCGACTTCGGCACAGTTCGGTCAACAGGTGCGAGTGCTGACCACCTACACCGACAATAACGGCACCGTGGAGCAATTGACTTCAGATCCGACGGAAGCGGTCGGACGCTTTATCGAAGGCACCAACTTCTTCAGCAACACCCTCAATGGCACCAACTATCAGGACATCCTGATGGGCTACTCGGGCAACGATGTGCTCAATGGTGGCCTCGGCTCGGATCTGCTGGATGGCGGTAGCGGCAACGACACGATGCGTGGCAATGCCGGCAACGACATCTACGTGGTCGACGCCAATGGCGATGTGGTGCAGGAAAACCTCAATGAGGGCACCGACACTGTGACGTCGTCGATCAGTTACACCCTGGGCGCCAACGTCGAGAACCTGACCTTGCTCGGCTCGGCCAATATCAATGGCACCGGGAACGCTCTGGACAACGTCATCACCGGCAACAGTGGCAACAACCAGCTCACCGGGCTGGCCGGCAATGACACGCTGTCCGGTGGTGCTGGCAACGACACGATGCTGGCGTCGCTCAACGATGGTAATGACCATTATGACGGCGGCACCGGCACCGACACCTATGATCTGTCAGCCACTTCGGCGGCAGCCACTGTGGACTTGCAGGCGGGCACCTCGACCAGCACACAGACCGGCAGTGACACATTGACCGGCATTGAGAACGTCAACGGCAGTTCCGGCAATGATCATATCCAGGGCGACGGCGCCAGCAACGTACTGCAAGGTCAGGGCGGCAATGACTGGCTGGACGGTGGCAGCGGTAACGACACGCTGGTCGGCGGTCAAGGCCTGGACAGTGTGTTTGGTGGCCAGGGCAATGACACTCTGCGCGCGTCGGTCAACGACGGCAATGACACCTATGACGGCGGTGGCGACAACGATACATACGACTTGTCGGGCACGTCGGCCAATGCCACGGTCAACCTGGCGACCGGCTTGGCGAGCAGCTCGCAGACCGGTAGCGACACACTGATCAACGTTGAAAACGTGATCGGCAGCAGCGGTGCCAACACCTTGACTGGCGATGCTGGCAACAACGTCCTGACGGGGCAGGGCAGCAGCGACACACTCGCCGGCGGAGGTGGCAATGACACGCTCGAAGGCGGCGGCAATCGCGACATCCTGTCTGGCGGCGCAGGCAATGATTTGTTTGTGTTCTCTGCCACAGGCGACTCGGGAACGACGATTTTCACGCGCGATGTCATCAATGATTTCACTCAGGGGCAGGATCATATTGATCTGTCACTGATTGACTCGCGAACTTCCGGCGCCGGCTCGGCCGGTAATCAGGATTTCACGTTCCTCGGCGAATGGAATGGCGTGGGTACCGAGTTCAGTAATCAGTCACAACTGAAGTATCACTTCGTGAACGTTGGCGGCGTGGATCACACCTATGTGGAGGGCAATGTAAACACGGGATCTGGAGCGGATATTCAAATCGATCTGGTTGGGCATGTTGCGCTGACAGCGAGTGACTTTGTCGGTGTGGTTTGAATCGGCAACCGGTAAAAAGGCGCCCACCTCAGGAAGGGGGCGCCTTTTTCGTGGACGGCGTTTGGCAATCAAGGAATCGGACCCAGCGCACGGTGAATCAAATCCAGACGCAATGCCTCTCAGCGCTTGAGAAACGCCAGCAGATCCTCATTCAAGGCCTGCGCATGCGTCACCGCAAAACCGTGTGGCGCCCCGGCGTAAACCTTCAGTTCAGCGCCCTTGATCTGCGCTGCCGCCTGTTTGCCGGTGGTTTCGAACGGCACGATCTGGTCGCCGTCGCCATGAATCACTAGCGTCGGCACGTCGATCTTGGCCATGTCCGGGCGGAAATCGGTTTCCGAGAACGCCGTGACGCAATCCACGGTGCCTTTGAGCGAGGCCATCAGAGCGATATTCAGCGTTTGCGTGAGCACGCCGTCGGAGACTTTCTGGCCTTGATTGGTGCCATAGAACGGCGCGGCGAAATCGGCGATGAACTGCGCACGATCCTGCAGCAGGCCGGCCTTGATGCCGTCAAACACTGAAGTATCGACGCCCTGCGGGAAGTCGGCTTTCTTGCCGAACAGCGGTGTCACCGCGCCCAACAACACCAGACCGGCAACGCGCTCGCTGCCATGCCGGGCGATGTAGCGGCTGACGTCGCCGCCGCCCATGGAAAAGCCCACCAGCGTCACGTCACGCAGGTCCAAATGGTTGATCAGCTGCGCGATGTCATCGGCGAAGGTGTCGTAGTCATATCCGGTCCACGGCTGATCGGAACGGCCGAAACCGCGACGATCAAAGGCAATGGTGCGATAGCCACGGCTGCTCAGGTATTCCATCTGGTATTCCCACATGTCGGCATCCAGCGGCCAGCCGTGGCTGAACAGCACAGGTTTACCGCTGCCCCAATCCTTGTAGTAAATCTCGGTACCGTCTTGCGTGGTGAAGGTGCTCATGGAAACTCCTGCGTCAGGGATCGCGAGTGATGCCGAAATGGCGACATTCACTATCAACGCAAAGCGATCCGGCTACTTGTATGCAGGTGCTGGTTTTAGGTCGGCTCGGTCGTGGATCCGCGCCAGAGTTGTATGATGCAACTCAAGGCCGCCCGGTCGCCCACTGAATCGAGGGAGTACGTTTACGTGAAACGCAAAAGTCTGCAGGGCAATGCCTGCCCGGTCGCCCGCACGCTGGACCTGATCGGTGACTGGTGGTCGCTGCTGATCATTCGTGATGCGCTGGATGGCATCCGGCGTTTCAATGATTTTCAGAAGAGTCTGGATATCGCCAAAAACATGCTCAGCGCGCGCCTCAAGGGGCTGGTGGAGCAGGGGATTTTGCAAGCGCTGCCAGCCGCCGACGGCGGCGCTTATAAGGAATACGTGCTGACTGAGCGCGGCAAAGCCTTGCAGACCGTGATCGTCGCGCTGTCGCAGTGGGGCGGTGAATTCATGTACGCGCCGGGTGAGCCGGGGGCGGTGATGGTTGATGCGAAGAACCGTCAACCGATTCGCAAGCTGACTTTAACGGCGGCCGATGGTCGCGCGCTGGCCCCCGAGGACGTCGCTACGCGACTGGGCGTTGAACACTGAAAGGCGGGGCTGCTTGAACTGAGTTAATCGCTGCCGCCAAGTCAATGAAAACGGGCCCTTGCGGCTCCCACACCCGGTGACACTGACCTTATCCGTAACCGCCAGAATCGCCTGCTCGAAGAGCAGCAGGGCTCAAGGAACTGCCCGGAAAGGACGCCAAGCCTGCGCAACCGGCAGCCCCCAACTGTTCCTCAGTCGGTTCTGGATAGCTTGGGATTGAACTGATGAAAATTTATAAAGGTAGTATTTCTAAAAAGTCATTGAACCTGTTCGTATCGGATATTGGTTCCGGGGAGTTTTTTTCGTATGTCGGGAATCTGGTTTCACTGGAGCAAACCATTTCTGTTCTAGGTTTGCTTTCTCCTGATTTTATTGAGCTTGACGGCCACGTTTTCTGGTTGCCTAACGCTGAGCAATACGACCCGCAAAAATTTCCCTTGAAGGGGCTGGTCGAGACTGAAACGGGTGTGTTGGAAAAAAGTGCATTGCGTAGAGATGTTGAACGATACAGAAATGTTTTTTCAGTAAATCAGTTCTTTTCAAAGTGGGAAGATGCGCCGGACCGACCCGTATTTAAGGTTGGTCTGTCGGAAGAAGACTATCGTCTTTGTCATTTGTTTGCCGAACACCTCACTGGATATTGGAAGCGCGCATTATCAGACTGCTTTCCAGGGAAGGTGTTTCAGTTTGAAATCGCTGACGATCTGCTCGACGAATATGGCGTTTGTCTCACATTCTGGCAGTCGTAGTTGCAGCCTCCAGCAGAACTGGGATGCACCCAATGAAAATCAAGCTTTGACTGAAGAAGAAGTTCAGCGGGTTATTGATGAAGTCGAGGTGGAACTCTCCAGAACGGGACACATGCTTGACGTCGAGAAGTGACTCGGCGGAGCGGGCTATCCTGGAAGCGTCTCTGGTAGCTTCTTGCCTGTGGCCAAAGAAAACGCCCCGAACAATTTCGGGGCGTTTTCATTTACCGAACACTGGATGCTGAGTGCTTAGCGAAACGCCGGCACCACATGCTTGATAAACAGCTCCAGCGACTTCTTCTTCTCGTCATGCGGCAAGCTGTTGTCACACCAGAAACTGAACTCATCCACCCCCAGCTCCTGGTAGTACTTGATCCGCGGAATGATTTCCTCCGGCGTACCAATCATCGCCGTCTTGTGCAAACTCTCCAGCTCAAACTCCGGACGCCCGGCAAACTTCTCTTCCGGGCTCGGCGCGAGGAAACCGTTGACCGGCGTTTGCTTGTTGCCAAACCACGCATCGAACGTGCGATAGAAACGTGAGATCGCTTTCGCCCCGACTTTCCAGCCATCCGGATTATCAGCGGTGTGCACGTGAGTGTGACGCAGCACCATCAGTTGCGGGCGTGGCACGTCGGGGTTGTTGTCCAGCGCAGTCTGGAATTTGTTCTTCAGGTCGAGGACTTCTTCGTCGCCCTTCATCAGCGGCGTGACCATCACGTTGCAGCCGTTGGCCACAGCGAAGTTGTGCGAATCCGGGTCGCGGGCGGCGATCCACATTGGCGGGTTGGGCTTTTGAATTGGTTTCGGCACGCTGGTCGAGGTCGGGAATTTCCAGATATCGCCGTCGTGAGCGTAGTCGCCTTGCCACAGGGCGCGGACCACCGGGACCATTTCGCGCAATGCCTGGCCACCGCTGGAGGCGGGCATGCCGCCGGCCATGCGATCGAATTCAACCTGATAGGCGCCACGGGCCAGGCCGACTTCCATGCGACCGTTGCTGATCACGTCGAGCAACGCGCATTCGCCAGCAACGCGCAACGGGTGCCAGAACGGCGCGATGATGGTGCCGGCGCCGAGATGAATGGTGGTGGTTTTGGCCGCGAGGTAGGCGAGCAGCGGCATCGGGCTTGGCGAGATGGTGTATTCCATCGCGTGGTGTTCGCCGATCCACACGGTGCTGAAACCGCCGGCCTCGGCCATCAGGGTCAGTTCGGTGAGGTC
>Ga0157373_10000633_pt1 | contig 27561 bp, 28 predicted proteins | sample C65metaG_FD_113460 | JGI IMG/M metagenome (GOLD analysis project Ga0157373, IMG submission 113460) | Corn rhizosphere microbial communities from Kellogg Biological Station, Michigan, USA - C6-5 metaG | ecosystem: Host-associated > Plants > Roots > Rhizosphere > Soil | place: USA: Michigan... | reverse complement strand
GGTAGCCATGGCGTGGTTCAACGCGCTGATCGGGCTGATCTTCCTGGGCTTCATGGTGGTGGGGTTCGCCTACTTCCAGATGACCGCGCAAGACCGCGCCGATGCCCCGGCGGATGCGATGTTGACCGGGCTCTGACCTACTGGAGGCAGAACGGGCCTACACTGAACTAGTAAGAAAGCCCGTTACTCAAAGCAGTTATTACCGTGGGAAAACTCTCCCACGCCAATCTGCCTCAAGGAGAGCCTTATGCCGTGGTATGCATGGTTGATATTAGTAGTCGCCATCGGGTCGATCGTCGGTGGACTGATGATGCTGCGTGACAGCGCCAACAAAGTGGAACTCACCGACGAACAACGCAAGCGCGTGGCCGAGCGCAACGCCCAGGCGGACGCCAAGGACGCGCAGGATCGCTGAACCTTGGGGTTACTCCCAAGCCGCCTTGGCAATATGCAAACCGTGCTGCCCCTTGTAGGCAGCACGCTCAGGCTGGCTCCAGCCCTTCAGCAGCTCATCCTCCAGCTTATAGATCTCAACCCCCAGCGGGCGGCACACCGTCAGCGGATCCTGTGCATCCGGCCCCCACATCGGCAACGACAGATCCCCGCCCGGGCACGTCGACAGCGCGCACAACACATCAATTTCGGCAAAAAACTCCAAGTAGTCGCCCTTTTGTGCCGGGCAGGCTTTCATGAAGTACATATCGTCGTGATTGAGGCCCGTGCACTGGAAAATATTCAGCACGTCATGCACGTCGAATTCCGTCAGGCCGTGGGGTAACACCGCGCGCGTCAGGTTCGAGTGGCAATGGTGATGGAAGTCTTCACCGGTGAGCATGCGGTTCACATAGGGATCGCAACGGGTACCGAGTAAATCGTGCAGGCGACCGCCGTGCTCATCGATACCGTAACCGGCCAGGCTGTCGTCGGTGATCGTCACCAACGGCCGCAGAAAGGGCAGGTTCGACCACAAGCGGTCATGGGTGCTGACATGCGCGCCTTGCAACTGACGCGTACGCGCCGCCCACAAACGCTCACGTGGGTCATTGGCGTTCCACACATTGAAGTCACCCACCTGTGGCCCCACCGGCGTGGTGACCCGGAACACATGACCGGCCGGCACCTTCCACGCCCTGCCCGTGCGAATCGGCACCTCGAAGCTTTCAACGAGCGTGCGCTGGTCAGCCCGATCACGGATACGCTCGTAGAACGCCGTATCCACCTGCAACGCCGAACCTTTGCTGACCTGGTAAGCGGCCGGATAGTCTTTGTACATGGTGCAAATCCTCAATCAGGGGTGGTTGAACAAGGCTAACGACAGGCGTTCCGAATCATCCAGGTACAGGCTCATCGCCTCCCCTGCAGCCGGTTTATCCTGCTGGACCAATAACGTGTAAATCTCGCGATCACGCTCCAACCAAGGCGACTGGAAGCGTTGCTCGTCGGGCGCAGCGCAAAACACCAGGCGTAGCTGGGCGATCACCTGGGCAAAAAACTCATCGAACAAGGGACTGCGCATCAAGCTGACGATTTGTTGGTGAAACACCAGGCTGTGAGTCGCGACCGCACGCCAGTCTTCGCGCTCACGGGCCAGGGTGGTGGCGTCAATGGCGTTTTGCATACGCGCGGATTGATCCTCAGCCAGAGGACCGCTTTGGGCGATGGCCTGCAACTCCAGGGTGCGACGGACCACAAACAAATCACGCACTTCCTCTCGTGCCAGCCGCCGGACCATGACGCCCTTGTTGCGCACATAACGGGTCAGCCCTTCCTGGCCCAGCCGGTGTAGCGCTTCGCGGATCGTGTTGCGCGAAGCGTTGTAAGCTTTTACCAGCTCCACTTCGACCAACGGCATGCCCGGCAACAGCCGCCCGCCGATAATGTCGGCACGAAGCTCCAGCGCAATCTGGTCGGCTAAAGACAAGCTGAGCGTCATGGTTACCTCACGATTGTTGAACAATCCTCTACGGACAGGTAATCACTTTTCATGCCAATTCCACCGCCTAGGCCGTGTGTGTGTGAAACGCTTCGAGTGGGTTAACCTTGACGCCTGTCACCGAGGCCGCCCTATGCGTTATTCATCCGACCATAAAGCCCAGACCCACCAACGCATCATCAAGGAAGCCTCCGTACGCTTTCGCCGCGACGGAATCGGCGCCACCGGCTTGCAGCCGCTGATGAGGGCACTGGACCTGACGCATGGTGGGTTTTACGCGCACTTCAAATCCAAGGGCGAGCTGGTGGAAAAGGCGCTGCAGGCCGCAGCTGCCGAGTTGGATGCTCATTGCGAAATGCTCTTCAGCCAGGAACGGCCACTGGAAGGGTTTATTGATAGCTACCTGTCGGAGTGGCACCTGAACTCGCCGGCTGAAGGCTGCCCATTGCCGACCATGTCTTCGGAGCTAGGGCTGAGAGGCCAGCAAAGTGCGACGACAGATGCGGTGCTCGACGCTCGGATCCAGCAGATTGAAACCGCCCTGGGCGATAGAAAGACCGATGCACAAGGCCTGGTGATGATGTCAACGCTGGTAGGTGCTTTGGTGCTGGCGCGAGGCGTTAAAGACAAGGCACTGGCGCGACGAATCATGGACGTGGTGCGGGCCAGCGTGAAAACCCAGGTTTCAGAAACTGAAAAAGCCGGTCAGTGACCGGCCTCCCCTTATTGGCTTAGTTGATTACAAGCCTGTCGCGGTTCTTCTCTAGCAAAGCCTTGCCAATCCCCTTCACTTCCAACAACTCATCCACCGCCGTGAACGGACCATTGCTTTCGCGGTAGGCAATGATCGCCTTGGCTTTGGCAGCACCAATGCCGAACAAGTCGCGACGAAGGGTTTCGGCGTCGGCAGCGTTCAAATTGACCTTCGCAGACTGCTCAGCCATGGGCATCTGGGCGGTGATAGGAGTGGCTGCTTCAGCCTTGATGGACGGGGCTGCGGTGGTGGTGACGGAGAGAGTGGTGAGGAAGGCGAAGATTAGGGAGGTGAGGTAGGTGTTTTGCATTGTGACGCTCCATGACATGCGTAAGAGAAAAGCAGCTTTTCCGAAGCTGCTTTTCTAACTTAGGCGATGGTGGGGATTCGTCAAAAATGCTTGAGTAACAGAGTGTTAAATCGGTCGCGGTAGGAGTGGCAATCGAATGCCATAGCACGGATCAGTACCTGCGGAATTAGTCCCTGCAAGCGCAAAAAACGCTCTGGCAAAAAGTTGAGACGTGAAAGGAACGAACTGGATGATTGCTGAAGCAACCACCCATGCGATGTGCCGCTACCGCGAGCGGACATCTAAAGCATTCTCGAAAAACCAGGCATATGCGTTCCGAAGTCCGTCTTCAAGGCTGATTGTCGCTTGCCAACCTAACTGCTGTAGTCGGGAGACATCCATCAACTTCCTTGGTGCGCCGTCCGGCTTGCTTGCGTCGAAGATCAGACGACCTTTGAACCCGGTGACATTGGCAATGGTTTGAGCAAGTTCGCGGATAGTGCAATCTTCCCCTGTACCTACGTTGATGTGAGATAGCATTGGCTGAGTATGGGCTTGATACTGCTCAGGGTTCAGCTCCATGATATGAACGGACGCACTAGCCATATCATCGACGTGCAAAAACTCACGCATTGGCGATCCACTACCCCAGATCACCACTTCTTCTACATCCTGTTCAACGGCATCGTGGAAGCGACGAAGAAGGGCAGGAATGACGTGGGAGTTCTCCGGATGGAAGTTGTCGTTCGGCCCATACAAATTGGTAGGCATGGCGCTACGGTAATCACGGCCATATTGACGGTTGTAGCTTTCACAGAGTTTGATCCCGGCGATTTTTGCAATCGCGTAAGGCTCATTGGTAGGCTCAAGCACCCCGGTCAACAAAGCCTCCTCAGCCATTGGCTGCGGGACCTTAACTGGGTAGATACATGAAGAGCCTAAAAACAGCAATTTCTGCACATCATGTTGATGCGCCGCGTGAACAATATTTGCCTGCATAATCAGGTTTTCGTAGATAAACTCTGCTGGATAGGCGTTATTGGCATGAATGCCACCCACCTTTGCAGCCGCCATATAGACCTGCTCAATCTTGCTCTCCGCAAAAAAAGACGTTACCGAGTGTTGGTCTAGGAGATTCAATTGAGACCTGTCCCGAGTCACAATGTTCGTATAGCCCAACGCCTGCAGGCGTCGGACGATGGCAGAGCCAACCATTCCCTTATGGCCGGCGACAAAAACACACTCGCTCGACTGGCGTGACATCCTAGTTCTCCAGCGACACTGGCAGGTCGTAACCATGATTCTTCAACAGCGCATGACGCTGGGCGACTTTAAGATCTTCACGAACCATTTCGGCACACATTTCCTGTGCGGTAATTTCCGGGAACCAGCCCAGCTTGGTTCTCGCTTTGGTCGGATCGCCAAGTAGAGTTTCAACCTCTGCAGGACGAAAGTAGCGAGGGTCAACGCGAACCAGTGTGTCACCCACCTTGAGTGCCGGGGCCTTGTCGCCATCTATGGATTCAATAATGCCTCGCTCATCCACGCCGGCTCCTTCAAAACGCAGGGTGATGCCGAGTTCTGCGGCAGACCAGCGAATGAAGTCACGAACAGAATATTGTACGCCGGTCGCTATCACAAAATCTTCAGGAGTATCTTGCTGCAGCATCATCCACTGCATGCGAACGTAATCTTTGGCATGCCCCCAATCGCGCAGCGCATCCATGTTACCCATGTATAAACACTGTTCAAGACCCTGTGCAATATTTGCAAGGCCGCGAGTGATTTTGCGGGTCACGAATGTCTCACCGCGTCGCGGAGATTCGTGGTTGAACAAAATCCCGTTGCAAGCATGCATGCCATAGGCTTCACGGTAGTTGACTACTATCCAATAAGCGTAAAGTTTTGCCACCGCATACGGCGAGCGCGGATAGAAAGGTGTTGTTTCTTTTTGAGGGGTTTCTTGTACCAGTCCGTAAAGTTCTGAGGTCGAAGCTTGGTAGAACCGGGTTTTCTTTTCCAGCCCGAGCAGTCGAATCGCTTCAAGGATACGTAAAGTTCCCATCGCATCGACATCGGCGGTGTATTCCGGCGACTCGAAGCTTACGGCTACGTGAGACTGCGCGCCTAAGTTGTAGACCTCATCAGGCTGTACTTCCTGAATGATTCGGGTCAGGTTAGACGAGTCGGACAAGTCACCGTAGTGAAGGATAAAGCGTTGGTTATCGACATGAGGATCCTGGTAGATGTGATCAACGCGCTGGGTGTTGAACGACGACGCGCGTCGTTTAATACCATGGACTTCATAGCCTTTTTCCAACAACAACTCAGCCAGATAGGAGCCGTCCTGGCCGGTGATCCCGGTAATAAGCGCTTTCTTCAGGGTCATGTCTACGTCCTAGAATTCTTTGAATGTGTAATTAAATTGCATTTAGCATACTGGCAATGACACTGATCGTGGTCGACTGAGCCTTCTGTCCCAATACCAATTAGGCCGTGGTCGGGTCCATACGACTGGTCAGCATATCTGTGGTCGAAAAATTCCTGCGATTGGTAGAAATGCTCCTTCCAGTCGAGGCCCAGCTGTGTGAATGCTGCAGCAACGAATGCTTCCGGTGTGTGGGCCTGGCCTGCATCTGTCCTGAAATTACTCGTCTCATTGCACTGCAACATGCGCCAAATAGCATCGACATGCTCTGACGCCGCTCCTCGGTCACGTGCAATATCCAGACGTCCAGGCGTCCAGGCGTCAATGGCTACCCCCCAAACCTGCTGCAATACGGTTGGCCGTAGTTACGAGGCGTTGCGTAACAAACCGGGGTGGCGTAATTCAGATTCGTGATTGAACAGGATACCTATACTCGGGGAAGGATTATAAGCCTCACGATAATGATCGACCAGCCAGAAAGCTGAGGATTTAGCCAACGCGTAAGGGTTGGACATGGTACGTGGTGTTTCCGGAGGCGGGTTGGCCGTCCATTTAGCCGAAAATCGCATAAGCCCGCCTAGTGAACGCGGATTGGCTGCTCCGGCGCAGGCTGACCTCAAGCATATTCAACACTTCCATCTGGAGCAAATGGAACTCTGGTACTGAACAACCAGTTCTGCGGGAATTTGGGACCTCGCTTCCAAGCCTAACAAATGGCATTTCGATTGAACTGACCCGATGAATCGTTGAGGTGAAGCACTCCAGATGTGAGCAAGCTCACCCACCACCAACGAGATGGCAAGTGACTGGAAAAAACTCCACCGGATGAATTCTTCGGGCTTCTGGAAGAAACGCATCAGATCGAAGGAGTGTTTTGCAACCGAAATTATCCGGCACCGCTTGCCCGTACGCTGGTTATCTGCTCGAGCTGGCAGGTGTGCTCCTAATACGGTGACATTTGGAGAGGATCACTCGTTCTGGGACGGTCAAGCCGCTGCATGGTCCTGTGGACTAGGTGACGCATCTGAAGATGAAGCCAACTTAAGTCGTGGAGGCACATAGCCAAGGTTTCTTAGATTGATCGACCGGCCAACTCTGCCCGTTTTGAGGCGCAAAAAACAAGACATGGCTGAAAGCATCGTGCTTACCCATTTTGGTATAAGATACGCATTATCTAAAATAGTGGATAGCACGGATGATTTGGCCTTCAAAGTCTTACGGTGACACCGACTTCATCACTGGCATGAGGGCATTTGCAGCCATGGCGGTAATCTTAATTCATTCAGGTGGGGCTGGATTAAGAGAGTTCGGTGAGTCTGGAAATACACTGGTCACGCTGGGTCGCTCTGGAATATATGTTTTTTTCGTTATATCTGGATTCAGTGTAGCCCAGTCATTCATGGCATCTAGAGGGTTCGTAGATTACCTCAATAAGAGATTATGGAGAATTGCTCCTTTATACTACTTTTGGCTTTTTCTAGCCATATTACTTTCCGTAACGTCCGTCTATTGGCAAGAAAGATTTAATGTTGTCGTTGATTTCTACAACATAATTATGCACATGAGCTTCCTAAGTGTTTTTGATTATCGAATAACAAATACTATACTTGGGGTTGAATGGTCTATAGCGATTGAGGTTTTCTGGTATTTATTTGTGCCACTATTACTTGTACTTTGCAAAACAAAGCCATCAATGGCTGTAATGATCATTTTAAGCGCGGCCATCTACCTCATTGCAGATAAAAACTCAAATAAACTGCCTATGCTCGCTGGTGATGCAGAGCTGGCCGTTTACTGGAGCCCGCTACCGTTCCTATTTTCGTTTTGCCTGGGAATCGCCGCATATAGATTACGGCCTGAGTTGCCGAAAACCAAGTTGATTGGTGATATTGTATTTCTTATAGCATCTCTATCCATATTAACTTACGTTATGCGTCCTGGACTAATCACATATTTTACCCAGGGTGATTTTATATATATGTCATTTCTTACGTTTTTTGTGATAGTTTTCGGCACATCAAAAAGCACCTTTTATGCGTTAACATTCGAGAATCGACTGTCCGTTGGCTTGGGTGCAATTAGCTTTGGATTGTACCTGGCTCATATGCCGGTGCTAATACTTCTAGAGCGCTTTGCATCTGATTATTTTGTTAACAATAAGCTTGTATTTTTCCTGCTTGTCTCTTGCTCCACAATTCTCGTATCGCTAATCACTTACCACACCATTGAGTTACCATTCAGTAGAGTCGGAAAGAAAATTTTTGAAAATCGCCTTTTCTCAAAAAATAAGCGGTCGCGTGCTTGAAATTAAAAAGCTCAATAATTTTTAGGCACACGATGAGCGATTTTATCTTTTAGAAAAGGGGGCATCAAGTTCTGCCGCCCACCGTTCCCATCGATTTAAAATCAAGCATGACCTAATTATAAATCGTCAAAACAGGCAGATAGACAGTGCAAACGCTTAAGAGCGAGAATGAAACTTTTCGCTCAAAGCAAATGTCGTATCGCCTGTTAATTATCAACAATATAGCACCTACGGCTCAAAACGACGCTGCTGATAAATCCAATCAACAATTTCCCCATCGGGCGCATAGCCGCTAACTGTTTCACGTAGTATCTGTCGAACACGAGAATAGTCATCTTTTTCAACCGCCAACAGCAATTCAGCGAGTTTGATCTTAAGCACTTCCCAATTTAGGTAGTCTTCGTTGGCCCTCATAATCATCGGGTGCTGCGTTGCGACGACGTTGTCACCAATGAGCAGCTCTTCGTAAAGCTTTTCGCCAGGTCGCAAACCAGAGAATTCAATTGAAATATCTCCGTGAGGTTTTTTCTCTGAGCGAACGCTCAAACCGGAAAGGTGAATCATCTTTTCGGCCAGTTCGATAATTTTTACCGGTTCACCCATATCCAAAACAAAAACATCCCCGCCTTGCCCCAACGAACCTGCTTGGATCACTAATTGAGCAGCTTCAGGGATCGTCATGAAGTAACGCGTGATTTTAGGATGGGTGACAGTGAGGGGGCCTCCCGACTTAATCTGCTTATAAAACAACGGAATAACCGAACCAGAAGAGCCAAGAACATTTCCAAAACGAACCATTGTGAAGCGTGTTTTATTGACCCGCGAAATATTAGAGTTCTCCCCGAACAATACAGGAGCCAATTCTTGGCTGAGCGCTTGCAGTGTCAACTCAGCTAAGCGTTTTGTACTGCCCATGACGTTAGTTGGACGAACCGCTTTATCAGTTGAGATTAGTACAAAGTTCGCCACTCCAGCCTGCAACGCTGCTTGAGCAGTATTGAGTGTTCCAATAACATTATTTAGCACACCCTCTGCGATATTGTGCTCAACCATAGGTACATGCTTATATGCAGCAGCATGATAGACCGTGTCAACGTGCCAACTTTTCATAACGTCGACTAATTTTTTCTCATTACGCACAGAGCCTAAGATTGGAAGCAGCTTAACGGGTAAAGACTCTCGGACAATACGTAACTCGAGCTCGGATAAAATGCTATATAAGTTAAACTCACTGTGTTCGAACAACAACAATGTTGTGGGGTGCAAATTCAGTATCTGTCGACAAAGTTCAGAGCCGATTGAGCCGCCTGCGCCTGTTACCAATACACACTGTCCCTTAATGCAACGCTCCAACAACTCTCCCTGGGCCGGCACCGCGTCACGGCCAAGTAAATCCGCGATATCAACTTCCTGAATGTCATCTACTTTCACTCGCCCACTGGCAAGATCCATAAACCCAGGGACACTGCGAACGTGTAGTGGAAAACCTTCGAGAAAGCCCAATATTTCCCGTCTACGGGCGCGATTTGAGGAGGGAATTGCAAGTAAAATTTCTTGGGCACCTGTCGCATCAATCATGCGACTAATATGTTTTGGCTTATATACCTGCAGGCCGGAAATCACTCGATCAGAAATACTGGCATCGTCGTCAATGAAAGCAACTGGGCGCATGACTCGCCCCATACGCAATGCTGCAACCAACTGATTACCAGCAGCGCCCGCACCGTAGATAGCAACTCTAGGCAAACCATCCTCGCGGTTAGTAAAAGGCATATGCTGGGCCGCAGCAAACCAATCACCAAGAAAATACTGACGCATTGCCAAGCGTAGCCCACCCACTAAGATCAAGCTAAGCCACCAGTAGTTAAAAACAATTGATCGGGGAACCACATTCTGGTGGTTACTGTACCAATAGACAACTATGCCGAGAATCAACGACGACAAACTGACAGCCTTGATAATCGCTATAAGTGCGTCATTACCAAAATAGCGCATAACGGCGCGGTACATACCAAAGCGTATAAAAAGCGGAATCGCTACGATAGGTGCGGTTAAAAACAACCAAAAGTGCGTTGTAAAGGGATTGATCAATTCATCCAAGCCCAACCGCACCAGAAACGCCATCCATAGCGCGATCCACACCAGCAAAATATCAGCAGCGACTTGCAATACGCGCTTTTGCCTACGCGGTAGGTTCAGCAAAAATGCCCTGATTTTATCCATCATCTCCAGCACCCTACTAAGCTCCTGCCTCTAACATAAAAGGCAATTGATTCCCTTTGAGCCGATATCTCGACTGTCATCCAAAAAAGATAAATTCGGTCAAGGCGTTAACAATCTGTACCAGCGCGATACTTATAAGCTAAAACCATCAACGGTAGATAAGCGATAATAACACCCAGTAGGCCGTTTAGCGCAAAAACAGATATACAGATAGCAATTGGCAATAGCCAAAATAGATTAATTGCGGCAACAGCCATAGTCACAGAAAAATGACTACCAGTATTGCGCGCAGCGTGCTGATAAGCATGACTCCGATGAGCTTCATACACACGATGTCCCCGCAACATGCGAGAAAATAGAGTCGTCGTTGCATCGACTACAAATACGCCCAACAGAACCAACCAAACCCAAAAAAAGACCGGACTTTTCCAAGCAGCATAGAGGGAGAGAACTCCCATCGTTACTCCCAAAAATCCGCTACCTGCGTCACCCATAAATATACGCGCCGGAGGAAAATTCCAGACAAGGAACCCGCTGACCGCCATTGCTAAGAGTAAAGGTGGGCCGATTAAATCTGTAAAACCAGTCAACCAGTAGATAATACAAATACCTACACAAGTGCAGATAGCTTCTGCGCTTGCGAGTCCATCTATACCATCCATAAAATTATATAAATTCAACAACCACACAAGGTAGAAGGCAGACAAAATCCCGCCGAACCATTGCAGATCAACCACCCCTCCCCAGTACTCCAGGGGGGGTAGCCCACCCAGCCAGTACAATGCCCACGAGGCGCATACGAAATGTCCAAGTAGCCTCCAACGAGCGGCAATATGACCATGATCATCAAGAAAGCCTAGGGCTGCGACACCCATGCCAGTTCCGAGCAGGGACCAGATCAGTTGCCAATCCGTCCCCCCGGTTACGCCGAAGAGAGGTACGAACAGCAAAAAAATCAGCACTATCGCCACTCCACCGCCTCTGGGCGTGGGAACCGAGTGCGAACTGCGCGAATTGGGAACATCGATGAGGCTTCGACTAATTGCGTACCGGCGGATATCGCCAGCCAACAATGCGGACAAAAAGACAACGAGAGGAGATAAAAGCCACACACTCATAAAAAAGGCACGTCCTTGGAGCTACAGAAAGTTAACTTGCATCATGACCTTAACGCCAAGAACTCGCGACCACATTTTTGCAGTGCAAGCTCGGGAAGCAGCGGCGGAACCCATTCAAGCAGAGAGATGGCTTTGCTTGAGTCAATCGTCAAAGACTCGCATAACTGTGTATACATACCCTGCCTGCCAATCAGACTCGCCCCCCATCGCATCAACACCGGCGGACAAGGAAGCAAACGGGTTTGCAATCCCATCCCGACGGCCAGGTGCGCAATGATCTCGGGGGTAGACAGCGCTACGCCATCAGAAATCAAAAATAACTGATTCGCAGCGGTTGACTGAGTGATGCATTGGCGCAAAAAATGCACCAGATTTTCTAGCGAGATCATGCTTCTTGAGTTATTCACCGAAGCAAAAGGCAAAGGCACACCGGATGATACCAATTTAAGCAGTCGCCCGAAGTTCCCCGGAGCCTGAGGTCCATAGACGAGTGGGGGCCGCACAATCACCCACTCCATCGCAGAGCCCTCTGCAATCTGACGTAATGCGTGCTCAGCCTCTAGTTTGGAAACGGCATAGGCTGCATGCGGTGCGGGGGTAGAGACTTCGCTAAATGGTTTATCGATGGTTCGAGCACCATTGACACCAATCGAGCTAATCAGGATGAATCGCTTCACTCCGGCATCACATGCTTGTCGGGCAAGCGAGATGGTTCCCTCAACATTCACAGATCTAAACTTTGCCAGAGAGTCAGAGTCGGCCTCGCCCATGACATGCGCCCGGCCGGCCAAGTGGACAACTACGTCCACACCTGCAAGCGCAGGTCTCCAATTAGTCTCATCGTTAATGTCCCCAATGACTACAGCGTCCACACTAAACTCGCCGCAAAGCTGAGAGGTACGCAGCGCTGCCACTACATCAATACTTTCAAGACCTGTGCACGCGCCAATCAAACTGCGGCCGACAAATCCAGTGGCTCCGGTTACTAGAACACGCATATCACACCTTGGTCACGTCCGAATAAACGCTTATTGTTCGCTGAAGCATCAACTCAAAGGTGAAATTACTAAGAAATCTAGTCCTACCCATGCCCCCCATCTTGGAACGCAAATCCCGCGAGCCGATTAAAGTACTCAATGCGGACACCAGGCCATCATGATCATGTTTATCGACCAATATTCCTGTCTCCTGCTGTGCGACTGCCTCTGGAACGCCACCTACACGTGAAGCGATCACCGGCAAGCCAGTACGCATTGCCTCCAGCACGGTCAATGGCAGCCCCTCCCAATTTGAAATGAGGCAGAAAACGTCAGATTTAGACAAGCGCTCAGAAACATCAGAACAAGCCCCCGCAAAATAAAATCTATCTTCTAAACCTAGTTCGGAGACAAGGTTTTTGACTTCTGGCATAGTGGGGCCGTCGCCTACGAACTCCATAGCCCAATCACTGCGAGGCAATGACGCCAAGGCACGTACCAAAAACACATGATCTTTTGGGGCGTCAAATCTAGCGACCATTATGAGACGAGTTACCTTCGAAGGTCCCGTAACAGAAGCCTCTTCAGTTACCGAAGGCATTCCATTATGAATCGTGACAATTAGATCTTCCGCGCCCACGCCTGACCTAAGCGCCAAAGAACGATCATAGTCAGATACAGTAATAATTTTGCTTGTGAAATTTGCAACCAGACGCTCAATACAACGATACAAAATGCGCCGCGACGTGGCAACGCCTTCGGTAAATGCCCAACCATGCGCTGTAAACACACACGGTATGGACAACGTTTTTGCAACCAAACGCCCCACTATTCCAGCCTTCGAAGAATGCGCATGAATAAGGTCGGGTTTCCACTCCAACACAATGCGCCGAAATTCAACATAAAAGCGAAAATCACTGATAACGCTTAAGGGGCGTACTAGATGCACCGCGGAAAAGCATCTAAGCCCCCGCTCTCTGGCCTTTTCAATAAAAATACCGTGGCCACCTACAACGATGGCTACTTCATGCCCTGCTTCTTGAACGCCATTGGCGAGATCAAGAAGATGAACGCTCGCCCCACCAATAACATCGGAACGGGTGATAACGTATAAAACTTTCACTTTTCTTCCTCCCCATCATAACCTTGAGGATTAAGAGTTTGCCAACGCCAAGAATCTACAACCATTGCATTCAAATCCAACGATGCGACCCAGTCTAGGTCTCTCTTTGCTTTCGACGGATCTGACCAGCACTCAGCCAAATCACCGGACCGACGCGCAAGAAACTGAAAAGGTATATCTACTTGGCTGACTGTGGAGAAAGCGCTGATTACCTCTAATACTGAATAGCCTTTTCCGGTACCTAAATTCCACAAGAAGCACCCGCTATGCTTTTGAAGATAGCTTAACGCTGCCAAATGTCCCTTTGCCAGGTCCACTACGTGGATATAATCTCTAATACCTGTACCATCCGGAGTGGGGTAATCATTCCCAAAAACAGAAACGGAAGGACGTATACCAACAGCTACTTGGCTGATATAAGGGAATAAATTGTTAGGCGCGCCCTTGGGATGCTCCCCTATCAATCCGCTCATGTGAGCACCGACAGGATTGAAGTAACGTAGAACCGCAATGGCCCATCGAGGGTCAGAATGAGCCAAGTCAAGCAACATCTGCTCGACCATCAATTTGGAGCGCCCATAAGGGTTAGTGGGTGAAGCGCCACGCGAGTCTTCCCGGAGGGGCATTTCATAAGACTGCCCATACACCGTAGCCGAAGAGCTAAATACTAAATTAAAAACACTCATCCTAGCCATGACTTGGCAAAGCACTATCGAACCAAGCACGTTATTACTATAATATTTTAAAGGCTTTTCAACGCTTTCCCCTACGGCTTTGACGCCTGCGAAATGAATCACAAAATCAATCGTATAGGTGTTGAATAGCTTAGTAAGTAACTCAGCGTCGCAGACACTTCCCTCAAAGAAGACGGGGGAAATACCAGTAATATTTTTGATCCTGACCAGCACCTCACTTGAACTATTACTAAGGTCATCGAGTACCACAACCTGATACCCCACCTGAAGACATTCAACAATTGTGTGAGAACCGATATAACCAGCCCCTCCAGTAATTAAAACCGTTTTCAAGATGCCCCCCTAAAACCCAAAACTATTTTTTTGATTTTAAAAAAACTTTAAATATCGATAAAAATACACCTAGGAGCCTCTTAACACTAGGCTCAATCAGAAACTCCCTCAAAAAATATGAAGAAACTTCGGCGTAAGCTTGACGACTACCCTTCGATTGAAAATCAGAAATTCTGTAGTCAATCATTGGAAATGATGTAAATATGCATTTCACATCGGCACGCTTGGCTAACCGTATCCAAAGATCATAATCTTCACTTTGAAAACCGCCCAAGTACCCTCTCGCAGAAAGAATAAGGTCCTTCTTGATTGTGATAGCCGGATGAACAAAAGGGTTTGAGTAATTAATTTTTGAGCGCCAATCTTGCTCTCCCATCACACGAGAACCAACGACCTTACCGGTTGCATCAATAACTCGGCAAGATCCAGCGACAATATCCGCACCTGGATTCTGTTGAATAATTTTGTACGTCTCTGCAAGTCGATCAACATGACAAACATCATCACTATCAAATCTGACTATGTACTTACCGATAGCACTATTGACGCCAAAATTCAAATTAAATGATAGCTGACCTATTTCTGTACGAAATAGTAAAATTCTCGAATCTTTCAACGTAGCAACAAATTCATATAACTCATCTGAGCACCGATTCAAGACGATCACAAATTCAAACCGGGTATAACTTTGCGCCAAAACACTTTCAATCGCCTGATGAATATAACCATCATCACGATTGCAACACATTACAACACTGAAAAACGGCCGCTGCTGATCGTCAAACTCTTGCATCTCAACACCGCCCGTAGTGATCCGAAAATCGGACAATATCATCCTCCCCGAGATAAGAACCCGATTGCACCTCAATAAGCTCAAGCGGTATGACACCGGGATTTTCGAGTGCGTGGACGCCACCTATTGGTATGTAGGTGGATTGGTTTTCAGTCACGAGGTAGGTCCGTTCCCCATTTGTGACTTTTGCAGTACCACTGACGACGATCCAATGCTCAGCACGATGGTGATGCATTTGCACAGAGAGTTTGTGCCCTGGTTTAACCGTTATTCTTTTTACTTGGTAGCGCAAACCACTATCAATAGCATCATAGACTCCCCAAGGTCTATATACCTCACGATGAGATACGTGCTCTTTCCTGCCGTCGGCCTTCAGTTTATCAACTATCTTTTTTACATCCTGAACATGATCTTTATGAGCAACAAGTACAGCGTCTTTGGTTTCTACAACAATAAGATCATTGATACCAACAGTGGACACCAGGCGATTTTCCGAATAAACATAACTGTTTGACGTGTCTACCGAAATCACATCACCCATAAGCAAATTGCCATCTTCGGAACGAGTGCCGGCCTCCCACAACGCCGCCCACGAGCCAATGTCGCTCCAGTTTGCATCGAGTGGAACCATCACAGCTTGCTGAGTTTTCTCCATAACCGCGTAGTCAATGGAGTTATCAGGGCACTGCAAGAATGCTTCTCGATCGACCCGGGTGAAATGCATATCACGTTCCCCCTTTGCCAACGCCTCACGACACCAAAATAGAATATCGGGCTCATAGGCCTCCAGCTCCTCCAAATAACGGCTGGCTCTGAACATGAACATGCCGCTGTTCCAGTAATAACCGCCGTCAGCAAGGTAAACCTGCGCAGTTTCGGCGTCTGGTTTCTCAACAAAACGAGTAACTTCATAACCTCCGTGTCCTACTGAGGAGCCCTGCCGCAGATAGCCATAGCCAGTTTCAGGCCTGGTAGGTGTGATACCAAAAGCGACCAGCTTACCCGCTCCGGCCAATACCATCGCATTCCGTATCCCATCATGGAAGGCTTCAGTATTTTGAATGAGGTGATCAGCAGCCAAAACCAGAAGCAGGGGATCAGCGCCTTCGGCGGTGGCCTGAAGCGCCGCTAGAGCAATCGCCGGAGCCGTATTTCGGCCCAACGGCTCAAGCAAAATATTAATATTTTCAAGGCCAAGCATGCGTAATTGTTCCGCAGCCAAAAACCTATGCTCCTCATTACAAATCAACTGCGGCGATGCGTGGTCCAGGCCAGCCAACCGATTGATTGTGGCTTGCAGCATGGAAAACTGTGTGTCTACCAGCGGAAGAAACTGCTTTGGGTGAAGCTGACGAGACAAAGGCCACAAGCGAGTGCCCGAACCACCCGCCATGATAATTGGAACAAACATTGATACGTCCTCTGATTACCGTCGAAGAGGCTTAAGACGCCGCATACGAGGTCGAACAGCGTGATGAGCTTGAAATCTTTGGGGCACGCGCCCAATATCGATCATCTGCGAAAATTTTAGAAAGCGTGAAAATTGGATACATACATTACTTGCCGCTCATTATCCAAGTATGGTGGCAGTTTTCAAGCACGAGTCTAGGTAATTCGTCTTGGCAATCAGGCAGCGGTGCCAAACCACAGCGAGCTTGACGCCAATCATCGAAATCATCAGTTCTGGCCTCGAATGCAGACCACAGCAACAGCCGTGAACTCGACTGTCAACATATAAATTTACGATGGCAGAGACGCGATAATCATAGGGCAACATCGCACTAAATGCTGGGAAAGGCGCATTTGCACAAGCGGATGTTCAACCCTCATTACAGACAAATCCACCTATCTCCTTTAGCTTTTCAGCGACTAACTCTTAAGTTATTACTCGCTCAAAATATAGTTCCAGCCAATTAGCTGATTACTAGATTCCGATTGAAATAGGTGATTCGTACGGGGCATATATACGACAGGATTTTCGCTTAAACTTAAAAATGCAGTCCACCAAGCGAATGTGCTCGCACCTATTATATAATCTTTGCAACAAATCAAACTTAAAAAATCAGCAATTGCGGGCTTTACTTCAGTGCCGAGCAATCCACAAATTTCAAAATCTTGACCTTTAAAAACTTCCTCGCACCACTGTTTATCATCTGTGAATACTACAAACCGGCGCCCTTTAAAATGCTTAATTGCTTTAAAATAATAATCTTCACCCATGACCTTGTGACGAGGATCCGTTGAGAGTAAAAAGTCCCCCCGGCGCACATGAACACCTACACTGGTAGAATAAAGACTTCTTGCCTTATTTAGCAAGATAGAATGTTTCTGACGTATTAGCGACAAAAGCTCCTCTCGAAAATACAGAGAACTTTGAACATATTGAAAGTAGCCAAAGTGAAACTCTGCATTCATCGCATTGCATGACGTTTGAAATTTTGTGTCCGCGTCGTAATCATAAAGAAGGTAACTGCCAATTTTTCGCAGATGGGATTTTCTGACGAACAACCGAGCAACCTTAGCAAAAAAACCGGTTTCAAAAAAAATACAGCTTTGCGAGGGTTGACCATGATCAAAGTCAATCAAATCTGATAAACGTATGCCACCATGCATACCCTTACCGAGTAACATTTTGCTATTATACGAAACCGTGCGACCTGAAATAGACTCAACATATTTAGCCCACGCCAACTGAAAGAGTTGATTGCCCAAGCCACCCTGAAGCATAACGTTTATATGTATGCTCACCTAAAAACTCCGCGAGATCTTTTAACGTGCGCCATGACGATTGCCACGACCATTAGTACGATTGCAACTTGTAAAAATTTCAAAAGAAACTCATACATGCTTGAGCGAGAAAAATATACAAGATTTGGCAAAACTGAAAGAATTAAAAACAGAATTGCTCCACTATTTTTAATTCCAGCCTTGTCCTCTTTATATAGCGCAACGACTCCATCCAGCGAGCGGACCAAGTACCCAAGAAGAAGACACCAAAATATATAGAACAACCATCCTTTATAGTAAGCCTCAGCGAAGAAACTAGTAGAAAACCCGCCACTAACAAAATTTATACTACGAGCCTGATCAACACATACACCAAACGACTGACTGGTAGAACTCAAACATTCACCCACCGCGCTATCAAAATTTACGGCCCCGTACAGAACCTCAAAAGACGCACCCTGCCCATGCAGAGTCTGCGAGATCCTACCTATAACACCGCTTGCAAGTTCAAACCCTAATCTATATTCGAGCAAAACATTAGCAAAAACTAGAGACCCTAAACCCAATGTAATTAGAAACATATAATTTATTCGACGTTCCAATCCATAAACAAAAACGAATAAAAACAAATATGTAAAAAAGTAACCCCGAAGGCCGATCATTAAAAACCCGAGGGCAACAAACATCCACAAAAATGAAATAATCAAAATTCGATTATGGTGCTTTCCAAAAAGGCCCCATAACAACAATAGGTTCTTCGCAATAAAAAATGTAAAAATATGGGCGTGAAACTCGGGATTTTCTAATGCTGCAAAATAATCACCGACCATATATTCCTGGGCTAGAATATAAGATTTAGCTAAAAAGAAAAGCCCGCTACATAGCGCTAGAATTATGATAAAGCTATTTACCAGTCTGGGTAAAGACGGAGTTCTTACCGTTACCAAGCGTCTGACCAGCTTCAAACCTAGTCGCTCACCCAAGATATATCCAGAGACTATAAATAGAATCCCTAGCGCGAGAACAACCACCGACTCATGAATCGAGCGCCTACTTAAAACTATCCCCGCCTCAACAACGTCCTTATCAAAAAACAATGTCAAAAATGGGCGAACCCACATGAAAAAAAATATCGAAATTGAAACAAGTGAAGCGATGCTCAATGGGCTTTTATAATTTCCTTGAAAACAGAAAAAACCTAACAGCGCAGTGATAGATACTAAAAATGTATTATATAAATAGTCCTCTAAATAACTACCCTCGCGGCTTAAAGCCAGAATCACGAAGATAGTTAAAATGAAGTTAAAAAGCAAAAACAACCCGAACGCCAACTCACCTCGCTTGACTAATATCACAAAGACCGCCTCAGCAAAGCTTTGGCGACCGTTTTAAACTTCTTCACCATAAAAAGCTCGAAGGACTTAATGTACAAAACACGGGAAGGCGCACTTCTTTCGGCCGCCCTATACAACTTTTTAAATACCAGCTCAGCATCAAAGAACTTAGAGTATTCATAAGCATCGGATGAAATATCACAAGCGCCTTCGACAAATTGGTTGATTAGAACACCCATGGGACTTGATTGCTGTACTGGCTTTATACCTGCGTAACTCAACTCACCTAACGAGTAGCCTTTAGATTGTGAAACCCATCTGTATTGAGGTGCCTTAAGTTCATCTCTACGCGCCTTGGGAGGAACTACTACAGTGGGAATTTTATTCTTAGCTGCCTCTAGAGATGACGTGCCCATTGCAAACATTAGATCGATATTCTCACGGATAAAGCCGCTAAGCTCGTCTTTATTAACTGAAGGAATAAGGTGGTACTCTATACTTGAGTCAGATAAGGTAATTTCTTTTAGTGCATCAATAGCGTTACCATCACCGACAATATAAAAAACGATTTTTTTGTATTGTCTTAACGGTCCTTCTCGTAGAGAGCGGATATCAAGTATAACTCGCTCCAACGCATAAAACTTGAAATCCATGTCAACGCGACCAACCCATCCCAATCGGAGAATGTTCTTCGGAGCTTCATATTCGAAATGTATAGCTGGGCTCTTGTCTATGACGATCGGGCAAATTATATCTTGTATATTTTGACAAGCTACCAAATCACCAATATCAGCAAATGCCCCAACCTCATCAGTAAATACTATGGATTCGCTCGCAAGGTGCACGGCTAATGAACGCTTAGCCCTGTCTTTCAAAGCGTTGATTATCGCGGCTTTAGGGCCTTTCGAACTAATGTATTGGGAGTACTCTTCATCAGCAATTGATAGATATGCACCACGAAATGCCGCATATCCCATGCACCAAACGCAGACATGTTTAAACTTTATAAATCTTGCTGAAAAAAGCCAAAGCCGACTCATCTCCGAGGTTGGAAGAAATACAATATCGTATTCCTTAAATTTCGGTGTATCAGTAGGTGTAAGAACGTCGACATCGAAATGGCCGAGCTTCAACCAACCGCTAAGGCGCGCAAGAAGGTAATCAGTACCTCCGAAACGCCCTTGAGTTAAAATCAACACTGTCCTCTTCACCACTAAATATCACCCCGATTTGTACTGAAAGCTCTCGATCAGACTAATAGCCAAACTTATTGACTGCAGACAACTTGCCACCAACCAGCTCACGCCAAACGAAATAAGCCATGACCAGCCAATACAAAAAATAATTAACAGCATGCGCAATTGCAACACCCTGGAATCCAAATATTTTGGTGAAGCACCAGGTAAACGCTACAAAGCCAATAGCAAAAAACACTTCAGAAACGATAAATAGCTTCACCATAGCTTTACCCAGCATAAGATAAGCCAATACCCACCCACCTATTTTCAAAGTGTCACCAAACATCTGCCAAGCAAACAATTCACGCATCGGCAAAAACTCTTTCGTGAACAACGTAAGAATTATAAAATCTTTTAACAAGTACATGATTAAAGCACTAATAATAGCGATCGGTAATATTATACGATACCCTTGAATTATCTCAGCTTTAATTTCATCAGCACGCTTTAACTCAGATAATCTTGGAAGGTAATACACACTCAGCGTTGTTGTTACAAGCATCAAGTAAGCCGCACTTAAACGCCACATCGCCTCCCAATAACCGGCCGACTGCAAACCGAATACGTTACCGAGGTATTCACGTACAATCATATGACTTACAGGGACGCACACAGCCGACGTTAACGCCATCAAAGCATACTTACTGAGATTTACAGTGACAGATGAATCAATGCCGGAGAAAAAATATGAAACCTTAAACCAAGGCGCCCTATAGCAAAGTATGAGCGTCACTAAAAACGCGAACGACTGATAAACCGCTAGAGCGATTAAAGCACCATACAATCCAAAGTTTATAGCCATGAATGTGGTGATTAAAAACGAAAAAACGCTCCCCGCTATGTTAGCGAGCACATACCGGGCTATTTCTTTTTTCCCATTCAGAACAGCCAACAGAAGAGTATTAAATGAAAAAAACACCAACGAGGCGGCGAAGCATATAAATACCCCCCCGTATTCTTTGCTGTTCAAAAACCATTTCGCCAGCGCTTCGTTGCAAACGACGATAATAAGAGCACCGAGCACAGAGCCAACCAGAGCCACTGTACCTGCAGTCCCCCACACCTTGCGTTGTGTTATTTCATCATCAATGTATTCGGCAGTATATTTGGTTACTCCGGTATTAATAGCACCACTTGCAAACGTCGTTATCATTTGCATAGCATTCTGGAATTGTCCTAGTGCTGCATAGCCGTTAGGCCCAACATAGACCGCAAGCATCTTGTTGATCCCTAAGAGCGTCAACATTTTTATAGCGACAGCAATACTATTCAAAAGCCCTGTTTTTATCAGAGTCATTAGCTGCTGCCGACACTAAAGCTGTTACAAGCCGAAACGACTTTTTTCGCTTCTTCCAGAGTTAACGTAGGACCTAGTGGGAGACTTAACACTTCATCATGAATAGCTTCAGTAATGGGCAAAGACAACACTGACATCTCGGCATAAGCTTTTTGTTTATGAATAGGAATAGGGTAATGAATAAGCGTTTGAACGCCTAAGTCTTTGAGGTGCTTTTGAAGTGCCTCACGATGTGCTGTTCGAATGACAAACAAATGCCAGACATGTTCTTCTAATTTTATTACATCAGTGTCCGCAGGCAGAGGCAATACTATATGGGAGTTCTTAATACCGTTCAAATAAGTTTGCACGATCTCACGGCGCCGTATAACCTGCTCATCCAGATACTTCAGTTTTACAGATAGCACTGCAGCCTGCAGCTCATCTAGACGACTATTTACACCTTGATATAAGTTCTGATACTTCTCGTGCGAACCATAATTTCGAAGAGCGCGCAGCACTTGAGCTAGCTCCTCATCATTAGTCGTGATGGCTCCTGCATCACCAAGCGCCCCTAGATTTTTTCCTGGATAGAAGCTAAAACCTGAGGCATCTCCCCAAGCACCAGCCTTTCTACCATTGTGACTTGCACCATGCGATTGCGCGGAGTCTTCCAGCACTAATAATCCGTATTTTTTTGCCAACGATACCAAAGCGGGCATATCAGACAACAGCCCATAAAGATGGACAGGCAGCAACACTTTCGTTCTCGAGGTAATTGCCTGCTCAATACTGTTAACATTCAAATTGTAGGTCGTAGGATTGGGCTCAACTAAAACTGGAACGAGACCGTTTTCAGTGATAGCCAGAACACTTGCAATATAAGTGTTCGCTGGAACAATTACCTCGTCACCATCGTGTACAAGACCGAGCTCTTTCCAGGCTCGCAATGTCAAACTCAACGCATCTAGGCCGTTGGCGACTCCTACGCAGTATTTAGTACCACAATACTCCGCAAACTCGTACTCAAAGCGCTCTAATTCAACTCCACCAATATACCAACCGGAGTCAATAACGCGAACGCACGCCTCTAGTAGCTCAGCCCGAACATCGTGATTGATTGCTTTCAGGTCTAAGAACTTAATCATACTGTTAAATACCGAATTATTTTAGCTGGATTTCCAACTACTACTGAAAAATCGGGGACATCTTTAGTCACAACCGCCCCCGCGCCGACCATGGCAGAGCGACCAATGGTAACACCTGGGAGGATAGTCGCATTTGCTCCAATGCTTGCACCAAACTTAACGGTAATCCCTTCGAACTTTCCTGGATATACTTTCGAACGAGGCATTGAATCATTAGTAAATGTGGCGTTTGGCCCTATAAATACGTTATCTTCTATGCGAGTGCCATCCCACAAATACACACCCGACTTCAAGGTGACATTATCACCAATAATAACGTCACCTTCCACTAGGGTATGGGCGCACAAATTACAGTGCTTACCAATTTTCGCCCCCTCGAGCACAACACAAAATTGCCATATACGTGTTCCCTCGCCGACATCCTGACTTTTTACATCTGCAAGCTCATGTATTTTAGGCATGATTCAAAAGACCTATAAACTCTGGATAACTCCGAATATAGTCCTGCTCGTCATAATAATCACTGGCCAATACTAAAAGAACACAGTCGGCTGAAAAATCATGCATTTCATGCCATATCATTTTATCTATAAATATAGCTTTGCTTGACGTATCTAGAATAACTTCTTCAATTTTTGAACCATTATTCATCAACATGCGACACTGGCCCGAGACACAGATAGCTGCCTGCCGCAACTCTCGATGAGCATGGAAACCACGCGATACGCCCGGTCGCGTCCCCACCAGAAAATAAACGCGCCTAATGTCGAATGGGACATTTTTTTGCGCTTCTAGTACGACCAGCTGCCCACGCTCGTCACCGAGTACTTGCAGGTCGACCAAATCTACCAAACTCATTTAGATCCCTCTCAAAATCAAGGCTCATGTCAAGTCGCCATCACGAGGCCAAACCGCATAGAAATATCTATTATTAGACCACGAAAGGCTCTACATACCAAAAACCAACGTGTCGGTAGTCCCAACACACTCGTGCTCTCCTTTCCGTCAAGATCTGCTGAGATCTTGTATCGCAAGAGCGTCGCCTGAAACGCGCGGTGACCACCGTAGCTCGATAGTAAATTCGCCCCCTCTCTCGGGCGCATAGGATCGCTTAACCCACGATTACCTTGTGTCATGTGTCGTCATCAAGCACAACAGGCCGCGGGAATGAGAGACGATTAGCTATGCCTCAAGAGCGGCGCTCTCCCCCTATGCAATGGGCTCAAGCAACTGGCAAACCAGAGTCTGATGAAAAGCAAGGTGCTCTGTTCGCTTGCGGGATTGCACGCAAGTAAACCTTGAATAAGAAACTCACGCATTATGGCATGATAATCACAACGTCCGACGGCGACCTAGTGGACACGTTGCGCTAACAACATTTCTATCACTTGAATGCCCCATCGGGTGTCGATTGTGGCTAATTCGGCTGTCAGGCTGTGTGCTCACATCGCGTGGCATTGGTCAGCGACATCATCGCCATGTGAGTTTTTCGCGAGTTTGGCGAAGCACGTAACGATGCGACAGCTCTCCTTCAGCCAGTCAAACACACAGTCGACGGTGTTTCTCTGTCGGTATGGGTCTCTAGAACGTTGACGCGCCTCCGGCCCATGCCGACCGACACATTCCCCCTAACAGACCCGCCGCCGAGCAGTTGGAAAAAACCTTCTCGCGGTTTCAAACGTTCGGCTTGAGAGATAGGCGTACCGACCTGTTTGGTGAGGACAGGTCAATGCTCAAGCGTTCAGGGGAATACCTGGTTAACGCTGTGGAGCGGGTATTCACCCTCATCGGTTGGAGCTCTAAGGTGAGTGTGACATCGGAAAGAAAGGCAAGGCGTACGCTGCGTAAGAAGCAAAAGAAAAAGCCAAAGAAGTCAAGCGTTGGAACGTTGATAAGTACAAGGCTCAGGTAGAAAGAAATACTGTAATATCTCGCCCCGCGAAGGCTTCGGGAATCGCCATCAGCGCCGAAATACCAGACCATGCACTTCGTGAAAATAACAGTTACCGGATAGCGAATAATGGATTTTAGAAAAGACATAAATGGTTTAAGAGCGCTAGCTGTACTGGCCGTCGTTATTTACCACTTTAATGCGTCATGGTTACCGGGCGGATTTGCTGGGGTCGATGTGTTTTTTGTTATCTCTGGCTATCTAATGACGGCGATCATTTGTCGTGGGCTGAGCAGCAATGATTTCAGCCTGGTTCGTTTCTATACTGCACGGGCTAAACGCATCATTCCCGTCCTCGCTGTTATGTGTCTTGCGTTAATGGTGTTTGGCTGGTTTAACTTATTAGCAACTGAATATAAGCAATTGGCGCAACACGTTTATAGTAGCCTTGGATTTTACTCGAATACTGTTTACCTGAAGGACGTCGGATATTTTGCCGCAAGCACTAATGAGAATTGGCTGCTTCACACGTGGTCGCTTTCTGTCGAATGGCAGTTCTATATTATCTACCCAATCATGCTACTGGCCCTCAGTAAATTATTTGGAATCAGGGCTATCCGTTGGCTGTTGCTGTCGGCGGTTTTGATTGGTTTCATTTACTCGCTCATACTTTCTCCACGGTATCCTGATCAAGCGTTTTACTTACTGAAAGCCCGTGCCTGGGAGCTATGCGCCGGCGGGCTAGCGTTCCTGTTCCCTCTCGCGCTGGACAGGGCCAAAAGCCGTATTCTCGAATGGGCGGGGTTAGCGCTGATCCTGTCTGGTTACATCGTGATATCGAAAACTGTGGCCTGGCCCGGCTATTACGCACTCATGCCGGTCATCGGAACACTAATGGTAATCCTCGCCAATAGACAGAATTCTCGGCTGACCGGCAACTGGGTGTCTCAGCGCGTAGGCTTGTACTCGTACTCGATTTACATTTGGCACTGGCCTGTCATGGTCTATATGACTTATTCGGGGCAGCTCAATGGTTTTTCCAGTGAGTTGATAGGTGTCGTTATTTCACTGGTATTCGGTTATGCCTCCTATGCATTGATTGAGCGCAAGAGGGGTAAAGCTAAGAGCAGCGCGCGTTCTTTGGCTTGGTGTGGAGGTTTCGTAAGTCTCGTGTTGCTCAGTGTTTTCGTTTTTAAATCCGATGGACTTAATTCGAATATACGAGGTGAGAGCATCACTGAAAAAACAAAATTCGTGGACAGTTATGCAGCGCTGCATAAAAATCTTGGTGAGGCATACTGGCTTAAATGCAATTCTTATGAGGTCTTTGCCGCTACCGGTGCAAAAAATATCGACGCTTCTTGCACTGAAAAGAAGGGGATGGGTGGAGTTTTTCTTTGGGGAGATTCGCACGCAGAAGCGCTGTCATTCGGAATTCGTAGCAATTTACCTGCCGATGTTTCTTTCTATCAAGTCACCTCATCTGCTTGCGGAGCGACCCTCGGCCAAAATAAGTCTCCTGTGGCGTTCCAAGCTATGTGTAATGCATCCAATGCCTTCGCATTAGAGGAGATTGCTCGGATCCAGCCTGAGATAGTGGTAATGGCTCAACAGAACGCTCACGAGCTTACGGATTGGAATGAAATCGCTATACATCTCAAGACATTGGGAGTTAAGAAGATAGTTCTGGTCGGGCCAGTACCCCAATGGCAACCGTCATTGCCATTGGTGATCACTAAGCGTCACTGGAACTCTGCTGACAGTCAAATCATAGATCAGGGACTGGATCAACGGATCCTCAAATCTGACGCACTCCTCAAAGAAAAACTCGATCCGAGAGTGATCGACTACATTTCTGTTATCAGTGCTGTATGTGAAGGCATGGCCTGCCTGGCCAAGGTCGATGATGGACAGTCGCTAATGGCAGTGGACTACGGTCATCTGACCCCTTCAGCGTCCCTGTACGTAGGGCAAACGATACTTGCCCCGAGACTAAAGCAATTACTGCATCCCTCTACCAACTGAAAAATTTGTAACCAAGCCCGGCACTCGCCGGGTGTCTTTTCTTCTGGATGAAAATCACTGGGCCAATGCATGTCTGCCTGAGCCACAATCTATCAGCGCCAAAGACGATCAGCATCTACTTGTAGCGATCAAGCATTCATGATTGGGGAGCAGCAGCATTCAGGAAGGATGGGGAAGGTAGGAAAGATGATTAAACGAGCCAGCGGACGTTAGCAATCCCAAATTTACTTGACCCTCGACGAAATCCGAAAACAATCACATAGACAAAAAACGGCACTTACTGATAAATACTCATGCAGCCCACTTATCGATCTCCAGCAAACTCGATTGTTTAACTCCGTCCAGCGGCGATCGACCTACGCCGCCGATGGCGTACCAAAACCGTTAACAACGGCCCAACCAGCATTCCAATCACCAACGCCACTACCACAAACACTGAGACTGGCACCTGTCCCGTACCAAACCCCAGGAACGAGAGAGAGACGTCCTGCTGGTTCTCCAAGACAAATGCTAACACCACCAACGCAATAACCAGCATTATCAGCACAGTAACAACGCGCTTAATCCCATGCATAGCGTTCTCCCTCCTCAAAAAATCAGACGCCCTCTTCCTCATCCTCATTCACCCGATCCCGCAATTCCTTCCCCGGCTTGAAATGAGGCACAAACTTCCCATCCAGACTCACCGACTGCCCAGTCTTAGGGTTGCGCCCCACTCGCGGTGCGCGGTAGTGCAGCGAGAAGCTGCCAAACCCGCGGATCTCAATCCGATCCCCGGTCGCCAGGCATTGGGACATTTGCTCGAGCATGGTCTTGATAGCCAGCTCCACATCCTTGGATGAGAGCAGCCCTTGATGGGTGACAATTCGTTCGATCAACTCCGACTTCGTCATATTTTTCCCTTCTTTTTCAAGCAGCTAGGAAAAGCGCTTCGAAGGTTTTAGCATGACT
>Ga0157373_10000632_pt1 | contig 27591 bp, 26 predicted proteins | sample C65metaG_FD_113460 | JGI IMG/M metagenome (GOLD analysis project Ga0157373, IMG submission 113460) | Corn rhizosphere microbial communities from Kellogg Biological Station, Michigan, USA - C6-5 metaG | ecosystem: Host-associated > Plants > Roots > Rhizosphere > Soil | place: USA: Michigan... | reverse complement strand
ATGTTCGGCGGCTCGGTAAATATCCCGAGTTATGATGAGCCCCTACAACGCGTAGGTGGTGAAAATAACGCTTTCACCAGCAACGATATCACCAACTATTACATTACTTTACCCGCCGTTAATATCGAAACTGCTTTCTGGCTCGAAAGCGACCGTATGCTTAGCCTGGCCTTTAGTGAAAAAAGTCTCGAAGTACAGCGCAACGTGGTGATGGAAGAGTTTAAACAGCGCTATCTCAACCAGCCCTATGGCGATGTTTGGCTAAAGCTGCGCCCACTGGCCTACAAAGTTCATCCTTACCGTTGGGCAACCATCGGTAAAGAACTTAAACATATTGAAGAAGCGCAGATTGACGATGTAAAAGCTTTCTTTAAAAAACATTATAATCCGCAAAATGCCATTATGGTTGTTGGCGGCGATGTGGATACCGAACAGGTAAAGGTGCTTGCTGAAAAATGGTTTGGCAGTATACCGGCAGGGCAGAAGTACCATCGTGATTTGCCGCAGGAACCTGTACAAACCGAGGCGCGCCGCCAAGTGGTTTCCGCCAGGGTACCGCTGAATGGCCTGTATATCGCTTTCCACATGCCAGGGCGCACTGACGAAGAATATTACACGACCGATCTAATCTCCGATCTGCTCTCGCGTGGCAATTCATCACGCCTGTATCGCACTTTGGTAAAGGATAAACAGTTATTCAGCGAGATACACGCATACACTACCGAGAGCATTGATGCGGGTATGCTTGTTATAGATGGTAAACCAGTTTCGGGTGTAAGTATTGAGGGTGCCGAGGCCGCCATTTGGGAGGAACTCGAAAAACTTAAGAACGAAATAGTTGAGGCCAACGAGCTAACCAAGGTTAAGAACAAAACCGAATCGACCATGATGTTCTCCGAAATGTCATTGTTGGACAAAGCCATGAACCTGGCATTTTTTGAGTTGCTGGGCGATGCCGAACTGCTCAACCTCGAGACAAGCCGCTACCTGGCCATTACGCCGCAGCATGTGCAACGCCAGGCCCGGCATTTATTCAGAAAACAAAATTCATCAACGCTTATATACCTGGCCGAATAATGTTAAACAGAACCATTACCCCTCAATCTAAAGCTATCGAGCACATTAAACTCATAGCGCCTGGTTTTATCCAGCTTGAAAATAATTGCAATTTTTACTGGCTAAATTCGGGCGAGCAGGAACTGGTACGCATCGAGTGGATATTTAATAACCTGCGTTTTAATCCTGAAAAGCCTTTGCTGAATATCGCGGTAAATACCATGCTTAACGACGGTACATCCAAAATGTCGGCCGCCCAAATTGCCGACGCTATCGACTATTACGGCGCTTTTTTACAGGTTGATTATGGTTTCGATCACTCGCAGGTCACGCTGTATTGTTTAAACAAACATCTAAAACACGCACTGCCTGTTGTCAGGGATATATTGACCGATTCTGTTTTCCCCGAAAAAGAGCTCAATACTTTTATCCGCAACCAGCAACAAAAATTGCGGGTTAGCTTGCAAAAGAACGATTTCATGGCCCGCCGGGTTTTCAATAAATCCTTGTTTGACGGCACAATGTATGGCATTGCCCCAGAGCTCGACGATTACGCCCAGTTACAGCGCGCCGATATGCTGGCCTATTTTAAGCAGATGTATCAGCCTGATAATTGTACGCTGATCGCCGCCGGTAAGATCGATGATGACATTTTGAAAGAAATAACCAGTTGCTTTGGTAAAAGCTGGGAAAACAACAGCGTTCCCGATATCAGCCAGCCAGGATTTAAAGAAACCGAACAGTTGTTCAACTATATCGAAAAGCCCGATGCCTTGCAATCGGCCATTCGTCTGGGTACTAAACTCATCAACCGGGCGCATCCCGATTTCCCGGCCTTACAGGTGGTTAATACTATTTTGGGCGGCTATTTTGGTTCAAGGTTGATGGCTAACATCCGCGAAGACAAGGGTTATACCTATGGCATAGGCTCGGGTATGGCTTCAATGCGAACCACCGGCAGCATATTCATCGCTACCGAGGTTGGCGCCGATGTTACCCGGAACGCGATGAACGAGATAGAAAAAGAGATCAACATCCTCAAGACCGAATTGATCAGCGAAGAAGAACTATCCCTGGTGAAAAACTATATGCTTGGCTCGCTGTTAGGCAGTCTCGAAAATGTGTTTTCGCACGCCGATAAGTTTAAAAACGTTCATTTCAGTGGTTTGGAGTTGGATTATTACGACCGTTATACCGAAGCGATACGCACCGTTACGGCTAAAGATGTGTTGAGGCTTGCCGATCAGTATCTTAATTTCGATCAGTTTCAGAAAGTGATTGTAGGCAAATATTAATACCCTATAGTATCTGCCTTAAGCGATGCCAGTTTTCGTTTATCAGGCGGCAGGGCTAAAAACTTCTTATAACAATCATTCAGGTAAAGCGTCAGATCAAAATTTGGCGCTTTATATTGTTTAATGGTTGGCCGGTATATGGCTATAAATTGCTTCAGATCGTTACCTTTTAAAGGTATGTACTTACTTACATTGGTTGGGCTAAAAGCTTTATCTATCTGTGCCGTAGCCAGAGTGTCGTAGGCTAGTTTTTCATCTCGCTTTTCTTTGGCGCTTTTTCCATATCCAAACTTAATGGCAACACCACCCTTTAAATTACCCTTTTCATCGCGCTGGTATCTTACAATTTGATTATGAAAAGAGGTATCTTTTAAAGTACCCAGCTTGGTCGCCTGATCTTTGATTTTAACCTCCTTTAAATTAGTATTTTGTGGCTGCAGGAAAATTTCAAGGTAACGTATATTGGTCAACAGCACGGTGTCAGGTTTATAAGCGAATGATTCAAATATCAGTATATCGCCAGCCTTAGCCTTAATACTGAAAAAACCTGTCGCGTTGCTTTGGGTATTATCTTTGGTATTAGTGTTCTGCACTTTTACACCGGCCAGTACTACATGGGTTCCCAGCTCATATATCTTTCCGCTTACGGGCATTTGCGCGTATGCGCTACCATAAGTAAAAACAGAAAAGATAATAAGCAGGAGGCGCCTCATCAAATGGTACGGTTAATAATGCAAGTTTATTAATTGCGTTTTGATAACGCTATAGCGGAGAGCTTATTTTAGATTTTTTAACATATCCGGATCCGGCTGGTCATAAAACAAAAAAAGAGAAAGTGAGAACTTTCTCTTTTTAGTTAACTGACCTCATTATTTATCATAAAGAACAAATTGGTTAGTACCGGATAAATTAACAATTGATACAAATATATAATCTATAGAATTACCAGACTAATTTTTAACAATATTTTAACACATTTTTTTTCCACATGTTCTACATAATTAGTCGCTTAACGAAATTCGAAGTGTGTTTTTGTACCGTTTCCAACCTAGGTATTTAGTTTTTGTGCGGTAAAAAGCATCTGTTATAGAATATTATACGGTATTTGAGTTATCGGACAATTTGTAAATGTTAATTAAATTTAATGAATTGCCAGCTCCTGAAAATAGATTTTTCGTCAAAACTTAACAATAATTTCCATCTTTGCCGGGTAATTTAACCCGCACTATGTTGTTCGAGCAAATAAAAAATGGTCCATTTTTCATATTGGGCCCTTGTGTAATGGAAAATCAGGACTTATTATATACCGTTGCCGATAAGGTTGCAACCTTAGGGCAAAAGCTTAAAGTGCCGGTGATCTTCAAATCTTCTTTTGATAAGGCTAACCGTACTTCAATACACTCGTATCGTGGCCCGGGTATTGAAAAGGGGATGGAAATGCTGAACAATGTGAAAGAACGTTTCGGCTTATCCTGCACAACTGACATCCATGAACCAGCCCAGGCGGCCGTTGCTGCACAGGTGGTTGATATTTTGCAAATACCTGCATTTCTGTGTCGCCAAACCGATCTGTTAGTAGCCGCCGCACAAACCGGTAAAATAGTTAATGTTAAAAAGGCCCAGTTTTTATCCGGACAGGATATGTTCTATCCAGCCCAAAAGGTTGTTGAAGCAGGTAATAAACAGGTTATACTAACCGAACGCGGCAATATGTATGGTTATAATAACCTTGCTGTCGATTTCAGGAATATATACGATATGAAGCAGTTTGGCTATCCCGTTTGCATGGATTGTACCCATTCGGTACAGCGCCCGGGTGGGGCAGGTGGCAAAACTGGCGGCGACCGTACTTTTGTGCCCATGATGGCCCTTGCTGCCAAAGCTTTTGGTGCAAACGGCTATTTTATGGAAACTCACCCAGATCCGGATAATGCCCTGAGCGATGGACCCAATATGGTTAAACTGCACGAGTTGGAAAGCGTTATCGTACCTTTGTTAAATAACTAACTATAACAAGGGTAATGAAAAATATAGCCCGCCGCGTTTTTGATATTGAGATTGAGTCGCTGCAACACGTGGCCAATCAGTTAGGCAGTGAGTTCGACCATGCTATCCGGGCTATTCTTAAAGGTACGGGGAAGGTAGTTATTACCGGTATCGGCAAATCGGGTCTCATCGGTAAAAAAATCGCCGCTACTTTAGCAAGCACAGGTACATCAAGTTTTTTTATGCACCCCGGCGAAGCTTTTCATGGTGATTTGGGTATGATTGGCAAGGATGATATAGTGGTCATGATCTCGTACTCCGGCGAAACCGATGAGGTTTTGAAACTGATACCCTATCTTAAATGGAATAATAACACGCTTATCGCGCTTACCGGGAATTCCGATTCTACGATTGCCCGTAACAGTGATCATCATTTAAACATCGGCATCAAACACGAAGCATGTCCATTAAAGCTGGCGCCTACTTCATCAACCACGGCGGCCCTGGTTATGGGCGACGCTATTGCCGTGGCGTTAATGGAAGAAAGAGGGTTTAAAGAAAAAGATTTTGCACGCTTTCATCCCGGGGGCAGTATTGGCCGTAAATTATTGCTTAAAGTTAAAGATCTGATGCGGACAGATAATTTACCATTTATCAATATGGATGCACCTTTTACCGAATTGGTATTGCGCATGTCAGAAGGTCGGATAGGGATGGTTATTGTAGGGACTGCAGAAAAGGTTGAAGGTATTGTAACCGATGGCGATCTTCGGCGGGCTTTAGTGCAGATAGCCGATACTTCAAAGCTCAATATCAGTACCATGATGAACCGCGACCCGGTTATTATTGAAGAAGACGAATACCTCAATACTGCTGATGATTTAATGATGAGCAAAAAAATTGTTACCGTATTGGTTGGTTCGGTAACAGAGCGTAGCGTAAAAGGCATATATCAATTTTATAACAATTAAAAATAGCATTGCGGTACTTGTTAACCACGATATGCTACACACAAACGAATTGCCCATGGATAGTAAAATGTTGAACGAATTGCATAATATAAAGATTTTGGTTGTTGGCGATTTGATGATAGATCACTACATGTGGGGGAAGTTTGAACGTATATCGCCCGAGGCCCCCGTGCCTATTATCGATATAGTAAGCGAGGAAGTGACTTTAGGTGGTGCAGGCAATGTTTTAAAAAATTTAAACAGCTTTGGAGTTAGCGCCGATGTTGTAAGTGTTGTTGGCGATGATAATAGTGCCGATGAACTTTTTGTATTATTAAACGACGCCGGTTTCGACGTAAATGGTATTCTTCGCCAGGCCGGCAGGGTTACCAGCAAAAAATCAAGGGTATTGGCGTCAAAGCATCAAATGATGCGTTTTGACAGAGAATCAAAGCAACCTGTAAACCCAGCGTCTGAAGATTTTATTATCGATTTTGTAAAGGCAAATATTACCAACTATAAATTGGTGCTGCTATCCGATTATCTGAAAGGAACCTTAACCTCAAGGATACTGTCCAAAGTTATTGCCTGCGCGCGTGAAAACAATGTAACGGTAATTGTTGATCCCAAAGGAAGCGATTATTCAAAATATCATGGGGCAAACATTATTAAACCTAATAAGAAGGAAGCTGCCATAGCAACAGGTATCGATATTGTTGACGCAGAAACCTTAAAAGCTGCAGCACAAAACTTACAAGAACAAACCGGAGCGGACGCTATCGTTGTTACGCTATCTGAAGAAGGGATGGCTATATACAATGATCATTTTGAAATTATACCCACAAAGGCAAGTGAAGTATTTGACGTAACCGGTGCAGGTGATACAGTACTGGCCAGTGTTGGTATTTGCGTTGCCAGCGGGATGGGAATTAAGGATGCCTGTATTTTTGCTAATCATGCGGCAGCAATTGTGGTTGCTAAAATTGGCAGTGCAGTAACAACTGTACAAGCAGTATTAACACATATTGAAAATAGTTAGTAGGTTGATAAAATTATTGCCCTATGGGTGCTATTTAGAGGACTTATTGTAATAATTTAATAAAAAATAGGCAAAATTTATTACTTTCGCAAAAGTAAATCTTTGCTTTGATATTAAACTGTCATGGTTAAGCATCGTCTTAACAAAAAGTAAATAAAATGAAGTATACCTACCGTGTTCTTATATTAGTTGCTATTTTTTTCTGTATACAAAACACTTCTAGTTTACTCGCACAAACCGTTACTCCAGCAAATATTGGCACCGTTAAAGTTGATGATCTGACAGATGCACAACTGCTTGATTTGATGAAACAAGCTCAGGCTACGGGTCAAACAGATGAACAATTAAGAAGGCAGGCCATTGCGAAAGGCATGTCAGAAGCTGATGCCGATAAATTACTGGCACGCATAAATGTATTGCGTAGTAATACCGCGGCTAATAACTTCAATCAATCAGGTTCGCGTCAGCTTAATTATCCTTCTCAAACAGTTGATAACAGGCTGCCTAAACGCGATTCAAGCAAACTCGAGATTTTCGGAGCCGATTTATTTAACAACAGTAATTTAACGTTTGAGCCCAATCTTAGAATCGCAACACCTCAAAATTATATATTAGGCCCTGATGATCAGATAATAATATCAGTATATGGCAATTCGCAGGTGGAGTGGAAACCCAATGTATCACCCGACGGCACTATACAGATACCCGGAGTAGGGCCTATAAATGTCGGCGGTAAAACCATTGAACAGGTTAGGGGGATAATTACCTCAAAATTAATTGCCAATCACTATGCCATCGGGCATGGTACTAACGTAGCCATAACATTAGGAAACATCCGTAGTATAACCGTTACGTTAACCGGCGAAGTTGTAAAACAGGGTACTTATACCATATCTTCACTATCTAAATTATTTAATGCCCTGTATGTTTCAGGCGGACCAAACGAAAACGGCTCGTTGCGGCAAATAAAATTGATCCGTAATAATCAGGAAATAAAGACAGTTGATTTTTATGATTTCCTTTTAACCGGAAGTCAGAAAGATAATATTCGCTTACAGGATGGCGATGTAATTCGTGTGCCTACTTACAAAGTGAGGGTTTCATTAGCCGGCCAGGTAAAGCACCCTGCCATATTTGAGGTGCTACCTGGAGAGACATTGAAAAACGTGATCAACTTTGCCGGAGGGTTTACCGATCTGGCTTATACGGCAACAATAAAGGCCATACAGGTAACCGATAAGGAACGCAGGGTAACCGATATCAGTTCGGCTGATTTTTCAAATTATATACCACTTCGGGGTGATCAGTATACGGTAGAAAGAATATTGAACAGGTTTGAAAACCGGGTTACCATAACTGGTGCTGTTTTCAGACCCGGCCAGTTTGAGTTGGAAAGCGGGCTAACCTTATCAAAATTGATTGCCAAAGCGGGCGGTTTAAAAGAAGATGCTTTTGCTTCGAGGGGTTACATCAAACGTTTAAAACCGGATAACACCACCGAGAGCATACCGTTTGATGTTAAAGCTATCGTATCTAAAGCTGTAGCAGATATTCCTTTGCAAAGAGAAGATGAGGTTTTCATCCCATCAATATTTGATCTGCGCGATGCATATAAGGTTATCATTAATGGCGAGGTCAGAAAAGCTGGCGATTTTGCTTATGCCGAAAATATGACGGTTGAAGATCTGATTATACAGGCAGGTGGCTTTGCCGAAGGGGCAAGTGCAAAGCGTATTGAAATCGCACGTCGTGTAAATAACAGCGACCCCAACCAAAAAGGCGCTCCGGTAGCCCAGGTTTTTGTTGTAGATGTAGATAGCCAGTTGAAATTCAGCACATCCTCATTTACTTTGCAACCATTTGATGAGGTTTCGGTATATAGCCTGCCGGGGTTCGAAAAACAAAAAACTGTAAAAATTGAAGGCGAGGTGCTGTATCCGGGACCCTATACTATTAGCACGAAAAACGAAAAGATATCAAGTTTGGTAAAGCGGGCCGGAGGGCTGACGGCTTACGCTGATGTTGAAGGGGGAACTTTAAAACGTACTAATGAGAATAATGGACTTGATCTGGATAAAGGAAAAGTAGACTCCGCTGTATTAAGCCGGGAACATTTACGCAGGTTGCAGCAACTCCAAAAAACATTTAAAGATTCAGCTAACAATGTGCTTGAGCAGGTTAAAAACGATAACGTAGGTATCGATCTGAAAAAGATATTAGATAAACCCGGATCTGACAGCGATTTAATCTTAGAGGAAGGCGATGTGCTGATTATTCCGAAGCAACAGCAACTGGTTAAGGTAAATGGTCAGGTATTATTCCCAAGTTCGGTAATTTATGCAAATTCCAAATCATTACGCAGCTATATTGATAATGCTGGTGGCTTCTCTTCTGACGCATTAAGACGGAGAACCTATGTAGTCTACGCTAATGGTACTGTTAAAAGCACACACAGCTTTTTATTTTTTAAAAGTTATCCAAAAATAAAAGCGGGCAGTCAGATCATAGTTCCGAAAAAGCCACAAACCAAGGGCTTGTCTGCGGCTGAATCTGTAGGATTATTAGGTGGCTTAGCATCAATGGGAGCGGTTATTATAGGTATTATTAGCTTAGTGAAAAGATAAACAAATGGAAAACAGCACTTTGGCTAATTATAATAAGGATAGTGAAATATCATTGAAGGAAATTATCATAAAACTTGGTGATTGGCGGCGATACCTGGTGTCAAAATGGATGATCATTCTAGGTATCGGGATTATAGGTGCGATAATTGGCTTTACTTATGCGTATTTTAATAAGCCAATTTATACGGCTAAACTAAGCTTTGCATTAGAAGATGGCAGCACCGGCGGACTAAGTGGGGCCGCGGGTTTAGCCAGTCAGTTGGGCTTTGATTTAGGAGGCGGTAACGGGGGGGGAGCTTTTGCCGGCGATAATCTGCTGGAACTAATGAAATCCCGTTCAATGGTTGAAAAAACCCTCTTATCTGCTATTACCATTCAGGGGAAACAACAAACACTGGCCGAACTATATATATCGTACAATAAATTCCGTAGCCAATGGAAAAACAAAGTAGGTTTAGAAAATGTTCAATTTCTTCCAGGGGCGGATCGATCAAAATTTACGCTTCAGCAGGATAGCTTATTGGGCGTTTTTTACGGCACTATCGTAAAGAAAAATCTATCGGTTGATAAAACCGACAAAAAACTGAGCATAATAACTATTGAGGTAAACTCGGAAAATGAACTGTTTTCAAAGCTTTTCACCGAAACGCTTGCAAAAACCGTTTCTGATTTCTACATCGATACTAAAACCAAAAAGTCTGTTCAAAATGTTGCTATTCTGCAGCACCAAACAGACTCTGTCCGAAGAGAGTTAAATGTGGCAATAAATGGCGTGGCCTCATCTATAGATGCAGTTCCGAATGCTAATCCCGGCAGGCAGATATTACGAACGCCATCGCAACATAAGCAGGTGGATGTAGCCGCTGATCAGGCAATCCTAACAGAATTGGTTAAAAACCTTGAGGTTTCTAAAGTATCCTTAAGAAAGGAAACCCCCCTTATACAGGTAATAGACACACCAATATTACCATTGGAAAAAACCAAGGCGGGTAAGCTTAAAAGTATTGTATTAGGTGGGTTGTTAGCCTCATTTTTAACAGTATTATTTTTAACCAGTAAAAAAGTTTACGACAACTATATGTTATAGGCATGCGCGTTGAAGCTAAAATAATAGATCTGCCAAAAATTTTAGATGAGAGAGGGAATCTCTCCTTTCTGGAAGAGAACAGACATATTCCGTTTGCTATAAAACGCTCTTACTGGATATATGATGTGCCAGGCGGAGAATATAGAGGCGGGCACAGCTATAAAATAAATCAGGAGTTTATTATAGCCTTATCCGGAAGTTTCGACGTCGTTCTGGAGAATGGCGGAAAAAAAACAACATTTACCCTAAACAGGTCTTATTATGGTTTGTATGTTCCATCGAATACATGGCGATCAATGGAGAACTTTTCCACAAATGCATTAGCGCTTGTATTAGCTTCTACCGCTTATAATGCAGATGATTATGAACGTGATTATGATCAATTTTTGAAGTTTAGTATGAATAACGATCTATATGGCGACAACTTATGATTGTAGTGTATTCGAATTGCCCAAAATTAAAAATCGAGCAGGTAACATTACTCCTGTGCACAATGGAATAGAAATTCCCTTTGATGTAAAGAGGGTATTTTATCTATATGATATTCCGGGCGGAGAATCGCGGGGGGCTCATGCGCATAAAGAGTGTCACCAGTTCCTGATTGCGGCAAGCGGTAGCTTTGAGGTGCTATTGGATGATAGCAAAACCAAACGGATTGTTCAATTGAACCGACCGTATGTCGGCCTTCATGTGCCACCAGGTATATGGGCTTCCGAAATAAATTTTTCATCCGGAGCTATTTGTTTGGTATTCGCATCTCATGTTTATAATGAGAGTGATTATTTAAGGAGTTATCAAGATTATTTATCACACATTAAGAAATAAAAATGATTCATCCTCTTTCAGATGTGTTATCAAAAAACATAGGTGAAAATACGAGTGTCTGGCAGTTTTGTGTAGTACTAAAAAATGCGGTAATCGGTTCAAATTGTAATATTAATTGCAATTGCTTTATTGAAAACGATGTTATAATTGGTAATAATGTTACCATAAAACCGGGAGTACAACTATGGGATGGTGTGAAAGTTGAAGACAACGTGTTTATTGGCCCCAACGTAACCTTTACTAATGATTTAGTACCTCGCTCAAAAATTTATCCGGCCGAGTTTAAAAAAACACTAATTAAAAAAGGCGCTTCTGTCGGAGCAAATTCAACCATTGTAGCCGGAATTGAAATAGGCGAATATGCCCTGATTGGCGCAGGCAGCGTTGTTACCAAAAGCATTCCTCCGTATACGGTTTGGTATGGTAACCCAGCAAAGCACAAAGGCTTCATAACAGCAGAAGCTGTGCTGCTCGACCTGAATTTAGTTGATAAAAAAAGTAAAACACAATACGTTTTAGAGGGTAATAAGCCCGTTGTAAAATGATAAAATTTTTAGATTTAAAAAGCATTAACGCCCAGCATCGCGATCAGTTAAAACAGGCATTTGACCGTGTATTAGATTCCGGGTGGTATATAATGGGTAACGAACTTAAGCATTTTGAATACGAATTTGCCAACTACTGTAACACCAAACATTGTATCGGCGTTGCCAATGGCTTAGATGCGCTAATCTTAATAATACGCGCTTATAAAGAGTTAGGCTTGTTTAAAGACGGTGACGAAATAATTGTTCCGGCCAATACTTATATAGCAAGTATTTTAGCCATATCTGCTAATAATTTAACCCCAATTTTAGTAGAGCCTGATTTAAGTACTTATAATATTGATCCGCAATTAATCGAAGCTCATATCACATCAAAAACTAAGGCCATTTTGCCGGTGCATTTGTATGGTCAGCTATGTGATATGGAAGCCATCAATGTAATTGCATTAAAACACAATCTAAAAGTAATAGAGGATTGTGCCCAGGCGCACGGTGCAACAATTAACGGGAAAAGGGCCGGCAGCTTTGGAGATGCAGCAGGGTTCAGTTTTTATCCGGGCAAAAATCTGGGCGCATTAGGCGATGCCGGCGCTGTTACTACCAATGATGATGAGTTGGCAACGGCATTGCGGGCGCTCCTAAACTACGGCTCGCATGTTAAATATCAAAACCTGTACAAAGGTATAAACAGCAGGCTTGACGAGTTGCAGGCAGCGCTTTTATCTGTTAAACTAAACAGTCTTGATAACGAAACAGAAATAAAAAGGGTTATTGCTAACCGCTATATAAATGAGATTAAAAATCCTAAAATCATTTTACCACAGATAAACAATCAAAACGCGCATGTTTGGCATTTATTTGTTATCAGAACAGCCGATCGCAACCACCTGCAACAATATCTTACTGATAAAGGAATACAAACGGTTATACATTACCCTATACCTCCGCATTACCAGCAAGCCTATAGTGAATTAGCGCATTTAAGTTTACCCATTAGTGAAAAAATTCATCGTGAAGTTTTAAGTTTACCGCTAAGCCCGGTAATGCCTGTTAGCGATGTTGATAAGATCATAAATGTTATCAACTCGTATTAACTTCAAAAATCTCAAAGTACTTTACAACCCTTAACAAAACATGCACTTTATTTGCTGTAATCGGGTATATTTATTTATTACTGAATGGAAGTTTCTATAAAACTTAAGCTTAAAGAATTATTAAACCATGGCGTAATTTTTGGTATTACCTCATCGCTGCAAAATGTATTGGGTTTTGTATTGCTCCCCATTCTCACCTCATACTATACTACTTCAGATTTTGGCGTATACAGCATTATTTTATTAGCAAGCTCACTGGCCAGCGCTATATTTTATTTAGGAGCCAATTCAGCCCTGGGCAGGTTTTATTATGATGAAGATACTGCGGAGTTTCGCAAAAAGATTATTTCTACAGCCTTATTTATCACTTTTATTGGAGCTGCCGTACTAATAACACTTGCGCTGATTTTAGGTGAGAAATTATCAATATGGTTATTTCATAGCCCTGATTATGCCCTGCATATTAAACTATCGTTAAGCTCGGCCGCTTTCGGGTTCTTATTAAATACAATGACGCTGATTTTGCGTTATGAGAAGCGATCGTGGATGTTTATGACCATTATATTGGCGGGTGTGCTTACTAATTTTTCAATAACCTACATTTTATTAACCCGTTATCACTACGGGCTACTGGCGCCCATTTATGGGCTGTTTTTTAGTAGTGGCCTTAGTTTTCTTTTTTTATTGGTGCAGTATCTGAAAAACTTAACAGTTTTTTTTAACAAATCTCATGTTTATCAAATATTAACCTTTGGTCTGCAATCATCAGTAACAGGCCTTTTATTTTACCTGCTCGATTGGGTTGACCGGCTGATCATAAAGGATTTATTACCTATGTCTGACGTTGGTATATATTCATTGGGTTACAGGCTCGGCTCGGTAATGAATATATTGCTCATCGTACCCTTTAGCTTAATTTGGGGGCCAATACGTATGCAATATGCCCAAAATACCAATAACAAAGAGTTTGTGGCCAGGGTAATCTCTTATTTTTCTATGGTCGGCATTGCGATTGTGTTTGTTGCAGTATTGTTTGGCGAAGATCTGATGAATCTTTTTTTTAAAAATCACAGCTACGCAGATGCTGCAAAACTATATCCCATTATTATGCTGTCGATGCTTTTTTTTGGGTTTCAAAATATTGTGGATTTTGGCATTTATCTTCACAAAAAGGTATACTTTTACATCATTATATCAGGTATTGGCCTGGTATTTAACGTTGGGATGAATTATTGGCTTATACCGCACTTTGGGTACATTGCCGCGGCTTATGTTACATTATTAACTTATACCGTCACCACCATGCTCATTTATTTCGCGTCCAGGAGCTACTATAAATTACATATAGAGTGGCAAAGGCTAATTGGCCCACTTGTTTTTCTGCTTGCGATATATTTTATGATTGCTTATTCAAATTTTTTCAACTCTTTTTCTTTAATAAAGAAAGCTGCGGTGGTAATTGCCGCCCTGGTATTATTTATTAAATTTTGGCTAAATAAAAGTGAGATTAATAATTTGAACAGATTGATAGCGAAAAAATGAAAAAGAATATATTCAAATCTTTTCTAATTAATATTGTTACGAAACTTACTATTTTGTTTAAGCCCCTGATCAGGCTTATAGCCGAAACTGCAGATATCAAATTAAATCATCCCTGGACAGGCACCGGGCAACACCCTGTTATTTTTGGAGACAAAAAAGAAGTTTATCAGCGCCAAATCCCCAAGTCAACAATTTTTAATACCCGGTCTGGCAAAATTGTGGTTGGTTCAAATTGTGTTTTTGGTGAAGATGTGATGCTTTTAACCGGAAAGCATAATTTTATTTCAGATGTTTCTGATGAGAAAGACTTACATGCTGTACCTGAAGATGGGCGGGACATCATTATAGGAAAAAACTGCTATATAGGCAGCGGTGCAATAATTATCGGAAAAGTAGTTATTGGTGATTACGCTGTTATCGGGGCCGGAGCCGTTGTAACAAAAGATATTGAGGCCAGGACATTATACGGCGGCATACCTGCCAGAAAAATTAAAGATCTATAATAAAATGACGAATAAAGTACTATCCTTAGGTTCCTGGATAACCTTAAATCATCCATCAATAGCCGAAATTATGGCCGGTGCGGGTTTTGATTGGCTGTGTGTTGATATGGAACACTCCGTTACCGATTACTTTGAAGCGCAACAGCTTATTATGGCTATACAAAGCAAGGGCATAAAGGCCTTTGTGCGCGTAGGCGAAAATAACGCGCGCATTATCAAAAGGGTTTTAGATGCAGGTGCCGATGGGATTATAGTACCATCAGTTAACTCTGCAGCCGAGGCTCAAAAAGCTGTTAATGCGGTTAAATACCCACCTGTAGGTACACGGGGAGTTGGATTAGCCCGGGCGCAGGATTACGGTTTCGGGTTTGAAAACTACCGGGATGACAAAGCCAAGAATATTATACTTATTGCGCAAATAGAGCATGTTAATGCCGTTAGAGAATTAGACGCCATTTTAAATATTGATGGGATAGATGGAACATTTATCGGACCTTATGATCTTTCGGGATCAATGGGAAAACCGGGACAATGGGATGAACCCGAAGTTATAGCTGTATTAAACACCTATGAAGAAACAGTAAAGAAACATGATAAATTAATAGGATTTCATGTAGTTCCGGCTGATTATAACCTTGTTTTAGAAAAGCAAAAAAATGGATATAATTTTATTGCCTTTAGTTTTGATGCATTTTTATTAGGGAAAATGACCCGGGACCAGGTAAAGCAAATAAAAGACAATTTATGAAAATTATAGGCATTATACCCGCGCGAATGGCGGCAACCCGTTTCCCAAACAAGCCCATGGCACCAATTTTAGGTATGCCCATGATTGGACACTGCTATTTAAGAAGCAAAATGTGCGCATTAATGGATGAGGTGTACGTTGCTACGTGTGATAAGGAAATTTTTGATTACATAGAATCTATTGGAGGAAAAGCGGTAATGACGGCAGATGTGCACGAACGGGCAACCGAACGTACGGCAGAAGCTCTGTTGAATATTGAAGCATTAGTAAAAGATGTTCAATATGATATTGTTGTTATGATACAAGGCGATGAGCCACTGGTTGATCCGGATATGTTGAGGGAAGCCGCCGAACCCCTGTTACAGGGCGATAGGAAGGTTTCTAATTTAATTGCTTATTTACCAACCCAAGAGCAACGGGAAAACCCGAATAACGTAAAGGTTGTACGAGATTTAAACGGCGATGCCCTATATTTTTCAAGGGAACCAATCCCTTCCGGCAAAAAATATTCCAAGCAAATTAATGCGTACAGGCAATTAGGGTTGATCGCATTTACCAGGTGGGCGCTGTTAAAATTTGTTTCGCTTGAAACTACTCCGTTAGAGATTATTGAGTCGGTAGACATGAACCGGTTTCTGGAACATAGAATTCCAATTCATATGGAAATAACCCAATACCAGGCCGATTCGGTTGATACAATAGAAGATCTTTTACGTGTGGAGGAAAAGATGAAGAGTGATAAATTATTTCAGTCATACAAAACGGAGTAATAATGAAGGTAAAAGTTTCAACAGTAGCTTTTTCAAAAAATAAATATTTAGTTGATCGCTTACTGAAGGAGTTTCCTGATGCCGTAGTTAACACCCAGGGCATAAGGATGAATGATGACAAATTTGTCGAATATTTTTCGGACGCCGACGCAGCAATTATTGGTTTGGAACTAATTACCCCTGCAATATTAGATCAGTTGCCCTCGCTTAAAATGATAGCTAAATACGGCGTTGGTTTAGATAACGTTGATTTAAAGGCATGTAAAGAGAGGAACATACAAATAGGTTGGACCGGTGGAGTTAACAAAAGATCCGTAGCTGAGATGACCTTAGGTTTCATGCTGGCTTTATTACGTAACTTGTATAGCACATCCAATCAATTAAAGCAACTAACATGGAACAAAAACGGTGGTGTGCAACTCAGCGGTAAAACTATAGGTATTATCGGTTTGGGAAATATAGGTAGGGAAGTAGTTCAACTGCTCAAACCTTTTCAATGTAATATCTTAGTTAACGATATAGATGATATTAGCGAGTATACAGCACAACACGGACTAAAAAGTGTCTCAAAAGAAGAGTTAATCGCTCATTCGGATGTTGTTACCATACATACACCACTCACGCCGCAAACTGCAAATATGTTTAACTTGGATTGGCTAAAAAAAATGAAGCCGGGCGCCATGTTAATCAATACGGCCCGTGGTGGAATAATCAATGAGCCCGATTTAAAATATGCGCTTACAAACAATATAATTGCAGGGGCCGCTTTAGACGTTTACGAAACAGAACCACCGGTTGATATAGAACTGCTTGGTTTACCTAACCTGATTTGCACACCACATACAGGCGGTAACGCTACCGAAGCTGTTATCGCGATGGGAGTATCGGCAATTGACCACCTGATAAATTACAGAGACAAAATAATTGAATAAACAAACAATGAATAAATTAAAAGTGGGCATCGCTGGTTATGGTATTGTTGGGAAACGCCGCCATCAGTACATTAACGAACACCCTGATTTAGAAGTAACAGCCGTTTGCGAACAAAATTTCACCCCGGATTCGACATTACCCGGAATAGCATGTTTTAATAATTATAAACAGCTTTTGGAAACCGATCTGGATATACTTTTCGTTTGTCTCACAAATAATATTGCAGCAGAAGTTACTATTGCGGGCCTTGAAAAAGGTCTACATGTATTTTGCGAAAAACCACCGGGTAAGGATGTTGATGATATACGCCGGGTAATAGAAGTTGAAAAAAAGCGACCGGACCTTAAACTTAAATACGGCTTCAATCATCGATATCATGACTCTATCAGAGAAGCGCTACGTATTATTCAGTCAAAAGAATTGGGAGAAGTGCTGAACCTGCGCGGAGTATATGGCAAAAGCAGGGTGATCCCTTTTGATGGTGGATGGCGTTCAAAGAGAGAATTAGCCGGAGGTGGAATTTTACTTGATCAGGGCATTCATATGGTAGACCTGTTACGTTTGTTTTGTGGTGAGTTTGTTGAAGTAAAAAGCTTCGTTTCAAACGACTTTTGGAAACACGACGTTGAAGATAATGCTTATGCCATCATGAAAGATAAAAAAGGACGGGTGGCCATGTTAAACTCATCGGCAACGCAATGGCAACATAAATTTAATCTCGAAATTTCCCTGTCGCGCGGGTATATTGAACTGCATGGAATACTTTCGGGTTCTAAAAGTTATGGCGAAGAAAAGATTGTAGTGGGCGAGCGGGACGAAGATTCGAACGATGGTCAGATGAAAAGTAAAACAATAAAATTTTTACAGGATAACTCATGGAGAGACGAGATTTATGAGTTTGCATCGGCCGTAATTAACAATACTACCATTAAGTCCGGGACGAGCACGGATGCTTTAGAGACCATGAAACTTGTATATAGTATTTACTACAATGATGTTGTTTGGAGAAATAAGTTTAATATAAAGAATCCTGAAATAGAATAAACAATAATTGAAACAAAAAATGAATAACCTGGATAAGATCTATAATAATATCGGTTTAGATGCAGCAGCCTTCAGTAAAGGATACGTCGACTATCTGATTACCTTGCTGCAGCAATTAGACCATAGTAAGATCGCCGAATGTATTAAGCATCTTGAAGAAGCGCGACAAAACGATAATACGATCTTTGTTATCGGAAACGGCGGTTCAGCCTCCACCGCATCGCATATAGGTAATGATTTTGGGCTTGCTGTTTTGAAAAAAACCAAGAAATCAATCAACAAATCATATCGCGCCCTGGCGCTTACCGATAACGTATCCGTACTATCAGCTATAGGAAACGATAGCACCTTCGAAAACATTTTTCTCGATCAGTTAAAAGTGCATTTTAGGGCCGGAGATAAACTCATTGTTATCTCGGCAAGCGGAAACTCGCCCAATTTAGTTGCCGCGGCCGAATGGTTTAAGCAACAAGGAGGCACCGTGCTTGGGTGGCTGGGTTTTGACGGGGGAAAGCTGAAAAATATAGCCGATGTGCCCGTAGTTGTAACATCACCAAAAGGCGAGTATGCCCCTGTTGAAGATCTGCATTTGGTTATCAACCATATAATTGTTACCTGGATGCAATATAATATAATGCACGAAGAGGAATGATCTTAAACTTTACCAACAAAACTATAGTAGTAACTGGTGCAACAAGGGGTATCGGCAAGCAAATTGCGGATGATTTAGCTCTTTGTGGGGCAAATTTAATTCTTACCGGTACTAATCCGGAGCAAATAGAGGAGTTAAATAAACAGGCTAAAATTAATAACGAACGCAAATATTATTTTTGTGTCGATCTGTTAAACCCCCAAAGTCTTGACTCATTTATTGAGCATTTACAGCAGTACCCCCAAATAGACGGATTGGTTAACAACGCGGGTATTAACAGATTAAACGCTGTAAATGATATTTTGATAAACGATTGGGATGAAATGATGGCGGTTAATTTGTCAGCACCATTTCGTATTCTTAAGGAAGTTTCCTCAAAAATGATAGCCAATAAATATGGGCGTGTAATACAGATAGCCTCAATATTCAGTAAAATAAGTAAAGAAAAAAGAGCAACTTACTCGGCTACAAAGTTCGGGTTACATGGGCTAACAGTTGGTGCCTCTAACGATTTGGCACGCTATAACGTGCTGATCAATACACTGTCGCCCGGCTTTGTGATGACCGACCTGACCCGAAAAAATCTATCTGAAAAAGAAAGGGAGGACTTAGCAAGCCAGGTACCTATCAAAAGGTTTGCCGAAGTAAAAGACATATCCAACATTGCTGTTTTTTTACTAAGCGACTTAAATCAGTATTTAACCGGGCAAAATATCATTGTTGATGGAGGGTTCACCAATGTCTAAATCTTTTAGTGTAAGTTCAAAGATAAGGGGAACTTATGATGTTTATTTTATAGATAGTTTGAGGGAGCATTTAACCCAATTAGCAACACAAAAAAATAACATTTTCCTGATCGACGCCACAGTGGCGCAGTTATTTAAAAACGATATTCAACAAGCCGTCGCCGGCAGCAGGATTGTTATACTTCATTGTAACGAAGAAAATAAAACTATAAATTATGCCCAGGAGATCATCAGGGAACTAATTCAGCAAGATGTCAGAAAAAATGATGTTTTGATAGCCATTGGCGGAGGAATAGCTCAGGATATCGTGACATTTATATCGTCAATTTTATTTAGAGGCGTAAATTGGAAGTTTTATCCAACAACTTTGCTGGCGCAATGCGATAGCTGTATCGGTAGTAAAAGTTCCATTAATTTTGATCAATTTAAAAATCTGCTCGGAACATTCAACCCGCCGTCGGAAATCTTTATCAATTCAACTTTTTTAAATACCCTTTCTGAAAGTGAAATACGGTCAGGCATTGGCGAAATGCTGCATTATTTTTTTTCGGATGGAATTGATTTAGCGCAAGAGGTTTCAGATAATTTTAACCAGTTGCTAACCGATAGATCGGTACTACCTTATTACATTGAAAATAGCCTGCGTATAAAAAAGGCCATTATTGAAATAGATGAATTTGATACCTCCATCAGGCACATTTTTAACTACGGGCATACCTTTGGGCACGCCATTGAAGCCATAACACATTATGGAATACCTCATGGGCAAGCTATCTCGATAGGGATGGATCTGGCAAATTACATTTCACTATCGTTAAATATGATTACAGATGCTCAATTTACCCAGATGCATAGCATTCTCGTAAAAAACATACCGGCATTTAAATTTGAAGGTTCGATAATTGACCAATACCTTAAAGCATTGTCGAAGGATAAAAAAAATGTTGGTAATAAATTGGGATGCATTCTTACGCGCGGCCCCGGAAGGCTTGAAAAAGTATTTATTGATATGGATGAAAAATTGAAAACACTTATTCTCAATTATACAGAAGCATACGGCTATTAAATGAGTACTCTTTTTTTATCTTATTTCCTGCACGAATCCACACCCGCGTACGCAGGTGCCGAAGGCACTATAACTTTTGAAAAAAGCCGTTCAATTAGCAAGGGCGATACTTCAAATAATTTAAAACTTACGTTTCCTAATCATATCGGTACACATATTGATTTTCCATATCATTTTAACGAAACAGGGAAGAAACTGGACGACTACCCGGCCGGCTTTTGGATATTTAACCGCGTTGGGTTTTTAAATTGCAATGTTGACGAAATTCAGGATAGGTTGGATTTGATATCTGATGATATTGAGTTTTTGATATTAAAAACTGGCTTTGGCGCTTATCGTAACGGAAAAATTTATTGGGAACAACAACCCGTTATACCGGCAAATCTGGCAAAAATATTAAAGGATAAATTTCCAAAATTGCGGGTTTTTGGCTTCGATCTGATATCTCTGACAAGTCAGCTGAATAAGCCTGAAGGTAAGCAGGCACACCTGTCATTTCTGTGCGACAATGATATTTTAATAGTTGAAGACATGAACCTCGAAAGCATAAACAACGCACCGGATATGTTGGTTGTTGCACCATTAATGATAAGCCAGGCTGATGGTGCCCCCTGTAACATCATAGCCATATTTAATTAAGCAGATGATAGCAAAAGAGGCCGGAGAGGATCTTCATCAATATATTACGGATGAAGCCAATAACAAAGGCAAGTGCGAAAAGGTATTTATTGTTGAAAATAAAAGCGACGTTATTGAAGTTGTGATCAGCGCCAATAAGCTATCTGTTCCTTTAACAGTATCCGGTAATCACACCAGTCTAACCGGTTCATCAGTTCCATTATCCGGTTGGGTAATAGCTACCGAACGCTTAAATAAAGTTATTGAGATAAATCCAACCCTTAAGTATGCTGTAGTTGAGCCTGGTGTTACGCTTAATGAGCTACAGGAAGCATTAAAACCATTTCATCTTTTTTTTCCGCCGGACCCGACAGAAACATCGTGTTTTATAGGAGGGATGGTAGGTACCAATGCGTCTGGAGCACGCTCGTTTAAATACGGAGCAACCAGAGATTTTATTGAAGCCATAGAGATTGTTTTAGCTGATGGCACAGTTTTAAATTTAGAAAGGGGCGCCCGCATAAATAACAACCTGTTTGAATTATTAGTTGGCGGTGATAAAAAGATAGCCTTTATGATCCCCGGCTCCTATACTATGCCAGATGTGAAAAACACGGTAGGGTACTATCTGAAAAACAACATGGAAGCCATTGATCTTTTTATTGGCGCCGAAGGTACATTAGGTGTGATAACCTCCATTAAACTCAAGCTTGTTTCAATATCACCGTCACTCATATCGTTAGTTGTCTTTTTTGATGATTTAGATAATAGCTTTAAGTTTTTAGATAAACTTAGAACAGACTCAAAGAATAATTGCAATCAAAAAAACGCTGATGGGATCATGGCAAGGTTAATTGAGTTTTTCGACCAGAAATCGTTAGCGTTACTAAATACCCATATACCTGGAATACCAGCCGGTAGTGTTGCTGCTTTGTGGATTGAGCAGGAATGCGCAGATGAGAACCAATACTTTGACCTTTTAGCTAAGTGGGAAGAATTTATCAATCAATTTAACGTTTCACCACAAAGCATCTGGCTGGGGGCCGATGAAAGGGATAGAAATAAAATATCAGCCATGAGGCATTTGTTGCCAACTTTAGTTAACGATTTGGTTAAACGTAACGGGATGAAAAAAATGGGTACAGATGTATCCGTACCAGATGAGGCGTTTGAAATATACTATAAAAGGGCAATTAAACAAGTTGAAGACAACGGCATAGATTATGTTGCATTCGGCCATTTTGGAAATTCCCACCTCCACCTTAATATGCTGCCACATAATTCAGAACAAAAGCTTCTGAGCCAAAACATATATACTTATCTTTGCTCGGAAGCAATAAAGTTGGGTGGTACATTTTCGGCAGAGCATGGTGTTGGGAAAACCAAAAAACATTATATGGAGTTGATGCTTCAAACCTCTAATATCAATTTTATGAAAAACGTCAAATTGAAATTTGATCCCAATAACATAATGGGGTATGGAAACCTTTTTTAATAATTATGATGAAAGTGACTGAAGAAGAAATCAGACCAGAAAAAGTTTTTAGCGAGTACCTTGAATTGACCAAGAAAGATGTGACGGTTTTTTTTGGTAATGCCAAAAGGGAAGAAATTGCTTGTCCCGCCTGCGGGGGGGAAGGACAAAAGTGGGCTGATAAATCAGGGTTCAATTATAAAAAATGCGATGCTTGTTTAAGCATATATGTTAGTCCCAGGCCACATAAAGAGGCTTTTGATGCTTATTATACTGATTCTCCTTCAACTAAGTTTTGGGCCACCACTTTTTATAAAATAACTGAAGCGGCCAGAAGGGAAAAACTTTGGAAACCCAAGGCCCAATTGATAAAAGACAAAATCAGCCAGTTTGAGGAAGACAACAAAATAAAATATATAATAGATATAGGTGGTGGATATGGCGTGTTCGACGAAGAAATTCGTTTAATTATGGACATAATGCCAATTATTATCGAACCGTCGGTTCATCTTGCTAACGTTTGCCGTCAACGCGGGCTGAAGGTAATAGAGAAATTTATGGAAGACATAAGTCCCGAAGAATTGCCTGTTGGACGTAAATGTTATGTAAGCTTTGAACTATTCGAACATCTGCATGATCCGGGCTTATTCTTAAAAACGGTTTTGGACAATATGAACGCTGATGATTTGTTTATTTTCACTACGCTCAGCGGTATGGGGCTGGATATTCAAGTGTTGGGAGAACATGCCAAAGCATTGTCACCACCTCACCATCTCAATTTTTTAAATCCCAAATCAATTACACAGTTGTTAAATTCTATAGGATTTGAAGTTTTAGATGCTGATACGCCCGGAAAATTGGATGTAGACATATTGAAAAATAACAAACAATATATAAAAGACGAGTTTTGGAAAAATACGATACAATACTCGTCCGAATCTGAACTGAATTCCATTCAACAATTTATTTCTCAATCTGGATTGAGTTCTCACATGATGATTACTTGCAGGAAATTTTAGTCATGAAAATTGTTGACATATCAGGTTTCGGCCATTCGGGCAAAACCGCAGTAACAGATTTTTTAAAACAATATGATTGCGTAGTTGGGTTTCCAAATTTTGTTGAATTTGAACTGTTCCGTGTCCCCGGTGGATTACTTGATTTGTATTTTTCTATTTACGAGTCCTGGAATTTAATTCGTTCAACAGTACGGATAAATGATTTTAAAAAACTTGTTAAACGTATCGGCACAATCCAATCATCATCTAACCCCATATCTTATTTCACAGCGTCTGGGCACGGATACGATCATTATTTTAATGGGCGTTTTATTGAGTTGAGTAATAATTTGATTAATAAAATCATTTTAGCCGAACAATATACTTTTTGGCCCTATGAAAACCTACGGTTGCCCGGATTAATTATATTCCGAAATAAACTGTACGCCAGATTTTTTAATTCGCTGGTGAGCGCTAATATTTATTATTCTGATAGAAACCAGTTCATTGAGCATGTTCAAACTTATATTAAGGAACTTTTTGATGAATTGCATGCCCCAGGAAAAACCCACGTCATACTAAATAACGCTTTCGACCCTTTTAATCCGGGATTGTGTTTAGAAATGGCAGGCAAGGATGCGTATTCAATAATTGTGGACAGAGACCCGCGTGATGTTTATGCAAGCCAGATTTCCGCGAAAGACGGGTATATACCCGATTTTGAAAAAAATAAGAACATTGATAAGATTAAAAAGCTTTTTACCGGCTTTAATGACATCAATCAGTTTATTTTTAGGTATAGAACAATAAAGGGCAACGTAAAGGATGATAAGGGCGGTAAAGTTTTGAGACTTCGTTACGAAGATTTTATAACAGATCATGAAAATCAATCAAAAATAGTAAGAACGTTTATTGGTATTGATGAAAACGCCGTGATTGCAGGGGCTGAGTTTTCAGTATCAAATTCAATAAAAAATATTGGGTTGTGGAAAAAATATGAAAATTTGCCTGAAATTAAATTAATTGAAAAAGAATTGAAGCAATACTGTTATCAACAATAAACTCTGGAAAACTTACATGCCCGTATAATGGCTGATAATTTTTGTTTCTTTTTTCCATATAATGAAGACTCAGGAGTACCTGTAGTTTTTTACCGTATGGCTAATGCAATTGCTCAAAGCCATCCTGAAATTCAAGTTTTGGTTATTGATTATCCGGATGGTGCCATGGCACGGCATCTACTGGATCTTCCTAATTTAAAGGTGTACGGGTTTCAAGACGGGCAAACAATTGTTCCTCCCGAAGATGCTGTTCTGATTACACAGTCGTTAGTACCATATCATTGGCCTGTAGAGCTAAAGCCTCAACCTAAAACCAGGATGTTTTTTTGGAATCTGCATCCGCAAAACTTTGTACCTTCGCTTCTGCCCCTATTTAATTTACGGGATGTGACAATTAATAACTACAAGTTACACCAATTTTTAAGCATTTTTTTCCCGGAAACACTTAAAAAGGTAAGAGGTTATGTAGGCATGCTGATTAAACATCAGGCGTTGAGTTTTATGGATCAAACCAACCTCGACTCAACAAAAAAATATTTGTTCATCCCTGAAATAAATGCGCCCTTTTTACCTGTGCCTGCTACCTCGGTAACTAAGCTTAAGGTGAAATTTCCGGATAAGGGTAGTCAACATTTTAACTACTGCTGGGTGGGGCGATTGTGCGATTTTAAGGTACATATCCTTATTTATACAGCCAAAAAACTAGCAGATATAGCTCAACAACTCAATATCCAAATAACATATTATATTGTTGGCGATGGCCCCTTAAAAGCATACGTTGAAGAGCAAACTTTTGAAAATGATAACTTTAAGATTGTTTTTTGTGGTGCGATAGCCCATGAAAAACTGGATGATTTTTTAACAGAAAAAATTGATGCTGTTACAGCAATGGGCACATCTGCACTTGAAGGTGCAAAACTGGGTATCCCCACCATTTTATTAGACGCCAGTTATAAACCTGTTAACGAGGGCTACAAATTTCGGTTTCTATATCAGGCGATCAACTACGATTTGGCCCATTTTATTACCAAAGCCGATTACTTGCAGAATAATCATAGCTTAGAGGATATAGTTTCCTCAATTAAAGATAATTATGAAGAAGAAAGTAGAAAGAGCCTTCAATATTTTATCGAAAAGCACTCTATAGAAAGGGTAGTCCGGGAGTTTTTAGATCAAGCTGGTAAAACAACGCTTGAATTTGGAATGATTGAGAAAGGATTCTTTGAGAAACCAAAATTGTTGAAAATTTTGAATTTTTTTAGAAGTAAATAATTGTCGTATGATAAGATTGTCAAAGTCAGTGTTAAATCAGCAAGAGGCGGATGCTGTTAGCAGGGTTATCCTGGAAGATGGGTATCTTGGTATGGGGGCCGAGGTTGGAAGGTTTGAGGCCGACATAGCTAATTATTTAAATGTCCCAACTTCTAATGTTGTTTGTGTTAACTCGGGCACAGCTGCATTACATCTTGCCGTTGATGCCTTACTTTCAAAGGGAGACGAAATACTTGTGCCATCGTTAACCTTCGTCTCTTCTTTTCAGGCCATATCAGCATGTGGGGTGATACCGGTTCCATGCGAAGTTTACGAAGATACGTTTACTATTAATTTTGAAGATGCAGCATCCAGGATAACCGAAAAAACAAAAGCAATTATGGCAGTACATTATGCAAGTAACCCAGCCAGGATTGTACAATTGTACGCTTTCGCAAAAAAGTATAATTTGCGGGTGATAGAAGATGCAGCTCACGCTTTTGGTTGCTATTATCAAAACAAAAAAATTGGCTCATTTGGTGATGTGATCTGTTTTTCTTTTGACGGTATAAAAAATATTACCTCAGGCGAGGGGGGCGCAATTGTCACTTCGGATGAAAATGTACTGGAAATAGTTAGGGATACTCGTTTATTAGGTATTGAAAAGGACTCGGAAAAGAGATACATTGGCCAGAGAAGTTGGGATTTTGATGTTACCAGGCAAGGATATCGCTACCACATGAGCAATATTTTTGCGGCAATTGGAAGGGTTCAGCTTAAAAAGCTGGAAATTGAATTTGCACCTAAAAGAAAGCTCCTTGTAGAGATTTATCGGAAATCACTTATTGATAATAAGGACTTTAAATTACAAAAGATCGATATCGAATCGGACATCGTTGCCCATATTTTCCCTATACGTATTTTAAATGGAAAGCGAGATGAGTTAAGAGATCTCTTAGTTCAAAATAATATACAAACCGGGATTCATTACAAGCCTAACCATTTACTTTCATTCTATGGAAATGGTAAGCAAAAATTGCCTGTTACTGAAATGTTGTATGACGAGCTTTTATCTCTTCCTTTGCATCCGGAATTAGAAACTGGCGATGTTGAATTTATTTGTGGTTTGATTTATTCTTTTTTTGATAAACAATAGTTATTAAGGCAGTTTAAAAGAAATTAAAAAATATAAATACCGAAGAGATGAAGACAATTTTATTAGCCGGGGGGCTGGGCACACGTTTATCAGAAGAAACCACCCTTAGGCCAAAACCAATGGTGGAGATAGGCGGAATGCCAATTTTATGGCATATCATGAAAATATATGCTTCACATGGCTATACAGACTTTTCAGTAGCGTTGGGATATAAAGGTGAAGTTATTAAAGAGTTTTTTGCAAACTACAAACTGCATAAAAGTGATATGTCCATCAATCTTTCTACCGGAGACATAACCTATGAGAATGACAAATCTGAAAATTGGACAGTAGGACTGCATGATACTGGCGCATCCAGCATGACAGGCGGCAGGTTATTAAGATTGAAAAAATTATTTAAACCAGGAGAAACATTTATGCTTACCTATGGTGATGGGGTATCCAATGTTGATATCACGAAATTGGTTGCATTTCATAAATCGCATGGTAAAATAGCTACTTTAACTGCAGTGAGACTGCCAGCCAGGT
>Ga0157373_10000627_pt1 | contig 27691 bp, 29 predicted proteins | sample C65metaG_FD_113460 | JGI IMG/M metagenome (GOLD analysis project Ga0157373, IMG submission 113460) | Corn rhizosphere microbial communities from Kellogg Biological Station, Michigan, USA - C6-5 metaG | ecosystem: Host-associated > Plants > Roots > Rhizosphere > Soil | place: USA: Michigan... | reverse complement strand
TGCAAAAGGTCTCGCCCCATGCTGATCGCCGCCAATAAGGCTGTCTCCATCGACTATACCCTGACCAACGACGCTGGTGAGGTCATCGACAGCTCTGCCGGCGGCGCTCCGCTGGTCTACCTGCATGGCGCAGGCAACATCATCCAGGGCCTGGAAAAAGCCCTGGAAGGTAAAACCACCGGTGACGAGCTGAACGTGACCGTCGAACCGGAAGACGCCTACGGCGAGTACTCTGCCGAACTGGTCAGCACCCTGAGCCGCAGCATGTTCGAAGGCGTGGATGAGCTGGAAGTGGGCATGCAGTTCCACGCGTCGGCGCCGGATGGCCAGATGCAGATCGTCACCATCCGCGACCTGGACGGCGACGACGTCACTGTAGACGGCAATCACCCGCTGGCCGGCCAACGCCTGAACTTCAAGGTCAAGGTTGTCGACATCCGTGATGCCAGCCAGGAAGAAGTTGCCCATGGTCACGTCCATGGCGAAGGTGGTCATCACCACTGATTTTCTGCGCGACGCTGAAGTGAACCGGAAAGGCGCCATGGGCGCCTTTTTTAGTCGGTTACCTGCCACGGTTGTTTCGAAGATCTGCAAATTTGGAGTTCGTCATGAGTGCTTTTCACGACCTTAAACTGAAAGCCTTGGATGGTCAGGAGCTCCCTCTGGCGCCTTTCAAGGGGCAAGTCGTGCTGGTGGTCAACGTTGCCTCCAAATGTGGCCTGACGCCTCAGTACGCTGCGCTGGAAAATCTCTATCAGCAGTACAAATCCAGGGGCTTCAGCATCCTGGGCCTGCCTTGCAATCAGTTCGCCGGGCAAGAGCCCGGTACCGAGCAGGAAATCCAGGCGTTCTGCAGCAACAATTATGGCGTGACGTTTCCGCTGTCCAGCAAGCTGGAGGTGAACGGTCACGACCGGCATCAACTCTACCGCCTGCTGGCGGGCGAGGGCGCCGAGTTCCCCGGGGACATTACCTGGAACTTCGAGAAGTTCCTGCTCGGCAAGGACGGCCGGGTGTTGGCCCGCTTCTCGCCGCGCACGGCACCGGATGACCCGGCGGTGATCCAGGCGATCGAAAAAGCGCTGGGCTGCATCTTCCCATTGTGGCGAGGGGGCTTGCTCCCATGCTGTGGGAGCAAGGCTTGCCCGCGATGAAGATGATGGGGCCTTTCAGAAATCGGGTGCCAGGTTCGCGCGCAAGCTTTGCTCCCACCTTCAGGCGCCTTTGCGCGTCCTTTTAAGCCTTTATCACTCCAATCAATAGTGCTACCCAGCCCCGTCCACGGCACATATTATCCTCGTCATATCGACCTGCGATCTTGCCCCGTGGAGTGCCCCATGCCTGTAAAAGCCCTGTTCAAACCTTTCCAACTCGGTGCGTTCGAGCTGCCGACCCGGGTGGTGATGGCGCCGATGACCCGTTCCTTTTCGCCGGGTGGCGTGCCGAACGCCAAGGTCATCGAGTATTACCGTCGCCGCGCAGCGGCCGGGGTTGGCTTGATCATCACCGAAGGCACGACGGTCGGGCACAAGGCTTCCAATGGGTATCCGAACGTTCCGCACTTCTACGGCGATGCAGCGCTCGCCGGCTGGAAGCAAGTGGTCGATGCAGTGCATGCCGAAGGCGGCAAGATCGTTCCACAGTTGTGGCATGTGGGCAGTGTGCGCCGCAACGGAACCGAGCCGGATGCCAGCGTGCCGGGTTATGGCCCGACCGAGAAGCTCAAGGACGGCCAGGTGGTGGTCCACGGTATGACCCAGGCAGACATCGACGAAGTCATTGCCGCCTTCGCCCAAGCAGCGAAAGACGCCCAGCGCATTGGCATGGATGGCGTGGAGATCGACGGCGCCCATGGTTATCTGGTGGACCAGTTCTTCTGGGAAGGCAGCAACCAACGCACGGATGGCTACGGCGGCAACCTGGCCAACCGTTCGCGCTTCGCCATCGAATTGATCCGCGCCGTGCGAGCCGCCGTAGGCGAAGGATTCCCGATCATCTTCCGGTTCTCCCAATGGAAACAACAGGATTACACGGCGCGCCTGGTGCAGACCCCCGAAGCCCTGGGCGAATTCCTCAAGCCGTTGGCCGATGCAGGCGTGGATATCTTCCACTGCTCGACGCGTCGCTTCTGGGAGCCGGAGTTCGACGGCTCTGAACTCAACCTGGCCGGCTGGACCCGCAAGCTCACCGGCAAGCCGACCATCACCGTCGGCAGCGTCGGCCTGGATGGCGAGTTCCTGCAGTTCATGGTCAACACCGACAAGGTCGCGCAACCGGCCAGCCTGGAGAAACTCCTGGAGCGCCTGAACAATGATGAATTCGACCTGGTGGCGGTAGGCCGTGCGCTGCTGGTGGATCCGGACTGGGCGCAAAAAGTGCGTGAAGGTCGGGAGCAGGAGATCCTGCCGTTCAGCCGTGAGGCGTTGATGACGCTGGTGTGAGTCGCCCGCACCGACGCCATCGCGGGCAAGCCTTGCTCCCACATTGGATCTTCAGCGCAAAGGTCATTTTGTGAACTGCTGATAACCCTGTGGGGGCATGGCTTGCCCGCGATGCTTTCAGCGATGCGGCACTGCCTGCGGCAGTGTCGATATGGCCTGGCAAGCCCCCCGCAACTGCGCTTCGAACTGCTCGATCACTGACGTCCAACCCTGGCGACTGGCATGCTGGCGGGCATTGAGCCTCACGCAACGTAATGCTTCGGGCTCCTCCAGCAGCCAGCGGGCCGCATCGCAGAACGCCTCCTCATCCCCCGGCATCGCCAGCACGCCGTTGTAGCCATGGCGGATGTGCTGTGCCGCGGCGGCCTGGTCATAGGCCACCACGCCCAGCCCGGACGCCAGGGCCTCCAGCACGACATTGCCGAAGGTTTCGGTCAGGCTCGGAAAGATAAACACATCCCCGCTGGCGTAATGGCTGGCCAGCGTCTCGCCACGTTGGGTGCCGCAGAAGATCGCGTCGGGCAATGCCTGCTCCAGGGCGGACCGTTGCGGGCCGTCGCCGATCACCACCAGCTTCATCCGCCGCTCCGGGAACGCGCTGCACAGCCTGTCGAAACAAGGCTTGAGCAAGCCGAGGTTCTTCTCCGGCGCCAGGCGCCCAACGTGGAGCACGGCAATGTCGTTATCGCCCAGGCCCCAGCTTTCCCGCAGGGTGATCGAGCGCTTGACCGGATGGAACAACTGGCTGTCCACGCCGCGGGACAACAGCGTAACGCGCTCGAAATGCCGCCGTTCCAGTTCCAGTTGCTGGCTGAGACTGGGCACCAGGGTCAGGCTGGAGCGGTTGTGGAACCAGCGCAGGTAATGGGTAAGCACGCGGCTCAGCAGCCCGAGGCCGTACTGCCGGGTGTATTGCTGGAAATTGGTGTGGAAGCCGCTGACCACCGAGATGCCCAGGCGCCGCGCCGCCCGCAACGCCGATAAACCCAACGGTCCTTCGGTGGCGATGTACAGCACATCGGGCCGCTGACGCTTCCAGCGTCGCAGCAGCTTGTGCATGGACACCTGGCCCCACTGCAACCCCGGATACCCCGGTAGCGGCCAGCCCCGACACAACAGCAACTCGTCACTGGCCTGGCGTTGATCGGTGGCTTGCCGCGGACGTACCAGCTCCACCCGGTGCCCTCGGGCACGCAGACCCTCGTGCAAGCGGCCCAAGGTATTGGCCACGCCATTGATTTCCGGCGGGAAGGTTTCAGTGATGAGGGTGATATGCAGGTGTGTGCTCATGACCCCAGTGTCGACCGGGGCCATTTCGCCAGTGTGACGCCTTGATGATGGATTTGTGACCGGTTCAGCCTTGGCGGGCCAATGCCGTCTCGGCACCTTGCTCGCGCACCCAGAACAAGGTCGCCCCGGCCACGGCCGCCGGCATCATCAGAATGTTGACCACGGGGATCAGCAGCGCCAGGTACACGCTGCCGCCAAAGCCCAGGCTCTGCCAGCGCTTCTGCCGCAACCAGGCGAGCATTTCGTTCCAGCCCAGCTTGTGGTTGTCCGCCGGGTAGTCGATGTACTGGATCGCCATCATCCACACACCGAACAGCAGCCACAGCGGCGCGGCCACCAGGTTGACCACGGGAATGAACGACAGCACGAACAACCCCAGGGCGCGGGGCAGGAAATAGCCGAGCTTGCGTGCCTCCCGGGCCAGGGTGCGTGGGATCATGGCGACCAATTCACCCCAACTGAAGGCCGGGAAGTCATCGGTGCCACGGACCACCACCTCGACCTTCTCCGCAAGAAAGCCGTTGAACGGTGCGGCGATGATGTTGGCGAGCATCGTGAAGGTAAAAAACACCATCAGCACCACCAGCACCACGAACAGGGGCCAGAGGATATAGCTGAGGAAACTCAGCCAGTCCGGCAGCGACGGCATCAAGGTGTCGACCCACAGGCTGAACTGATGGCCGGCCAGGGAGATCAGGCCGATGAACAACACGAGGTTGATCGCCAGCGGCAACAATACGAACAAACGCAGGCCCGGACTCAGGACCAGCTTGAGGCCTTCTTGCAGATATTGCGGGCCGGACAGGACGGGGGCGGGTATGGGAACTCCGAGAGAAGGTGAACGCGCCGACCTTACCGGCTTTGCCCGGCGCGGGAAAGCGTCTACACGGCGTGTAACAGGTTTATCGAACAGACGGCTCTATTGAACGCTCCACCGGATATAGAACTCACCTATGAGCTGGATTGTTAAACCGTATTTCCTTAATCTTCGCTCCCTCGATACGCTGCACCCATTCTTTTCAGGGCCGTTGAACCAAAGCCTTCCCCAAGTGCATCAACGGTCTTTTTTATTCCCGCCGCTCACCCGGCGCTCCGGCCCCAAGGGCTGGTCAACTGGAGCAGGTCATGTCTGAAGTTCGTCATTCGCGGGTCATTATTCTCGGTGCCGGCCCTGCCGGTTACAGCGCCGCGGTCTATGCGGCCCGTGCCAACCTCAAGCCTCTGCTGATCACCGGCATGCAGGCCGGCGGTCAACTGACCACCACCACCGAAGTCGACAACTGGCCGGGCGATGTCCATGGCCTGACCGGTCCGGCGTTGATGGAGCGCATGAAAGAGCACGCTGAGCGCTTCGAGACAGAGATCGTTTTCGACCACATCAATGCCGTGGATTTCGCCGCCAAGCCGTACACCCTGACCGGCGACAGCGCGACCTACACCTGCGACGCCCTGATCATCGCCACCGGTGCCAGCGCCCGTTACCTGGGCCTGCCGTCGGAAGAGGCTTTCATGGGCAAGGGCGTTTCCGCCTGCGCCACCTGCGACGGTTTCTTCTACCGCAACAAGCCGGTGGCAGTGGTCGGTGGCGGCAATACCGCTGTCGAGGAAGCGCTGTACCTGGCCAACATCGCCAGCACGGTCACCCTGATCCACCGTCGCGAAACCTTCCGCGCCGAGAAGATCCTGATCGACAAGCTCAATGCCCGCGTGGCCGAAGGCAAGATCATCCTCAAGCTCAATGCCACCCTGGACGAAGTGCTGGGTGACAACATGGGTGTGACCGGTGCCCGCCTGAAACACAACGACGGCAGCTTTGACGAAATCAAGGTCGACGGCGGCTTCATCGCCATTGGCCACACGCCGAACACCTCGTTGTTCGAAGGTCAGTTGGAACTCAAGGACGGTTACCTGGTGGTCAAGGGCGGCCGCGACGGCAATGCCACCGCCACCAGCGTCGAAGGCATCTTCGCTGCCGGTGACGTGGCCGACCACGTTTACCGCCAGGCCATCACCTCGGCTGGCGCCGGCTGCATGGCGGCCCTGGACACTGAGCGTTACCTGGACGGCTTGCAGAACGCTTCGTTCTGATTTCAGCCTGAGGGCAAGCGAAGCACCTGTGGGAGCGAGCCTGCTCGCGATAGCGGTGGGTCAGTCAGCATAATGTTGACTGATCCGCCGCCTTCGCGAGCGGGCTCGCTCCCACAGTGTTTTGTGTGGTCTGTTCAGCTCAGCTTCGCCAGGCACGCTTCGAGAATATCCAGGCCTTCCTCCAGCACTGCCGGTTCGGTCGTCAACGGAGCCAGCAAGCGGATGATGTGGCGCGACTTGCCACTGGGCATCAGCAGCAGACCTGCGTCCCGTGTCAGGGCCAGCAACTGGGTCAACTGCGCCGCTGCCGGGGTACCGTCGGCATGGGCCAGTTCGATGCCGCGCATTGCGCCGACACCCGTCAGGCGGCCCAGGAACGGCGTCAGCCCCTGGCGGCGCCATGATTCGTAGCGGCTGACAATCGCCTCTTCCTGTTGCTTGCCCCAGGCGTGCAGGTGAGCGTCAGTCATTTCCTCCAGGGTCGCCAATGCGGCGGCACAGGCGATGGGGTTGCCGGAATAGGTGCCGCCCAAGCCACCCTTGGGCAGGTTGTCCAGCAGAGCCTTGCGTCCCACCACCGCCCCCAGCGGGACACCGCCGGCAATGCTCTTGCCCAGCAGGATCAGGTCGGGCTCGATATCCAGTCGCGAGAACGCAAAACGCTGGCCGGTGCGCCCGAAACCGGACTGGATTTCATCGATGATCAGCACGATGCCCTTGTCGTCGCAGAACTGCCGCAAAGCCTGGGCGAAAGGGATGTCCAGTGCCAGGAAGCCCGCCTCGCCCTGTACCGGTTCGACGATGAAGCAAGCCACATCGTTGACGTCGATCTCCACACTGAACAGCCGCTCCATGGCCTGCAAGGCTTCTGCGCAGGTCACGCCGTTGTCCTGGCTCGGGTAGGGCAGGTGATAGACCGGCCCGGGCAGCACGCCGATTTTCTGTTTGTAGGGCGCGACTTTGCCGTTGAGGTTGAGAGTGGCCAGGGTGCGCCCGTGGAAGCCGCCGTCGAAGGCGATGACGGCGGTGCGGCCCGTGGCCCCGCGCACGATCTTCAGGGCGTTTTCCGCAGCCTCCGCGCCGCTGTTGGTGAGCATGCCGCTGATGGGGTAGTCCACTGGGACAAACGCTGTCAGACGCTTCATCAATTCGATATAGGGCGCGTGGGGAGCGGCGTTGAAGGCATAGTGAGTCAACCGGGTGGCCTGCTCGCGAATGGCCTCGACGACGCGCGGATGGCAATGGCCGAGGTTCAACACGCCGATGCCACCCACGAAGTCGATGTAGCGCTTGCCGTCGGTGTCCCAGACCTCGGCGTTTCTGCCGTGACTGAGGCTGACGGGGTGCACGATGGAAATCGATTGGCTGATGGTTTCGCTGCTCATGAAGGACGGCTCGCAAGGGAAGAAGGCGTGCGCTATTCAAGCTGCGAGCGAAGGGGGCCGGCAAACGAAATAAAGTTGCCGGGTCAATCTTAAAAGTCGGGATGTGTGCCAATGCCAAGGGAAACGAAGTACCTGTGGCGAGGGGATTTATCCCCGCTGGGCTGCGAAGCAGCCCCAGGCGCCAATCGCGATCAACCTGACACGCCTGGGTTGGCAGTTAGGGCCTGCTTCGCAGTCCAGCGGGGATGAATCCCCTCGCCACAGGCGGGGATCAGCGGCGTTGCAGGGGCTGGGCCGCGAACTTCACGCCCGCCAGCCCGTGGACCATCAGCGCGCGGATATTGCCGTGGTCGCTGCCGTCGGGAGTGTTCAGCACCGAGCGGTAATGTTCACCGAACGCCAGCAGCGCTTCTTCGTCGCTCAAGCCTTCGAGCAAGGCCAGGCCGAGGGTCTTGCAGGAGCCCTCGTTCTGCCCGGCGGCGTTCTCCACGTTGCCGTTGGTGAAAGCCTGAGGCTGATAGTCATAGCCATCGTTGATGAAGGCCAGGGTATCGGCGAAAGCGTGTTCGCCGCTCTGGAGACGGGTACGCAGGGTTTTCAGATCAGGCATCGGGTTTTCCTTTGGCGAACGCCGCTTGCTGTTCGGCGCTGGCTTCTTGCTGGTATTGGGCTTTCCATTCGGCGTACGGCATGCCATAGACCCGTTCACGGGCGTCATCGAGGCTGACCTCGATCTGGCGTTCGTCGGCAGCGGCCTTGTACCACTTGGACAGACAGTTGCGGCAGAAGCCGGCGAGGTTCATCAGGTCGATGTTCTGCACATCCTTGCGGCTGTCCAGGTGGGCAACCAGCCGACGGAAAGCGGCGGCTTCGAGTTCGAGGCGTTGTTGGTCGTTCATGATGGTCTCTTCGAGACAGCTGCAAGCGGCAAGCTTCAAGCTGCAAGATGGGTTGCGGTGGTCAAGCTTACAGCGAGTCGCTTGCAGCTTGTAGCGGCTACGCAGTTGCTCGGCTGTCCGCCAGGGTAATCGACACCGACTCGGCAAAACGCAAGGCGTGGGGTTTGTCGACTTCGACTTCGGCGTATTGCACCGACTCGTTGGTCATGACCAGATCCAGCAGCTCCTGGGTCAGGCGTTCCAGCAGAGCGAAGCGATTGCCTTCCACGTGGGCGATGATCGCCTTGGTGATGGTGCGGTAGTTCAGCGCGTGATCGATGTCGTTGTCGCGTACCGCTTCCTGTGCCGGGTAGAGGATGGTCAGGTTGATCAGGACATCCTGCTTGTTGAGGATTTCATCCTCGTTGATCCCGATGAAAGTGCGCAGGCGCAGGTCCTTGACCCGGATGCGCGCCATGGCTGGCTGAAGTTGTGGCATTTACTTGCTCCGTCGAATCAATTGCAGGAATTCCTGGCGAGTGGTGCTGGATTCGCGAAAAGCCCCGAGCATCACTGAAGTGTTCATGGTCGAGTTCTGTTTTTCGACACCGCGCATCATCATGCACATGTGCTGGGCCTCGATGACCACCGCGACACCGGCGGCCTGGGTCACCTGTTGCACCGCGGCGGCGATTTGCCGGGTGAGGTTTTCCTGGATCTGCAGGCGGCGGGCGAACATGTCCACCAGCCGGGCGATCTTCGACAGCCCCAGGACCTTGCCTGTAGGAATATAAGCCACATGCGCCTTGCCGATGAAGGGCAGCAAATGATGTTCGCACAGGGAATAGAGTTCGATGTCGGCGACGATCACCATCTCGTCGCTGTCCGAATCGAACAAGGCGCCGTTGACGATTTGTTCGACGCTTTGCTCATATCCATGACAAAGGTACTGCATGGCCTTGGCGGCGCGAACCGGCGTGTCCAGCAGGCCTTCGCGCTCCGGATCTTCACCCAGGCCGATGAGGATCTCGCGGTAATTCTGAGGCAGGGATAGCGCCATGATGGATCCTCGCAGCAAGGCTATTTGACGTGCCGCCCGCCGTTGACGGTCAGAGTCGTGCCGGTGACATAGGGGTTGTCCAGCAGGTACCGCAGGCTCTGGTAGATGACTTCGCTACCGGGTTCGATGCCCAGCGCCGACTTGGCCAGGGTCCTGGCGCGATAGGCCGCGTCGTCTTCGGCCTTGAACAGTAGCAGGGCCGGCGCAATACCATTGACCTTGATCGCCGGTGCGAACTTCGCCGCGAACGACAGGGTCAGGCTGTCGAGTCCGGCCTTGGTGGCGCAATAAGCGATGTGTTTGCTGCTGCCCTTGCGGGTTACATCGTCGCTGATATGCACGATATCCGCAGGAGTCGAGTGTCGTAGCAGATCGGCACAATGCAAGTTGATCAGGTACGGCGCAAGCATGTGCACGCCGAACATGGCATTGAAAGCCGCCGCTTCATCACCTGGCGTTTCGACCAGCCACGCCGAGGCGTTGTGCACGATAGCCCGCAACCGGTCTGTGTGTTGCTTGAGTTGTTCGATAAAGGCCAGGATCCCGCCTTCGCTGGAAAAGTCGGCAAACATCGCGGTCGCCCCCAGATCCCGGAGCGTCTGCACACCTGGACGTTCGGTGCGATAAGTGACGATCACAGGATGACCGTCTTCCAGCAATCGCTGGGCACAGTGCAAGCCGACACGCTGGGCTGCGCCGGTGAGCAGGATCGGGGCGTCGGTACTGGGCATGGACTGGCTCTGTTCACGGCAGAGGCGAAACTATATCAGCGACTACACAGATGTACCTATTTGTAGTGCTGAACCGATAGGTTGGACTGCCTTTCAGGAATTTGTCATGGCAGGCATACCTGTGAGTGTTTTTTTGTTACAAAAAACAACATATCTGAATATCTGAATGATTTGCTCTTGTCATCATACGACCATGAGGGAGTAAACTGGGATCCAATTTGCCAACCGGGCCTGTTGGGTAAAAAATGAGCGTAATCACCGACGATCAGTTCGTTATCCAAGCGGCAGCGGGCCTGGAGCGCGAAGACCTGTTTCCCATCCGTGAAGTCTCGCGACTGACCGGAGTGAACCCTGTGACCCTGCGCGCATGGGAGCGTCGCTACGGTCTGATCCAGCCGACACGTACCGAAAGCGGTCATCGCCTGTATTCCCTGGGCGATATCGAGAAGGTCCGCAGCATCCTTGCCTGGATCGAACGTGGGGTCGCCGTCAGTAAAATCAGCAAGATCCTGAGCAAGACTGCATCGTTGCAACCGGTTTCTACGTTGATTTCAACGGATCTGGTGAGGGTCGACTATGCACAATGGCAGCGCCAGGTCGCGGTCGCGGTCGCCAACTTTGACGATGTAGAGCTGGATCGCATCTATGGGCAGATTTTTTCCAGCTACGCGGTGCCGATTGTATTTCAGCGCATCCTGATGCCACTCTGGCGGCAACTGCTGCAACGTCAGCAGGAGTTCGGGCAGACCAGCGAATGGCTGTTTTTCGATGGATTCCTGCGCTCGCGTGTTGCGCAACGGCTCTTGCTCAAGCGCGAGGATCAGTCGCGACGCGTACTGGTGAGTGCCATTGCCGGCCAGTGCCGTGAGCTGGAGTTGCTGGTGACGGCACTGTATGTATCGAAGGCGGAAGTGGGGATCAGGTTGATGACTGTCGGCCAGCCGTTCGACGAACTGACCCTGGTATGCCAGAAGACTCAACCTTTGGCGCTGGTACTGGTATCCAACCATGCGCCGGTCGCCGAATTGCCCAAGCGTCTGAACAGATTGGCGATGAGCCTGGATTGCCCGTTGATGCTGGCCGGTGATGCGTCCGATCTGATGCAGGAAAGCCTGGCAGGGTCGTCGATCGGTTGCCTGGGCAATGACGGAGCAGTGATTCGCCAGCGCTTGCGCCAACTGCTGGCAGGTAACCTGGACACCTAGGTGACCTGTGTGGCCAATTCCAGTAACTAGAGATTAGAGATGCATGGCCGGGTGAGACAGGCGATGCTGCTGGAGGATGTACTGACGCAGGCGTTCGGTTTCATCCTGGTCGTTCTGATTCAAATGGTAGGCATACAAGCCTTGCTCGGTTTCCCGTTCGAAGGTGCCGCGCAACGAAATCCTTTCGTAGCCTGACGGGCTGAACCACAGCACGAACTGCTTCGGTGGCTTGGTACGGTTGCGGTTTTCCAGCAGTACACCTTTGCAAGACACTTCGTGGACCCACAAAGACCCTGGCTGGCCCTTGGCGTTTTCCAGTGCCACCGGCTCCTCGAGAGTCAGGAGCCATGGGCGCACTTTGGGTCCGTCCTCGTAGATACTCGGTACACCCAGGCGCAGGTGCATCGCGTGGAATTCATCCTCCACAAGCTGCAACGGGAAGGTCATTTGCTGGTTTTCGAAGTTGGCTTGCAGCGTCACCTGCTCATTGGCCGCCAGACGCGTCAGCAAGTCGCGGATCTGCGACCCGCTATTGACCAACAGGCTGGACGTCACGTCCCGTTCATTCAATTGCGGGATGTGTTGCATGGTCCGGATAAAGTCCAACTCATCCTGAGTCAGAAGGGCGTCACGTTGCATGGTCTGCTCGAAATGATTTTGCGTTTTCACTGGTGATTGTAGTGAATGACCGTTAATTCGTCGTTTGGTTTGCGCCGTTCGTCGCATCGAGCCGAGCAATCGTGGCATGGGCTTCGGCCAATGCCTTTTCCAACTGGACGACACGTTGTTGTGCCTTGACCTGGGCCGTCACATCTTTTTGCACGCCCACGAAATAGGTATGGCCGTCCGCCTCGTTCTTTACCGTGGACAGCGACAACTCATTCCAGAACGGCGTGCCGTCCTTGCGATAGTTGCGAAGGATTTCACGACAAGCACCGCCTTGATCCAGGGTTTCGCGAATTCGCTTCAGGGAGGGTTGATCGCGATCGCCCGATTGCAGGAAACGGCAATCCTGATAAAGGATTTCGTCGCGGCTATAACCGGTCAGCCGTTCGAAGGCCGGATTCACGTAGATCAGAATATTATCTTCGCCTTCCTTTTCGGCGATGACGATTCCGTCATTGGAAGCATTTATCACCAGTTGCATCAGTTGCGCATTGATCATGGAGCGAGTCCTTTTATAGCCCATGTAAGTACCGCATTATTCGAAGAACCTGATTCGATGTCTACTGGCCATTAGTGCTTGTCGAGCGTCAATCGTAGCCCTGCGGCTCGGCCTGTTACTATCACGCTTCTCTTTTATTCAGGCTCAGGACCAGATTGATGAAAGTCGCCATCCTTTCCGGCTCGGTGTACGGCACCGCTGAAGAAGTCGCTCGACACGCTGCCAAGCTGCTCGATGATGCAGGCTTTGAAACCCTGCACAATCCGCGGGCAACCCTGGCTGATATCCAGGCATTCGGCCCGCAGGCCGTGTTGGCGGTGACATCCACCACCGGCATGGGCGAGTTGCCGGATAATCTGATGCCGCTGTATTCGACAATCCGTGATCAACTGCCGGCGTTCTTTCGTAGCCTGCCCGGTGCGGTGATCGGCCTGGGAGATGCCAGTTATGTCGACACCTTCTGCGGCGGTGGCGAGCAGATGCGCGAATTGTTCGCCGAACTGGGGGTGCGCGAGGTATTGCCGATGTTGCGCCTGGATGCCAGTGAAAGCGTCACCCCGGCAGCCGATGCCGAACCCTGGTTGGGTGAGTTGATCGACGCGTTGCGTGGTTGATGGCGGCGGCGGGTTCCCCGGGGATGACCCGCTCGGCCATTAAGCTGGCTGCCAAGGCAACTACCGTCCCGGCAAGGGCTGACTAGACTTATTCTCTTGTGCCAAACCTATAACGATAAGCCCGAGGTCAGAGCCGTGAGCATAGCGCCCATCCAACCGACACTCAGCATCAAGGACCAGGTCAGTGCCGCTGAATGGCAAACCCGTATCGATCTTGCCGCCTGCTACCGGCTGGTCGCGCTGCATGGCTGGGATGACCTCATTTTCACCCATATTTCTGCGAAGGTTCCCGGCACCGAGGATTTTCTGATCAACCCATTCGGGATGATGTTTCATGAAATCACTGCGTCGAGCCTGGTCAAGGTCGATCAGGCCGGCCATAAGCTGATGGACAGCCCCTACGAAATCAACCCGGCCGGCTACACCATCCACAGTGCGGTGCACGAGGTACGGGGCGATGTCGCCTGCGTGCTGCACACCCATACCGCAGCCGGAGTGGCGGTATCGGCACAGAAACAAGGTGTGTTGCCGATCAGTCAACAGTCGTTGTTCGTGCTGTCGAGCCTCGCCTACCACGCTTAGGAAGGCGTGGCCCTGAATCATGAAGAGAAGGCCCGCTTGCAGGCGGACCTGGGGGACAGCAACTTCCTGATGCTGCACAACCATGGGCTGCTGACATGCGGTGGCACCATCGCCGATACCTTCCTGATGATGTTCACTTTCCAGCGGGCCTGTGACATTCAGGCGCTGGCGCAGAACGGCGGGACTGAGCTGATAACCATCGAGCCGAACATATTGGCCGGTGCCCGGGCGATGATTGCCGGGGTTACCAAAAGCGCCCAGGGCATGGGGGGGGCGCTGGCCTGGCCGGCGTTGCTGCGCAAGCTCGACCAACAAAACCCGGGTTACAGACACTGATGCCCATGGTCCAGATTCCGCTGCGTATCTGGCGCCAGCGCGGCCAGACCTTCCTGTTTCGGGGCCACACCATCCGGTATTGGGTGGCGGGGCATGGCGAGCCGTTGCTGTTGATCCACGGTTTCCCCACGGCCAGTTGGGACTGGCATTACCTGTGGCAGCCGCTGGCACAGCGTTATCGTGTGATCGCTTGCGACATGCTCGGTTTTGGCGACTCTGCCAAGCCGACGGATCACGTCTATAGCCTGCTGGAGCAGGCGGCTCTGCAGCAGGCATTGCTGGCGCATCTGGATGAGCGGCAAGCGGTTCACATTCTGGCCCACGATTATGGTGACAGCGTGGCCCAGGAACTGATCGCCCGGCATTGTGAGGCACGCATCGAAATCGCCAGTTGTGTGTTTCTCAATGGGGGCCTGTTTCCGGAAACCCATCGTCCGGTGCTGGCGCAGAAGTTGTTGCTCAGTCCGTTGGGCTGGCTGGTAGGTCGCGCGTTTTCACGCGAAGGCCTGGCCAGGAATTTTCGGCAGATCTTTGGCCCCTGGCGTGGCCCCAGCGAAAGTGAACTGGATGATTACTGGAGTCTGGTGAAAAACCACGACGGACCACGGATCATGCACAAACTCATCCGCTACATTCCCGAACGTCGCGTACAGCGTGATCGCTGGGTACAGGCGATGCAGCGCGGCGAGGTACCGATGCGGGTGATCGACGGGGCGTTCGATCCGATTTCCGGCGCGCACATGGTGGCGAGGTACGAGGCCCTGATCCCGAATGCGGATACGGTACTGCTGCCCGATATCGGTCATTACCCACAGACCGAAGCCCCAGTGCAGGTGCTCAAGCATTACCTGGCGTTCCGTGAAAACCTAGCGGAGCCGGCGCAATTGCGGGCCTCGGTGAAATGTCTGTGACTGGCGGCTTCCTATCGCGAGCAGGCTCGCTCCCACCCTGTCCGGGGTGAATCCGATACCAGCGTCCACCGCCCATCCCCTGTGGGAGCGAGCCTGCTCGCGATAGCAGTGGGTCAGTTTGCATGGAAGTTGGATGTGCCGCCGAACCCGGTTCGGGTTGAATCTCGTACCCGCATCATCCCCTCACCTTATCGCCTACCATTCACTCTCAACCGTGTTGATTGTGACCGTCAGCCTCGTGCCTGACACTCTGGCTTTAAATCCTCGGCCTGCTGGAGTTCTGCCCATGAGTGAATCTGTGCGCTTCGAAGATAAAGTGGTGATCGTCACGGGAGCCGGCGGTGGGCTGGGGCGGGCCCATGCGCTGCTGTTCGCCAGGCAAGGCGCCAAGGTGCTGGTCAATGACCTCGGCGGCTCCGCTCAGGGGGAGGGGGCCAATGCCTCGGCGGCGGATCGGGTGGTCGCTGAAATCCGCGAAGCCGGGGGCATCGCCGAGGCGAACCACGATTCCGTCACCGATGGCGACAAACTTGTGCAAAACGCCCTCGACGCGTTTGGCCGGATCGATGTAGTGGTGAACAACGCCGGCATCCTGCGGGACAAGACCTTTCACAAAATGGACGACGCCGATTGGGACCTGGTCTACCGCGTCCACGTCGAAGGCGCGTACAAAGTCACCCGTGCCGCCTGGCCGCACCTGCGCGAGCAGAACTATGGCCGGGTAATCTTCACGGCCTCCACGTCCGGCATCTACGGCAACTTCGGCCAATCCAACTACGGCATGGCCAAGCTTGGCCTTTATGGCCTGACGCGTACCCTCGCTATCGAGGGCCGCAAAAACAACATCCTGGTCAACGCAATTGCCCCCACCGGCGGCACGCGCATGACCGAAGGCCTGATGCCGCCGCAGGTGTTCGAACAGCTCAAGCCCGAATTCGTCAGCCCGTTGGTGGTGTACCTGGCCAGCGAAGCCTGCCAGGAAACCTCCGGGTTGTTCGAAGTGGGCGGCGGCTGGATGGGCAAGGTTCGCTGGGAGCGCAGCCTCGGCGTCGGATTCGACCCAAGCAAGGGCTTCTCGCCCGAAGACGTTGCTGCCCATTGGCAACAGATCTGCGATTTCGACAACGCGGTGCATCCCAATGACAACTTGGAAGCGTTGAAGGAAATGATGGCGAACATGCAGCGTTACGCCGTGTAACCGTCATTGCCTGGGCCGGTTGTCGTTGCCGACGATAACCGTGCTCAGGGAAAGTACTTCTTTACCAGGGCCGCCAGGTTCGCCGCGGTCTCGATATCCATCACCCCGTCATGTTTCGCCGGCCGAAAGTGCAACTGGAAGGCGCGCACCAGACGCTGGAAACCCGTGCCCGTGGTGGCCGCCGTCGTGTCATACCCATACTTCCTGAACAGCCCCAGCAGATGCTCCCGTGTCGGCACGCCTGTGCATTGGTAGGCCTGCAGGAAAGACTGCTGCGTGCTGTCATCGAACCATGCGCCGATGCCTTTCCGATACACCGCGTGCCAGGGAAACATCGGCCCCGGGTCACTCTTGCGCCCGGCGGCGATGTCCGAATGCGCCACCACATTGACCGGGCTGATATCGGGATAACGCCGGAGTATGTCGAGAGCCAACTGTTCCACTGCTTCGATCTGCTGTGGCGGGTAGGGCGGGAAGGTGAATGTTCCCTGGTGATCGGCGGCCAGGTTGACGATCTCGATACCAATGGACGTGTCGTTCAAGTTGTTGCGATTACCCCAACTGCTCACCCCTGCGTGCCAGGCACGCTTGTTCTCGTCCACCAGATTGAAAATCTGCGGCTCGTTGAAACCTGCTTGCGCATAACTCGGGTCAGTGAAGTCCGGAACCAGGTAATGGGCGCTGACGGAGGCGCCGGTCAGTGCGCTGATGGAAGATGAGAAATTGGCAGCCGTGTAATGGAAGACCAGAAAGCGAATGCGGTTGTTGTGGCCTTTGTTTGAACGGTAACGGGTGGAATTTATCGGGTACATAAATGTGCTCATTGATAATTGAAGGGGTCGAAGCTGCGCGCTTCGATTAACTTCAGACTAACAATGATGTTTAAATTGGCTTGTAGTGAGGATCTTGGTTTTTTGTAGGAATTGGCGTTTGGTTTATGGGGTTTCATAACCTCAAAAAAAGAGGCCGCTGTACAGGCAGCGGCTAATGGTTAGGTGTATCTTTTTTCAAGGAAGAATTTTGGTGCTTTCCAGTTAGGCCCTTTAATGCGGAGCCCTTTTTGGCCGCTTGCCAGGATCTCGGCTTTGAAAAGCTTAGTGTAGGTTTTTTCAAGCTCACCGTGCTGTATAAGCTCAATTTTATGGCGTCTGATCATCATGTCCAAATGTGGGGGCGCTTTAAATAGTGCAAATACCGTGACGATTTCTTCTAATGGCTCATTCTTGATTATTTGCTCAATGGTATTCATTAAAGCTTTCCTTTCAGGAGTCTGATCCATCCCTAGTCGATGAATAAAGACTATAAATTCGATCCTGAAAGCTGGGCAGGTGAGAGATTCCGAAGGTGTTGTAGGAAACAAGAAATCTCACGCCGGAGAAAACCGCGCCGCAGAACTCAAGTCAGCTTGGGTACCCGTCTGGAAACTATCGACATAAAAAAAGCCGCTGCAAAAAGCAGCGGCCTGAAAATGACGTTGCAAAGGAGCCACAAACCAACGTCGGTAAGCACGGGATGATGGACCGAGACGCGATCCATCCGAATGACGGTGCGCCAGGCTTGAGGGATGCCATGGCGGGTGCTTGCAGGCCCGTTACCCTGAAAGCCCGGCCAGCATAGGGATCGGGCGCATCGGGAAACAGACCGGATCCGGACATGCACTGTTACGGCGCGCGCAACAGTCGAAACGAAGCGCCGAACATGCATTGCACTGATGGTCCACTATCCAGCCCATCCATGGCGTGTGCAAAGCCCCGTCTTGTGCGGGTACTCATCCTTTCGAGCGACAACGTGAATACCTCCTTGGTGCGCTTATCGCCCATGACGGGCGGCAGTAGGGTGAAGTCTCTGTCACTCACCGGGGAAGACGCATGACAACAATAACAATGCGCGCCATCTTCAAGCCGCAGGCGCTGGCCGTCGCGGTGGCCTTGGGTTGCTGCGCCCAGGCCCAGGCCGTTTCATTCAACATTGGCGAGATCGAAGGCCAGTTCGACTCCTCGCTGTCCGTGGGCGCGAGCTGGGGTATGAGCGATGCCAACAAGGACTTTATCGGCACGGTCAACGGCGGTCGGGGCCAGGCTTCCACCGGTGATGATGGGCGGCTGAATTTCAAGAAGGGCGAGACCTTCTCGAAGATCTTCAAAGGGCTGCACGACCTCGAACTCAAGTACGGTGATACCGGCGTGTTCGTGCGTGGCAAGTACTGGTATGACTTCGAGCTGAAGGACGAAAGCCGTCCGTTCAAGGACATCAGCGACAGCAATCGCAAGGAAGGCGCCAAGTCCTCGGGGGCGGAGATTCTCGATGCCTTCGTCTATCACAACTATTCCATCGCCGATCTGCCGGGCACCGTGCGTGCCGGTAAGCAGGTGGTCAGTTGGGGGGAGAGTACCTTCATCGGCAACTCCATCAACAGCATCAACCCGGTGGACGTGGCCGCATTCCGCCGCCCGGGTGCCGAGATCAAGGAAGGCCTGATTCCGGTGAACATGCTGTTCGCTTCCCAGGGCCTGACCGACAAGCTCACCGTCGAGGGTTTCTACCAGCTTGAGTGGGACCAGACGGTGGTCGATAACTGCGGCACGTTCTTCGGCAATGACGTGGTGGCGGACGGTTGCACTAGCGGCTACACCGTGGGCAGCCCGGCCATTGCGCCGTTCGTGCCGCTGACCCGGGCGTTTGGCCAGGGGATCGAGGTGTCCAGCGAAGGCGTGGTCATTCCTCGTGGCGGCGACCGTGATGCCCGTGACTCCGGCCAGTGGGGCACGGCGTTGCGCTGGCTCGGCGACGACACCGAGTACGGCCTGTACTTCATGAATTACCACAGCCGCACGCCTACTGTCGGCACCACGACGGCGGGCGCCTCAACCCTGGCGGCGTTGCCGAGAATGATCGCGACTGCCAATGGCCTGGCCCCGGGCAGCGGTGCCGGCCTGGCGCAAAGCGTAATGTTGGGCCGCGGTCAGTACTACCTCGAATACCCCGAGGACATCCGCCTGTACGGCGCCAGCTTCTCCACCACGCTGCCCACCGGCACCGCATGGACCGGTGAAATCAGCTATCGCCCCAACGCTCCGGTACAGCTCAATACCAACGACCTGACCCTGGCCTTGCTCAACCCGATTGCCGGTGGAGCGGCGTCACCTATTGCAACTCGGGCGGGTGCCGACAACACCGGCTACCGTCGCAAGGAAATCACCCAGATCCAGAGCACCTTGACGCACTTCTTCGATCAGGTATTGGGCGCGGACCGCCTGACCCTGGTGGGCGAGGCGGCGGTGGTGCATGTCGGTGGGCTGGAGTCCAAGGACAAGCTGCGTTACGGCCGCGATTCGGTCTACGGCCAATACGGGTTCAACGGTGACACCGATGGCTTCGTCACTTCGACCTCATGGGGCTATCGCGCCCGGGCGATCCTCGACTATTCCAACGTCGTCGCCGGCAGCAACTTCAAGCCCAATATGTCCTGGTCCCATGACGTGGCCGGCTACGGTCCCAACGGCCTGTTCAACGAAGGTGCCAAGGCCGTCAGCCTCGGCGTCGATGCCGACTACCGCAACACCTACACCGCCAGCCTGAGCTACACCGACTTTTTCGGCGGCGACTACAACGTTCTCAAGGATCGCGACTTCCTCGCGTTGAGCTTCGGCGTGAACTTCTGATCTGGCTGACAAGGAAAAACCTATGCGCAAGATGATCCTGCAATGCGGCGCCCTGGCCTTGAGCCTGTTGGCTGCCAACGTGATGGCGGCGGTCTCGCCGGACGAGGCGAACAAACTGGGCACCAGCCTGACGCCGCTGGGAGCGGAGAAAGCGGGTAACGCCGATGGCTCGATTCCGGCCTGGACCGGTGGTATCCCGAAAAACGCCGGTGCCGTGGACAGCAAGGGCTTCCTGGCGGATCCGTTCGCCAACGAGAAGCCGCTGTTCATCATCACCGCCGCGACCGTGGCCAAGTACAAGGACAAGCTTTCCGAAGGCCAGGTCGCGATGTTCAAGCGCTACCCGGAGACCTACAGGATTCCGGTCTATCCGACCCATCGCAGCGTAGGGCTGCCGCCGGAAATCTACGAGTCGGCCAAGCGCAGTGCGCTCAATGTCACCGCGATCAACGACGGTAACGGCCTGGCCAATTTCACTGGCAACCGCTACTACGCGTTTCCGATTCCCAAAAACGGTGTGGAAGTCATCTGGAACCACATCACCCGTTATCACGGTGGCAACCTGCGGCGCATCATCACCCAGGCTACACCGCAGACCAACGGCAGCTTTACACCGATCCGTTTCGAAGAAGAAGCCGCTGTGCCGGCTCTGATCAAGGACGCCGATCCGGAAAAAGCCAGCAACGTGCTGACCTATTTCAAGCAGGAAGTCACCGCCCCCGCACGTCTGGCCGGCAACGTGTTACTGGTGCATGAAACCCTCGACCAGGTGAAGGAACCGCGCCTGGCCTGGATCTACAACGCCGGCCAGCGCCGCGTGCGCCGTGCCCCGCAGGTGGCCTACGACGGCCCGGGCACCGCCGCCGACGGGTTGCGTACTTCCGACAACTTCGACCTGTTCTCCGGTGCACCGGACCGCTACGACTGGCAGTTGGTCGGCAAGAAGGAAATGTACATTCCGTACAACAGCTACAAGCTCGACTCACCGAGCCTCAAGTACGACGACGTGATCAAGGCCGGTCACATCAACCAGGACCTGACCCGCTATGAGTTGCACCGGGTCTGGGAAGTGATCGGGACGGTCAAGCCCAACGAGCGGCACATCTATGCCAAGCGTCACATGTACTTCGACGAAGACAGCTGGCAGGCGGCGCTGGTGGATCACTACGACGGCCGTGGTCAATTGTGGCGCGTGGCCGAAGGGCATGCGCAGTTCTATTACGACCACCAGAACCCCGCCTACACCCTCGAGACGCTCTACGACATCATCGCCGGCCGCTACATTGCGCTGGGCATGAAGAACGAAGAGAAGCACAGCTATGAGTATGGTTTCGAGGCCAGGGCAGCTGACTACACGCCGGCGGCGCTGCGTTCGAGTGGGGTTCGGTAAGCCTCGATGGCCTTCTGACTGTGGCGAGGGGATTTATCCCCGCTGGGCTGCGCAGCGGCCCCAAACCCTACGACTCGGTATATCAGGCTGATTGAGTCGTCTGTGTTGGGGCTGCTACGCAGCCCAGCGGGGCGGTGCGACGTTTCGCTGAATCCCCTCGCCACAGGAACATCTTTCCGGTTGTTTTCTTATGGGGCGCGATCAGCGCGCTGAATACTTCTCCAAAGGTCGGCGACACAGGGCTAGGGTGGTGAGACAACAATAAAAAGGACCCTCGCACATGACCGCCATGACCCCGTGTCCGGACCGTCCTGGATTGCTGCCCCGCCTGTCCTCGACGCATGTGCCACGTCGGTCCCTGAGTGAGCCCCTGCTCACTTCCGAAGCACGGATAAAACTGCTCTGCGCTCCGGCAGGCAGTGGCAAGAGTGCGTTGTTCGCCGAGTGTTTCCTCCAGGCGCCCGCTGGGTGTCGGTTGCACTGGCTGCCGCTTGGGGGGGCGGCGTTGGACGCGAAGCAGATGTGCGAGCAACTGGCGCAGACCCTCGGCCTGCCGGTGATGGAGGAGGCGGCGCTGTTGTCCCATCTGGCGCGCTTGCAGACGCCGACCTGGCTATTCCTGGATGATTACTGCCGTGTACCTAATCCCGAGCTGGACCAGTTGCTCGACCGTCTGCTGAACGCCAGCAGCCCGGCGCTGCACCTGTGGCTCAATGGTCGCCGCCGCCCACACTGCAACTGGTTGCGCTTGTTGTTCGATGACGAGCTGCACGAGTTCGACGCGAAGGCGCTGGTGTTCGGCCCTGACGATATTCAGCCATTGCTTGGTCATCTGCCCGGCCCTCTGGCGACCCGTACGGCCCGCGAGGTGATACAGCGCAGCGGTGGCTGGTGCGCCGGTGTGCGCATCGCTTTGCTTGAGCGTTGCGAGTGGTCGCGCCGCCATGCATCGCCGGGGCGCCCCGGTACCTTGCTTGATTATCTGGAGCACGAGTTGTTCAGCGCGTTGACCCCGGACCTGGCACAGGCCTGGCGCGTGCTGGCCCATCTGCCGCGCTTCAAGGCGCGGCTGTGCGAGCATCTGTTCGGTGACACCGTGGGTGCGGAATGCCTTCCCTTGTTGCAGGATCTGGGGTGCTTTATCGAGCCGTGGGAACAGTCCTCGGACTGGTTGCAGATATTCCCGGCCCTGGCCCGGCTGTTGCGTGAGGAGCCCTGGCCCCAAGGGCGCTCTGGGCATCGACGGGCCTGCCAGTGGTTCGCGGCCGAGCAGGATTGGCCCATGGCCTTCGAGCAGGCGATGTTGGCCGAAGAGTTCGAGGCCGCCGTGAGTTTCTTGCAGCACTTGAGCTTCGAGCATGTCTTGCAAGGTCGCAATGTGGCGCTGTTACTGGACTTGCATGATCGACAGGGCGAAGCGCTGACATTGGGTACCCCGCAATCGGTGGGTTTGGTCACGGCCGCGCTGCTGTTCGCCGGTCGTTTCGATCAGGCATCGGCGTGTATCGAGCAACTGGCCAGGTTTGCACCCCAACCCAAGGCCTGCCAGCAGCGCCAATTGATTGCGCGGTGGCAGGTCCTCAGTGGCTGGTTGTGGCACCTGTCAGGAGAGGGTGACCAGGCGAGCGAACATTTTCTCCAGGCCCAGGACAGCCTGGATCCGGAGGCCTGGGCTTCACGGCTGCTGTGCCAGTCGGGGCTGACACAACAGGCGTTGCTCAGGGGCGAGTTGGCGTCGGCGCAATGGATCAACCGCCAGGCGCTGTGCCTGGCGCGAGCACAAGGCTCGCTGGTGTTCGAGGGGGTGCTGGAACTGGATCACGCCCAAGTGCTGGAGCAACGTGGCGCGCCTCACCGGGCCGACCATCTGTTGAGTGCGGTACAGGGGCTGCTCGAAAAGCCAGGCCAGGACTTTTCCCCGTTGCTGGGGCGCATTGCCCTGCGCCGCGGGCGTCTGGCATTGCGCATGGGGTTTGCGGAGCAGGCCGCGGAGCAATTTCAAACGGGCCTGGAGACGAGTCTTCACTGCCAGGACAAACAAGTGCTTTATGGCTTTCTCGGCAAGGCCAGCCTGGCCGCCAACCAGGACGACTACGGCGAGGCCTTCGTGCAACTGCGTGAAGCCGAGCGGGTCATGCAGCAGCGGCACATTCCCGATACCGTGTACCGCGGTGTATTGCTGCAGACCAGTTGCCAGTTCTGGTTGCAGCAAGGCCGCCCGGAGCTGGCCCATGAAGCCTTGACCCGGGTCTTGCGGCATTTTCGCGGCCCACAGGCCAAACACGCACCGCCGGCGACCCTGGAACTGATTCCGCGGCTTGAATACCTGCTGGTACTGGCCGAGGTCTACCTGCAGCGGGCGCAGGATCCGCAGGCCCGGCTAGAGCCCATGATTGCCCAGGCGCAGCGCTGTGGCATGCAGGGATTGGAAACCGAGCTGCATCTGGCGCTGGCCGAGGTCGTCTGGCTGTGTGGCGATCATTCCCGGGCCCGTGTCCTGATGCAGGAAGGCCTGGAGCGAGCTGCCTGTTGGCGTGCGCAGCAAGCCTTGTGCGAGCTGCGCTTGCGCCAGCCGGAACTGTTGCGTTGGGCACAATCGGCCGAGCCCCTCGGACAGCCGACTGTCGTGGCCGAAGGCGCCTTGCTCAGCCAGCGAGAGTTGGAAGTCCTGGAGCTGATTGCCCAAGGTCATTCCAATCAGCAAATTGCCGAGCGCTTGTTCATTTCGCTGCACACGGTAAAAACCCATGCACGGCGGATACATAGCAAGTTAGGCGTGCAGCGACGAACCCAGGCGGTGGCGAAGGCCAAGGTCATGGGGGTCATGGATTAGTTCCGGTATTAAAAGTCCGGCTCTCAGGACAATGTTCTGAGATAACTGTTTGCAACTCTTCACGCATGCTTACATTTGCCTTTTCGCGATAAGCGGGGGTTCTGATGTATAACAACCTTGTTGAAGTCAAACGGGTTGTTTTACCAGGTCGCTTAACAGTTGAGCCCTGCTTGGGTGAACATCAATAACGGATCGAACAGGAAGTTCGAACACATGACAAGACAAGGATGCTTATGAATATGCCGTTGTTTTCCTCTCACGCTGAAAGGCTTTTTACGCTCAAGAAAACCCGTGTGGATTTCGCCGTACGGGTACTGTTGGGCCAGTCGCTGGAGGCGCGTGGGATCAATCCCCATACCAACTATCTGACGACATTGATCAATGTTTCGAGCGCTGAGGTTCATTCTTCCGAGACCTTGTTCGATGTCGCGCTGGGTTGCGTCGAAGAACAAGTACTGCCTCATTACACGCAAGGACTCGGCAATGTGTTCAACAAGCGTTATTCCTTCGCCGACGAGGACCGGGTAAAGACTCTGGATCTGATCGAGTTTGAACGCATCGTCACGGACATTGTGACAAGCCTTGCCGAAAAACCTTCAATGGATCTGTCTTGGCGCGCGATCAAGCCTCTGACGGTCGACGATATTCACGGGGCGTTGAACATTCATCTGCCCGGTTTGAATCTTGATGAGGTCCATGTCACCAGTTTCGTCACGCATGACTTCGGCAAGCGAGTGGTGTCTTCCTCTCAACCGCTGGCCGAATACCTGCTGAGTCATTTCGAGCAGGATGAAATTCCTTACCACTCGCAAGGCAGTCACCAGGCCATTCATGCCGCTGCCTTCAGTGAAAGCGACGAGCACCCGCATCCATGGCTGACCACCGCGCATATCAATGACTTACTGATCAGAATGGTTCCGGACTTACTGAGCTGATCCTGAGCCGGACTCATACCCCATCCGCCAACTCACGGCCCGGGTCGCGGCCAACAGCCGTTGGGCCGCCGGGCCATTTTCGTCGGCATGGAATAGCGAGGTCGGGCCGACGATGGTCATGACGGCCGTTACCTGGCCGACGGCATTGAAGACCGGCGCGGACAAGGCGTCCACGCCCGGCATCAGCAAGCCATGCACATGGTGCAGTCCTCGCGCGCGAATCTGCTCGCACAGGGTGGCGTAGGCACGGTCGTCGGCCAGTGCATGATTGCTGATGCCCGCCACTTCCTGTTCTCGCAACCCGATGGTCTCGCGCTCCGGCAGATAGGCACTGAACACCAGTCCAGTGGACGAACTGAGCAGCGGCAATACCGAACCCAACTGCGTCACCACGGTCACGGCGCGCACGGCGGGGTCGATCCGTACCACGGTCGCGCCGTGATTGCCCCATACCGCCAGGAAACAGGTTTCGTTCAAGTCGTCCCGCAGTTCCGCCAAGGGCAGGGCGGCCACTTGCAGCACGTCCATGCCGTTCAGTGCCGCCAGGCCCACCCGCAAGGCTTCGCGCCCCAGGCCGTAATGGTTGGTGGCGGTGTTCTGTTCGGCGAAACCGCTGGCAATCAAGGCCTGCAGGTACCGATGAACCTTGCTCGCCGGCATCTGCACGTGCTCGGCCAGGCGCGACAGCGACGTGGAGGGGGAGAGTTCGGCCAGGGCCTTGAGAATGTCGGTACCGACTTCGGCCGAGCGGACTTTCTGTTTGCCGTTATTGAGCGGGGTTTCCATGGAGGCGCTGGATCCGGAAGCGAATGGGCGTCTTTATAGCTTGACGGTCGCTGTCGAGCAAATTACGTTATGCGTAATCGAATTACGATAAAAATAACGGGTGTTCAGGAGGCTCCATGAACCGCGATTCCACAGCGTCCGAGCTGGCGTACCAATCAGGTTTCGGCAACGAATTTGCCAGCGAAGCGTTGCCCGGCGCGCTGCCTGCCGGCCAGAACTCCCCGCAGAAGGCCCCGTATGGTCTCTACGCCGAGTTGTTTTCCGGCACGGCGTTCACCATGGCGCGTAGCGAGGCGCGGCGTACCTGGCTGTATCGCATCCGGCCATCGGCCAACCATCCGGCGTTCGTCAAGTTGGAACGCCAATTGGCCGGCGGGACACTGGGCGAGGTCACCCCCAATCGCCTGCGCTGGAACCCGTTGGACATCCCCGCCGAACCCACTGACTTCATCGACGGACTGGTGCGCATGGCGGCGAATGCCGGCCAGGACAAGCCCGCCGGAATCAGCATCTTCCACTACCGTGCCAACCGTTCCATGGAGCGGGTGTTCTTCAATGCCGACGGCGAGTGGTTGATGGTGCCGCAGTCGGGGCGGCTGCGGATCGTCACCGAGCTGGGGATGCTGGAGCTGGCGCCGCTGGAAATCGCCGTGTTGCCTCGCGGTCTGAAGTTTCGCGTCGAGCTGCTCGATCCGCAGGCCCGTGGCTACCTCGCCGAGAACCATGGCGCGCCGCTGCGCCTGCCTGATCTCGGCCCCATCGGCAGCAACGGCCTGGCCAACCCGCGGGACTTCCTGGCACCGGTCGCGCATTACGAAAATCTCGCGCAGCCGACCACCCTGGTGCAGAAATTCCTCGGTGAGTTGTGGGGTTGCGAACTGGATCATTCGCCGTTCGACGTCGTGGCCTGGCACGGCAACAACGTGCCGTACAAATACGACCTGCGCCGGTTCAACACCATCGGCACGGTCAGCTTCGATCATCCGGACCCTTCGATCTTCACGGTGTTGACCTCGCCTACCAGCGTCCATGGCTTGGCCAACCTCGATTTCGTGATCTTCCCGCCGCGCTGGATGGTGGCGGAAAAAACCTTCCGTCCACCGTGGTTCCACCGCAATCTGATGAACGAGTTCATGGGCCTGATCCAGGGTGCCTACGATGCCAAAGCCGAGGGTTTCCTGCCGGGCGGCGCCTCCTTGCACAGTTGCATGAGTGCCCATGGTCCGGACGGCGAAACCTGCACCAAGGCGATCAACGCCGAGCTGACGCCGGTGAAAATCGATAACACCATGGCCTTCATGTTCGAAACCAGCCAGGTACTGCGCCCGAGCCGTTTCGCCCTGGACTGCCCGCAACTGCAAACCGACTACGATACCTGTTGGGCTTCGCTGCCCGTCACGTTCGACCCGACCCGGAGATAATCCATGACCCAAGTTTCCCCTGCCCGTAGCTGGGTTGCCTCCGCCAACGGCCATGCCGATTTCCCGTTGCAGAATTTGCCGCTCGGGGTCTTCAGCGTGGACGGTGGTGCCCCCCGCAGCGGTGTTGCCATTGGCGATCATGTGTTCGATTTGCAGGCCGCACTACAGGCAGGCCTGTTCGATGGCACGGCGCGCGAAGCTGTCGAAGCCATGAGCGGCGGCCAGTTGAACGCATTCTTCGAACTGGGCCGCCCCGCCCGGGTGGCCTTGCGTGAACGGCTGCTGGCCTTGTTGGGCGAAGACAGCGCGCAACGCGAGCTGATCCTGACCCAAGGGGCGAAGATGCTTCCCCTGGCGACGGATTGCCAGATGCACCTGCCGGCGAAAATCAACGACTACACCGACTTCTACGTCGGCATCGAACATGCGCAGAATGTCGGCAAGCTGTTTCGTCCCGACAACCCGCTGTTGCCCAATTACAAATACGTTCCCATCGGTTACCACGGTCGCGCCTCGACCATCCGCCCGTCCGGCACCGAGGTGCGCCGCCCCAAGGGCCAGACCCTGCCCGCCGGCCAGAGTGAACCGACCTTCGGCCCCTGCGCGCGGCTGGACTACGAGCTGGAACTGGGGATCTGGATCGGCAAGGGCAATGCACTGGGCGAGCCCATCGCCATCGGTGATGCCGCCGAACACATCGGCGGGTTCTGCCTGCTCAATGATTGGTCGGCGCGGGATATTCAGGCCTGGGAATACCAACCGCTGGGGCCTTTCCTGTCG
>Ga0157373_10000626_pt1 | contig 27709 bp, 26 predicted proteins | sample C65metaG_FD_113460 | JGI IMG/M metagenome (GOLD analysis project Ga0157373, IMG submission 113460) | Corn rhizosphere microbial communities from Kellogg Biological Station, Michigan, USA - C6-5 metaG | ecosystem: Host-associated > Plants > Roots > Rhizosphere > Soil | place: USA: Michigan... | reverse complement strand
GCACGAGCTCGCACACCAATGGTTTGGTAACCTCGTCACTATGGAGTGGTGGGACTATCTGTGGCTTAATGAAAGCTTTGCTGACTTTGTCGAGCATATTGCGATTGACGCGCTGCACCCAGAGTGGGAAACATGGCTTGATTTCATTTTGTCACGAGGCATTGCCGCACTGCGCCGCGATGCAATCGAAGGCGTGCAGTCTGTACAGGTTACCGTAAAACATCCTGATGAGATCTCGACACTTTTTGATGGTGCCATTGTGTACGGCAAGGGCGCTCGACTCATGAAGATGCTCCGGGCATTTGTTGGCGAGGACGCGTTCCGCGCTGGGCTTAAAGAGTACTTCACTACCTATGCTTACGGCAATACGAAGGGTGATGATTTATGGGCTTGTCTCAGCAAGGCATCCGGCAAAGACGTTGGGGCGTTTATGAACACCTGGATTACCCAGCCAGGCTACCCAGTAGTAACTGTTAAGCCAGAAGGTTTGAGCCAAACGCAATTCTTTATCGGCGAGCATAAACCAAGTATGCAAACTTGGCCAGTATTACTTGGGGCTGAGCCAACTGGCGATGCACCTGAGATTATGTATGACAAGGAGCTTACCGTGGCTGTTGAGCCCACGCAGCGCTTTAACAGCAATGATAATGGCCACTTTGTAACTCAGTACAGCCCAGATCATCTCAAAACATTGCTTTCCGACATCCATAGCGCATCGACTATCGACCGCTTAACACTACTCAATGATCAAACATTGCTCGTGCGCGGACGCTACGAATCATCGGCATCTCTTATTGATCTGCTGAGCTTTTACGAAGGCGAAACAAACGATGCCGTATGGGATATTATGGCAATGACTTTAGGTGAGCTAAAAAAGTTCGTAGAAACCGACAGTGTAGCAGAGCAAAAGCTTCGCGCGCTCTCAGCCCACATTGCCCGCAGCAACTTTGAACGTCTCGGCTTTGAGCCGATTGATGGCGAGCCTGTTACTGATACGAAGCTACGCGGTACTATTCTTGGCATGATGCTGTATGGCGAGGATGCGGTGATTATTGATGGAATGATGTCACGATTTGATATGGCGACACTTGCTGAGCTGCCTGCGGAAATTCGTTCACTCGTTATTGCCACAGTTGTACGATACACCGACGACAACGCGGTCATTGACCAGTTAATGGATACTTATCAGAACACGCCATCTGCTGAGCTGAAAGAGGATATTATGGCAGCAATGACCTCGACCCGTAGTCCAGAAGTCGCTGCGCGTCTACTTGGCGACTGTAAGAATTCAGAAATCGTACGCCCACAAGATGTTTCACCATGGTTTGTCTACCTCGTACGCAACCGCTTTACTCGCACTGTCGCCTGGGAATGGCTACAGAATAGCTGGGACTGGATCCTTACGACCTATGGCGGCGACAAGAGCTTCGATGAGTTCCCACGTTATGCGGCAAGTGGCCTAATGACCGATGCGCAGCTTACTGAATACAAGCAATTCTTTGAACCGATGCTCGACAATCCATCGCTCACGCGCACAATCACTATGGGTGTTTCTGAAATTACCGCCAGACTGGAGCTTTTAGCGAGCGACGGCAACGCGGTTCGTGCGAAGCTACACGATCTCGACGACTAATTCTACGACTGGATTTTCACCAGCGGTTGCAACCGCTAGCAGCTGCAGGTTCACATTCGTAAGTTTGTGAGTCTGCACGTACATTCGGGCGGCGAACGTCATTTGGCGCTGCTTCGCTGGCGTGATCGCGTCGAGCCCATCGCCGTGTGTGGCATTTTTACGGTGCTTTACCTCGGTGAAGTAGATTGTATCGCCTCTTTTAGAAATAATATCGATTTCGCAGTATTTTGTTTTCCAGTTGCGATCGATAATTATATGGCCGCGGCGGACTAACTCTTCAGCAGCGGCATTTTCACCCGCATTCCCGATAGTACGGGTGGTTCGCTGAGTGCCTGAGCCTTTGCTCGGGTGTTCTTTCATTGGCGTGGCGCGATATTTTTGCAGTGGCGCAAAGCTTAATCGGTGCTCATCTATCACCCCGATTCGTTCAATTGCTTCACGATGCTTGGCCACACCATAGCCCGCATGACTTTTAAATCCGTACTCAGGATGCTTCTCGCCAAGCTCAGTCATATATCTATCGCGCGCAACTTTAGCGATAATGGACGCTGCACTCACACTCGGTATGAGCGCATCGGCCTTTGGCAGAGTTGTCACGAAGCCACCTTTAGACGTATCGCGCAGGAAATTGACTGTGCCATCAATGATAATCTCATGATACGGTACGGCAATTTGCTCAACTGCGCGGCGCGTTGCAAGGCGCAAGGCTTCGCTCATGCCCACATCATCAAGCTCGGCTGCAGTTACCCAGCCGGTCGCTGCGGCCTGTGCCTTCTCGAGAATTTCAAGCTCTAATTGCTCACGCCGCTTTTTTGTAAGTTTTTTGCTGTCATTTAGACCATCAATCTCGCAGCCAAGCACCACAGCACCAACCACAAGTGGCCCTGCCCATGGCCCACGGCCTGCTTCATCAATCCCTAAAATCATGTTACTAGTGTACGTCATTTCGTGTTGATGCGCCAAAGTATATACATTTTACATAAAATGTGTCATAATGCGCGTCAGTATCGGTTGGTGTCCAACCGGGCACCTCGACAGATTGGGACGGCTATGTCCGCAGGAGATTGGGTCAGGCTTGGCCTGCTCATCTACGGCGTCTGTTTCTTCGCGGTACTGCAGTTTCTGCACCGCTGGGGCTTCAGGCGGCGTGTCCAACGGCTACGCACGCGTCGCATCATCGGCACCCTCGCACTGGCGCTGGCTCCGCTCGCGCTCGTCATCGGTGTCATCCTCGCGATCTGGCGGGTCCTTCGCTTCACAGGCAGAGAGATCGCCACCTACGCTGGGTTCGACGGAGAGGAGGGCGATGTTCTCCACTGACTCGCTCGTCCGTGCGTCGGGGAGGAGCCAGACGGCTACCTCCCCGGCACCACTCCGATCTGTCGAGTTAATTAGACTATACAAAAAACTCCCCTATTTCTAGGGGAGTTTCGTTTACTTTAGAAAAGCGATTAGCCGTTAGCCTTGTGAGCTTCTTCAACAGCCTTTTGCTTAGCCTCGAGCTCAGCCTGCTCAGCTGCTTTTTCTGCAGCCTTTGCTTCAGCTTCAGCCTTAGCAGCTTCTTTCAGACGAGCTTCCTCTTCTTCAGCGTGCTTGTCGACAACAGCGTTAACTGCTTCGCGGTCGAACTGTACCGCTGCAAGGCGAGCGCTCTTACCGCTGCGGTTGCGCAGGAAGCTAAGGAAGTTACGGCGAACCTTAGCGCGACGTACGATTTCTACCTTTTCTACGAGTGGGCTGTGAAGCAAGAAGCTCTTTTCAACACCTACACCGCTGGCAATCTTACGAACAGTGATGCGGCTTGTGTGCTGACCCTTGTTGTCAGTGCGGATAACAACGCCTTCAAAAATCTGAATACGCTCTTTGTTACCTTCTTTAATTTTCTGGTGAACACGTACGGTGTCACCGCTGCGAACGTCAACAACCTGAGCTTTTTTCTGCTCGTCGTTAACCTTTTGAATAAGTGCAAAACTCATTAAATTATTCCTCTAATTATTGCCTGATTCGGATTGGCTGGCCACGCAGTTGTACGGCTACGGCTCCACACCAGTGATTCTCGGCGGTTACTACATACAATCAATAATCAACTATAGCATAGTTTTGCGGATTTTGAAAGGGGTTAACGCTAAAAAGTAGAGGCGTATACTAGATATATGGACTATGACAAACTTGCACTCGATCTACATAAACAGTTTAAAGGTAAGATTACGACGAAATTACGCGATGAAAGTGAGCTTGATCGCACTAAATTAAGCGCGTATTACACACCAGGCGTTGCTGCCGTCAGTAAAGCTATCGCAGACGACCATAGCCTTTTACCTACATATACGTGGACTAATAACCTCGTAGCGGTTATTAGCGACGGCTCAGCGGTGCTTGGCCTCGGCAATATTGGCCCCGAGGGTAGTATGCCCGTAATGGAGGGCAAAGCGCTGCTATTTAAGCACTTCGCTGAGCTCGATGCCGTGCCAATTACACTCAATGTACATACAGCCGACGAAATTGTCGCTACCGTAAAGGCAATCGCGCCAAGTTTTGGGGCGATTAACCTAGAAGATATTGCTGCACCACTTTGTTTTGAGATCGAGGAACGACTTAAGGAGGAACTAAGTATTCCGGTATTCCATGATGACCAGCATGGGACTGCCATCGTTACTCTTGCCGGACTGATTAATTCGATGCGTATTACCGGCAAGACCCTCAAGGATTGCAAGGTTGTCACAATTGGCGCCGGCGCTGCGGGCACTGCTATTATGAAACTTCTCCATAAGTACGGCGTTGGCTCGATTGTTGCTGTTGACTCACATGGCATTATTAGTGACATGCGCGGTGATTTAAATGATGAGAAGAAGGCACTGCTTCCATATCTTGACACGTCCGTGTCGGGTAGCCTAGAGGACGCCGTTCGTGATGCCGACATATTCATCGGTGTATCAAAGCCGGGGCTACTAACGGAAGATATGGTGCGTACCATGGCGAAAGACCCTATCATCTTTGCGCTTTCAAACCCAACCCCAGAAATCATGCCAGATTACGCAAAAGCAGCCGGAGCTGCAATCATCGCGACCGGTCGTAGCGACTTCCCCAACCAAATTAATAATGCCATCGCCTTTCCTGGAATTTTTAGGGGTGCACTTGATAATAGTGTACGTAAGATCACTGACGACCATAAAATTGCAGCCGCCGAAGCGATTGCCGCCCTCGTTGACACACCGACCGCCGAGGAAATTATCCCAAGCGTGTTTGACGAGCGACTCGTACCAGCTATTGCTCATGTTATTCGATAGCACGACAGAGGTGACGTATTGACATATTAGCATAAATGGTATACAATGTATTTGCCTAATCAGCACACCCGTCAAGGAGCACCTCGTTGTCTGCTATAGGATCTTTCACCCGTACTGTCGCGACCTTTGCGACAAGCAGAGAGAGCTATCAAATCGATGCGACACTCGCCTACCAGCCGTTCATCGACGACAGGACGTTTCAGCTACTGACAGGAGCGTTTCTGGATGGTCCTTGCTGGATCATCTCCATGGACACCCTGACCAATGCGCTGGCACACCCTGACGTCGACATACCCGAAGGTGATATCACGGTTACGGCCACGAGCCAGAGCATCGTGATGACCCTCCCCCTGAATGGGGAGTTCGCGTTCATCCAGCTCCATGCCACACTGGCGAGAGAGTTCGTCGCCATGACGAAGAGCACTCCCTTCGCAACCTGGGGAGATGGGCGCGCCTTTGCCGGAACAATCGACGAAGGTGAGATGCCCTGCTTCGTCTGAGACGCGCGCATGCTGACAGGCCCCTGGCCGCTCCCGCATCCATGGGAGCGGCCAGGAAAAGCCCAAGAAAAATTCCTTATATGTAGCGCCTTCAGAGGCGTCTTTTTTATACCTTTACGGCTAGGTTGACATGAGTCCAGAAACCATCTACTATAGCAAAACCTATCGACGAGGTGATCGTGCGAAAGGAGCACCTGCAATGCTTCAGATTTCCGCGCAATTCAACGCAAAGCTGCGGCGGCAGGACGGCGAAAGCGGTCCGGTCACCATCCGCCTGCAGCTCGCGCTCGGCGATCCTTTCGTGGTGGAGTTGATCATCCTTCAGGAGGATGGCGGCTTCGCTTGGCAGCTTGCTGCCGAGGATCTCCACGCAGCACTCAGGCACCCTGGCCGGAACTACGGCCTAGGCGACACCAGAATCAAGCGTAAGGGGTCGAAGAAGATTGTCCGTGTCATTCTGCCTGCGGGCGACACTAACAGCGTTACGCTGTGGTGCCCGCTGGAAGACATCGAGCAGTTCGTTCGCCTGGTTGACCAGGTCGTCCAGATCAATGGCCTTCTCGGGCAGTACCTCGAAGGAGGCCACGCTGCGATCGAGGCGATGCTGGCCAGCCAGTGAGCTCATCACCATGCTGACAGGTGCCCCGGTGACCGCCCCACCCAGGGACGGCGCCGGGGATAGCCCAAGCAATAGGATAATCCGCCCGGTGAGGCGGATTTTGATTACATGGAGATAATTAGATTACGCGACCAACTTCGTCGAGTGTTGTTTCACCGCGCAAGGCCGCAAGCACGCCGACTTGCTCTAACGTGAGCATGCCGCGTCCACGGGCAGTTTTCTCGATTGCTTCTGGGTGAACCTCGGCAACATCACCACGGATAAACTTCTGGATTTCTTCGTCAACAATTAGCTGCTCCATAATCACGATACGGCCTTTATACCCGAACGGCGCGTCCTCGCTTGGCTTAGGGCGCCATAGCTTGAAATTATCAAGATCAGGGTGATCGGTATCTTCTGGAATACCTTCGAGCACACGCTTTACATAGTTGCGTGTTGCTTCATCTGGCTCGTATTCTTCTTTGGTGTCATCAACCAAGCGGCGTACAAGGCGCTGAGCAATGATAAGGCGCACAGCAGAGCTAAAGATTGGGTTGACGCCAATCATATCGATCATACGGCTGAAGGCGGTGCTGGTAGAGTTAGCGTGGAAACTTGAAAGCACCAGGTGACCTGTAATTGAGGCCTGGATCGCCGTGCGTGCAGTGTCGGTGTCGCGAATCTCGCCAACCATCACAACATCTGGGTCGAGGCGCAGCACACTACGGAGCGCATCAGCAAATGATTGGCCGTGCGTGGTGTCGATTGGAATTTGGGAAATCCCCGTAAGTCCGTACTCGATAGGGTCTTCTAGTGTGATGAGCTTGCGGTCGGGCGTATTGAGCGCATTAAGCATGCTGTAGAGCGTAGTTGACTTACCGCTACCAGTAGGACCAACCATGAGCACGAGACCGCGCGGATGACTAACGATTTCGTCAATTTCATGGCGCTGCTTTTCTGGAATACCAAGCAAATCAAGGTTAAGGAGCGATTCATCAAAGTTAAAGAGACGTAGTACAGCATCCTGCCCATACATTGTTGGCACTGTTTCGACACGAAGGTTGAGTAAGTGCGTGCCTTGATCGGTAGTAATCTCTTTTTGCATGTGGCCCGATTGTGACTCATTCGATGCGGTAGAGACGCCAGCACGGCTCGCAAGCTCGCCCATAATAACGCGATAGCGTTCGCGCTCGATAAGGGCTACAGGGTGTAAGGCACCATCAACGCGCATGCGAATACGAATGCTATCACGCTCGTTCTCGATGTGAATATCGGACGCGCCAAGTTTGTCGGCCTGACGGATCAAATAATCAAAGAGCTCTTCAGACGAAACGCTATTGAGTGTTTTACTTACCTCGGTAATCGTGTCGCTGTCACCTTCTTTGGCGATTTCGATATCGTCGTAAATCACCTTCTTTGGCGGGTCGTAGCGAAGCATAAGTGCGCGGTAGCCACTGAGGCTGATAAGTGAAAAGTGGACAATCTCGCCGCGATCATTGTATTCACGGCGCATCTTTTCGAGCACCGACTGTGGCGTCTGGGTGGTCACGCCAAACTGATAAACTGCATCGCCGCCGCCTTTAACGAGAGGCACCATCTTGTCTTGGTGCATTTTTTCAATGGGCATCACATCTTGTGCAAGCGGCAGTTCAGACTCGAATTCACGAGTATCAAGATAGTCCAGCCCTAGCAGCGCACCGCGCTGTTTTGTAGAATGCTCGTCTTGTTCACGACGGCGTTGCTGAACTTCATCTTCATCCATAAACTTAGTGTAGCAAATCGCCTATGGTTTTTATAGTGGTACAATGGATGAAATGAAGCCTAAAATCACTCTTGTTCTCCATAATATTCGCAGTATCCACAATGTTGGCAGTATTTTACGGAGCGCTGAGGGGTTTGGTGTGACCGACATCATATGCAGCGGCTACACGCCATACCCAACAATTGCCGGAGATACCCGCTTGCCGCACATTCGCGATAAGATCACCTCTGGCATCCACAAAACCGCGCTTGGCGCAGAGGAGATGCTGCAGATTAGCCATTTTGAAACGCTTGATGAATGGCTCGCACAAAATGCTCTTCCGGTTGTTGCGCTTGAACAAACGCCAGATTCAGTGACGCCACGCGAGTTTACTACACCTGCTGCATTTGCGCTACTTCTCGGTGAAGAGGTTCATGGCATCGAACCACAATATTTAGAGCACTGCGAGGCTGCAATTGAAATACCGATGCGCGGCAAGAAAGAGTCGTTTAACGTGAGCGTGGCGACCGGCATTGCGCTCTATGCGATCTTATTTGGCAGCGACTAGCGCTGAGCATGATCACGCCATAGTGCAGTATTTACCCCATCGAGGCGCGCGGCTTGGGCTCGCTCGTTGTGCACTTGCCGATCATAATCGACCAGCGTGGCGACTGCGTTATGGGCGTCCGTATCAGTGTCATTTACCAAAGATTCCCGCAGTGTAGACCCGTCTGATGTAGATGCCGCGAGCTGACGCCAGACATAGGGTTGCGAGGTATTATCTAGCCATTCCCTAAGATACACACGAGTCAGTCCATTTGGCACGGTGCGGATGTAGTCTTTAACATAATCATAATTATCGTGATCCTGCGTTGGAGTCGGCGTGTCACCGACGATTTCGGCAATAATGTCAGCCAATGCCGCAACATCTTGCTGTGTAATGTTATCGAAACCCTTCGCAAACATCCCCTCGCTTGCCGCCGCGCCGAAGCCGGAAACATACATATCACGGTCGACGCTCAGCTCCCCACGCTCATTGACATGAAGGCCAACCGTCTCCTGGATAGCCCTTGCGGCAGGATGATAATATTCGAATGATATTTCCATAAGATACCGATACGCTACTTCATCTGACGGATATACCAAATAGTCGCGCGGATACTGAGGCTTGACACCAGACTCGCTCGTCACTGCATATTTTCTATCGGCAGTGTACTTTGACACCCGAAGGTAAACACCTGTTAGAGTGGCGTCCTGCTTTCGGATATCAAGCGTAGACTCGCCATCCGGGCCGGAAGGTATTGCAAGTTGCTCGCCATCTTCTGCCAATAAACCACCTGCATGTAGGGAGCGGACTTTTGCAAGCACTTCCTGCGGGAGCGACACCACTTCGAAGTCTTCTTGCATACCATTCGAGTAGCCCCCATGAAGCGTTAGAAGCTCAGTAGCGAGTGCTTCGCAGCTGCGGCTTAAGTCGGAGCGTACATCATACTTTTCATACGTATCGAGTATTGTTCCCTGCCTGCCAAGATTAACTAGTAGCGCTGCGTCTTCTTCGTACATACGTCGTGCCATTTCAGGTAATGCGCTGTACTGCTCGGGCTGTTGGCCGTTTTTCCAACGGTCATACAGATACACCATTTCAGCCGTAACCCGCCGTTCAACAGGCTGCTTCTTGCCGTTCGGTCGTTCCATCGTCGCCTCCTTATGTACCGTAAGTGTAGCACAAAGAGTTGCGCCGACAATAGCATTTTCTCAGAGAATTTTACTTTATGACAACCGATTCATTGCCAAGGAGTTCTGTAAGTTGGCCGGTAAGATCAGCAGCTTGTACGTCCACCCTAAATGGCAATCGGATAGCGTTTGATTTGTTGTCGCCAAGCATCATGACGATGGTGTTTTGCCCAGGGTAAAGACTACAGATCTTTTTGAGAGAAAGTAGCTGCTCATGATCGTTAGGATTTTGGATGCGAACATACATGGTTTTGAGGGTCTCTATTGGCACATCAACCGACGGCGCAGGACGAGCCGGCGCTGCAGCTGCAGGCTTTGATGATGTTGTCGCAGGCTTTGCTGCGCCAGCGCCACTCGTGGAAGCCTTAGATGGATAGCGCTTGCGCGTGACCATCGCCTGCCCTGTAGGTGCGCGCATAGTTGTACCATGGCTTTCATATTCACGAAGCTCTTTATCAGTAACAACGTTACATTCATCGGCAATCATCTTGGCTTCGTCGCCCATATTGCCGTCACGGTCGCGGGCGCTGACATTACCCGTGATCTTGAGGATGATATCCTGCTTGAGTTCGCCACTGAGGCGCTCGTAGAGCTTCGGGAAGACAATCACTTCGCCTTCGCCAGTTTTGTCCTCGATGCCCACAAAAGCCATCTTCGTGCCAGATTTTGTCACAATAGTGCGGACTGTCGTGACTAAGCCGCCAATAGTGATCTTTTGGCCATCAATTTTTGGCGTGAGTGAGCGAAGCGGAATTGTTTGCTCTTCAAAGTAGGCATCGTAGTTATCGAGCGGGTGCGCTGAAATATATAGACCAAGGAGTTCGCGCTCCCACATGAGCTGCTCTTTGTCGGTGTATTTGACTGGCGCTGTTTTGAGCTCCATCGAAGGCAAGAGCTGGTCGCCGCCCAATGCACCGAATAGATCAGTCTGACCGCTTAGCGCTTCTTTTTGCAGCTTACTTGCAAACGCAAGGATTGACTCAAGATTAAATAGGAGGTCAGAGCGGCTACCGAGGCTATCGAACGCACCAGCCTTGATGAGTGATTCGTAGGCCTTTTTGTTGACCTTTTGGGTGCTGACGCGTTTTGCGAAATCTTCAATACTCTTGAATGGGCCGTCGATTTCACGGGCACGGATAATTTCTTCGACCGCCGCCGTACCGACACCCTTCACCGCTGCCATACCAAAGCGGATTTGCTTTGCCGCTGGCACCACACCGAATTCAAGGTATGACTGATTAACGTCTGGGTTAAGTACTGTAAGCCCCATGTGCTTACATTCGGTGATTTCAATTGCGAGACGGTCGATGTCGTCGTGGTCGCTTGTCATGACCGCCGCCATAAATGCGTCTGGGTAGTGCGCCTTGAGGTAGGCTGTCCAGTAGGCAATCAGGCCATAACAAGCTGCGTGACTCTTGTTGAAACAGTAGTTCGCGAACTCTTCTAGCTGTGCCCAGAAGGTTTCGGCCTGTTCCTCGGTGGCGCCGCCAACTTTAATAGCACCCTCAACGAAGTCGACCTTAACTTTGCGCATGAGGTCAATCTTCTTCTTACCTACTGCCTTACGGAGCGTGTCTGCCTGACCACCGGTAAATCCGCACCATTCCTTAGAAATCTGCATGAACTGCTCCTGGTAAACCAAGATACCGTAGGTGTTTTCGAGCGAGTTGCGCATACCTTCGTGCAGGTAGGTGATTTTTTCTTGGCCGTGCTTACGGCGGATAAAGCTATCAATAAACTGCATTGGCCCTGGGCGATACAGGGCGACCATCGCAATGATATCTTCGAATGTGGTCGGCTTGAGGCCGCGCAAGTAGCGCTTCATGCCCGCGGATTCAAGCTGGAATACGCCAGTAGTGTCACCTCGCTGGAATAGCTCGTAGGTAGGCACATCATCGAGCGGGATCTTAGAGAGATCGACGTCTTCTTTATATACCTTGCGGATAATACGCATAGCGTTGTTGATAATCGTCAGGTTAGAAAGACCCAAAAAGTCCATCTTGAGGAGCCCAAGCTCTTCTACTTCTCCCATTGGGAACTGTGTTGCTACTACTCCCTTTTGCGCTTGCTCGAGTGGAATAAACTTCACGAGGTCATCCGGCGCGATCACAACACCACAGGCGTGCACACCGTGCGAACGAATGGTACCTTCAAGTTGGATTGCATAGTCGAAAACTTCTTTTGCTGACGGGTTCGATTCATATTCGGCCTTTAGGTCAAGGTCTTCTACCACTGACTTTGCGAGTGGAATATGACGCCCCTGCGCAGGAGGCGGAATCATTTTACTAAGACGATCAGCTTCGGCATATGGCACCTGCAGCACGCGCGCGACGTCACGTACAGCGGCGCGAGCTGCCATCTTACCGAACGTGACAATGTTTGATACACGGTTCGCGCCATATTTATCGGAACAATACTGAATCACCTCGTCGCGGCGCGTATCCTGAATGTCGACATCGATATCTGGCATGCTGATACGGTCTGGGTTTAGGAAGCGCTCAAAAAGAAGACCGTACTTGAGAGGGTCGAGATCGGTAATATTCAGGGCATATGCAATAATACTTCCAGCGGCACTACCGCGGCCCGGACCAAAGATAATACCCTGGGATTTGCCCCAGTTAATAAAGTCCTGGACGATTAAGAAATAGCCCTCGTAACCCATCGTGCCCATGACGCCCATTTCCATCTCGGTGCGGCCACGGACTTCGTCGGTGAGCTTATCGGAAATTTCTTTTGGCGAGAGTGCTTCGGCATCTTCGCGCTTCATACCAAGGTAGCGGACGGCAACGCCAGTATACACCAGGCGCTCGAGGTAGTCGTGTTCACTTGAGCCATCTGGCACGGGATACTTTGGAATCAAGATTTTACCAAGTTCGATATCAACATCACAGCGGTCAGCGATCTTTTTGGTGTTGAGAATCACCTCTGGCATCTCTTCGCCCCATCGCTTGATAATATCTTTTGGGTCAGTAAGATGGAGCTCAAAATCCTTTAGACTCATACGCTTTTCATCATTGAGATATGAGCCTGTACCAACACAAAGTAAGATCTCATGCGCATCAAGGTAGTCGTGCGTCAAATAGTGACCGTCACAGGTGACAACCATTTCAATGTCGAGCTCTTTCGCGATCTTTTTAAGACCTTTGTTGATCTTAGCCTGAACGTCCCAGTGCGTAGCGCTATCTGGATGGCCGTGGTCTTGGAGCTCCAGGTAATAGCGGTCACCAAATATACCCTTGTACCATTTGGCGTGTTCTAGTGCCGTGGCATAATCATCGTTACGCAAGCTCTCGCCAACCTCACCGCTCGCACAGCCCGAGAGAACAATAAGGCCTTCGTTGTATTCCTCGAGTAAGTCGTGGTCAACGCGAGGTTTATAATACATACCTTCGAGGTTTGCGCGCGTCGAGAGTTGCATGAGATTTTGGTAGCCCTGGTTGTTCATAGCTATCACCGTGAGGTGGTAGCGGGCTTTGTCTTTACTTGGGTCACGGTCGAATCGGGTACGCGCCGCGACGTAGGTTTCGATGCCGAGTAACGGTTTGATGCCCGTGGCTTTCGCGGCCTTATAGTAATCAAGAATACCGCTCATCGTACCATGGTCGGTTACGGCGGCGGCCTCCATGCCGTACTCTTTTACTTTTTCGGCAAGCTCGTTGATTTTTGTCAGACCGTCAAGCACCGAGTGGTGCGTGTGGTTGTGTAAATGTACAAAATCGCTCGTTTTGAGCGACGTAGTACCGCCGTTAGATGTTGCTGTATTCTCCCCCATTGCTGCTATCTATTATAGCACCCTACGAAAGAGAAAAATGTCGTAAAAAAGCCTATGTTATCGATGCGTACGCTGCATCATGTCGATAATACTATTGAGGAAATCTGCAATACCTGGCACAAGATGGCCGGTAAAGTTAAGCAGGCCAACCAATAGCGCCACGACTAAGGTGCCGCCCAGAACTGACCCTAGACCAAAGAAGATGCCACGAAAAAAATTGAATTTGTAGATTGTAAACCGACTGCGGTTGAAATCGTTAAAAAGGTCTTCTATTACTGCTTCGCGAGCGCCTCGCTCGTTGTCCTCACGAACCCGACGCTTGATTTTATTCCATAATTTCATTAACTACCCCTAAACAAAATGGCATACTGATTATGTTCAGTATGCCATGATTGTACATTCAGCTGCAAGCCTTACTTCTTTTTAGTATCGTCGGCGACGAATTCACGCTTTGCACTATTTAGTGCGCGTTTGGTGCGATCAGCGTAATCTTCAGCCATATGGCGGCCGTCGTTTACGGTCCTTTCACCGGTCCTCTTCGCGTCCTTTAACTTCTTGTCAGCATCAGCCTTAAGCTCGCCAGCTTTTGCTTTGATATCAGCGCGTGTCTCCTTACCCGCCTTTGGTGCCGTAAGTACACCAGCGACGAGGCCTGCTGCTGCGCCAATGATAGCTCCGAGTGCAAATTTACCCTTTGACATATCCCTCCTTATTTCTTCTTAGATCTTGCCTTAATAACGATATCGGCAATTGTTTTTGCAATTGCAAGTGGTGACGAAATCGCCGCAACTTGCCCTGCAACACTCTCAAACTTCAATGCTGTGCGCTCAGCTGCACCTGCAACTGATTTGATCTGACGCGTCACCTTGATAAGGAGCACGACAAGAACGATGCCAAGCAATAAAAAGATTGCCAAGAATACCGACAGGATAATTACCAGTACTTGTGCCCATTCCATGGTTACGTATTCCTTTCGCTAAGTAGTGTCTATATTCTATTTTAACACTATTTTGAGCTTGTATTGTGGCTCGCTAGTTTTGCGCAGCCTCACGGATGACATCTGCGTAATCTTCATTGTTCATGACATACTTCATATGCGCGAGGAAGTAGTTCTTTGGGTCCCCAGTTGTCACCCACTCACCTTCGGTCTTCACAACACGGACATCACCGGTTTCTGCGAGCTTTGTGATAGCATCAACAGTCCAGAGTTCGTTATCGAGGCCTTCGGCACCTGGCTTGAGTAGGTCGAAAATTTCAGTAGTCACAAGATAGCGACCATATGATGCAAGCGTTGACGGTGCCTTGCCCACCTCTGGCTTTTCAACAATGTGGTCAAGCTTATCACCGTCCTTTAGTGAAATGATGCCGTATTTATCGACTTCATTTTCTGGGATATCCTGCGCCATGATGATGGCTTTTGCATCTGGGTGTTCATCGAATGCTTCGACAAGCTTCTTGGCATCTGAGCTACCAAAGACAACATCATCGCTGTACATAACGATGAATGCTTCATCGTCACCAAAGTAATCGCTGGCGCTTGCGATTGGAGAGCCGTTGCCATATGGCAACGTTGGGTCCTGAGTAATCACGCGAATCTTTGGAAGATCGAGTACTTCCAGTACTGTCTTGTTGTAGCGATCGACCTTGCCTTGTGACATGAGCTGCTTACGGATGTGGTTGACCGCGTTACTAAAGTAATCTTCATAGATCGGCTTGCCCTCAGGTGTAGCTACAATAATAATTTCACGAATACCCGCCTCGGCGCATTCTTCAACAACAAGCTGCATGATTGGCTTGCTGCCGAACGGTAGCATTGCCTTTGGAATTGTCTTAGTGATTGGTAGGTAGCGGCTCGCAAATCCTGCGTCAGTAATAATCGCTTTAGTTGGTCGTTTCATTAATTTGCCCCTTTCATTTTCACTAGTTCGTCGTATGCGCCCAGCGCTGCAAACGGGTCGGTCATATTGCCACTTTTAGCATTTGTTATAAATTCATCAATGCTGACAAGTTCTATGTCGACAAATTCATCGTCGTCGAGCGCCTGCTCACTTACGCGTTCGCAACCGGTCGCTAAATAATAATACCACGAACCATTAATGGCTGAATCGCGGCCGAAGACGCCCAGAGGGGTCATTTTCTCTGCCTTATAGCCAGTTTCTTCGAGCAGTTCGCGGTGGGCAGCAGCCTCAGGCTCCTCGCCTTCATCAACCCAACCACCCGGGATTTCTGACATGATTTTCTCAGGGCCAGGACGAAATTGTTTGGCGACAACAACCTTGTTGTCTTTTGTAACGGCCACGACGCCAGCAGCACGGCGACCTTCACCAAGGAAAGTTGCTCGCGTAGCGATTTCACCGTTCGGTAATTCAAATGTTTTGACTACAACGTTATGATAGTCGATTTTTGTAACAATTGTCGGGTCAATTCGTTTCCAGGGTTGCATTAGGCAAGTCTCCTTTTTATTTCGCTAACGACGTGCTGGTAAATTTCTTCAGTTAATTCTGCGGTGTCAATGTCAATACGATCGCCGATGTTAATTGCCTTATACGGATGATCGTCGCGCGGCAATTCTGTCGCTACGCCGTCCATATGAGCTGCATGTCTATTGCCACTTTCAGATCGCACCCTAAACCGCTCTTGGCGAACCGCTTCATCGACAAAGCAAAATACCTCTAAGTACTGTGCGCCCGTGTCGTCAAGAATCTTCTGTATTGCGCCACTCGCGAATTTTGTCATGAACGCGCCCTCGATGAGCACGGACTGTTTTACCTCTAGAAAGGTACGAGCAAATGCATAAAGCATGTCGAATGACGCGCCGCCCTGTATGCGTGAAAACTCGCGATCCGATTGAGGAATCGTGTCGAATAAGAATTCTTTGATTTCATCCTTACCGAGCATCGGCATGGTAATGTCTTGGCGTAATTTCTCGAGAAGTGTCGTCTTGCCCACCCCTGGTGCGCCCTGAATAACAATAAGTAAAGGAGCGGCCACCTTAGTTAAGCCGCTCTCGTATAAGTTTTTGTGCCATCGCTGGGTTTGCCTGGCCTTTGGATTTCTTCATAATCTGGCCAACCAAGAACCCGATTGCCTTATCTTTACCCGCCTTAATATCGGCGATGCTTGCGGCACTTGCAGGATCAGCAAGAACCTCATCGACAATTGCTGCGATTGCGCCTTCGTCGCTCACCTGGAGGAGATTTTTACCTTCGGCGATCATTCGCGGGTCGTCGCCGCTTACGAGTACTTCATTCAGCACTGCAACAGCCGAGTTACTGCTAATTTCGCCCTTTTCTGCCATTTCAGCAAGTGAGATGAGATGTTCTGGCAGTAACTGTTTGCCCTCCCAGGTATCATCACCTGCGCTCACGCGGCCCTGTACATCAATAATGAGCCAGTTGAGAATACGGCGGCGCACGGCACCATCAGAGCCTGCAGCAATTTGCACGAGGAAGTCGCGTACGCGTGGCTCATCAATGTTGATTGCCGTTTCAGTAACTGAGTGATCAAGGCCGGCTTCGTGCAATATCTTGCGGAGTGCGCCTGGCAACATCGGCATATCTGCCTGAATTTGCTCAATCTCTTCGTCAGTGAGCACGATCGGTGGAATGTCAGCGTCTGGCATGTAACGATAATCCTGAGCGTCTTCTTTAGAACGCTGACTTGTCGTAATACCTTTATCGTCGTTCCATCCGCGAGTTTCCTGGACTACTTGTTCGCCATGCTCGAGCAAGGCGACCTGACGCTCGAATTCATATTCAGCTGCCTTTTCGACACTACGGAAGCTGTTAAGGTTTTTGACCTCTGCACGGCGGCCAAGCTCAGTTGCGCCCTTTGGCGCAATGGAGATGTTTACGTCAAAGCGCATGTTGCCGTGGAAGAGATTACCGAAGGTTACGCCGGCGTAGGTCATAAGATGATGCAGTTCGGTTGCGTAAGCACGCGCCTCGGCCGGGCTATGGATATCTGGCTCTGAAACGATTTCGATAAGTGGCGTACCGGCACGGTTGAGGTCGACCAGGCTATACCCGTTGTAGTGCGAGAGCTTGCCAGCATCCTCCTCCATGTGTGCATGGTGAATACGAACTTTCACAGTTGAGCCGTCTTCAAGTGGCGCTTCAATATAGCCTGCCTGGATGATTGGTTGGTACATCTGGGTAGTCTGGTAACCCTTTGGGAGGTCTGGGTAGAAGTAGTGTTTGCGGTCGAAACGACTGACGCGAGCGATTGGCGCGTTGAGCGCTTTGCCCGCACGAATCGCGAGGTCAACAGCGTGGCGGTTAAGCACCGGCAGCATGCCAGGGAGGCCGAAATCAACAGGGTGAACCTTGCTGTTTGGCTCGGCATCCCGTGCGTCGTTGTCTGCTGGGCTAAATAATTTTGTATTGGTCGCGAGCTGTACGTGACACTCGATACCGATTGTCATTTCATATTTTGCTAATACATCGTCTGTCATTATATTGCTCCTAGATCCTTCAGTGCCTGCTTGAATGCAGAAAGCGAGCGAAGGGTGATATCGTAGCTGAGTTTCGTGTTTACTTCGTGGGCAAGCTGGTTGCGGATTTTGTGGGCCCCCCAGATATGATTTGGGTTGCGCCAGGTTTTTTCCGCCGCCTTCATGCGCTCACCCATTGTTTGACCTTTGTATTTACTTTCGCGGAGTGCTTGATCAACAAGCTTATCGGCGTTCATGATTGCTACTTGCCAGCTTGCTTCGTTATTACGCGATACGCTGTTTTCGATTGCAAGCCACTGGGTTTGATAGCGTGTGACATTAAGGCGTGGACCCTTCTTTGATGAAACCATCAAGAAAAGCACGGCAATAATCGCCACGATTAAAAGGACGACAAGAAAGAAAATTACCACTGGACCGCTAGTCATTCTGCTGCTCCATCTGGCCAGCAGTTGCGATGACAAGTGCATCTGCCTTCATCGGGCCGACAAGCTGCACACCAATTGGCAAGCCACTTTCACTAACACCCGCTGGCGCACTAATAGCTGGTAGCCCGGCGAGACTCATTGGTACGGTCATTACGTCAGATAGGTACATCTTGACTGGGTCTTCGGTATTTTCACCAATGCCAAACGCTGGTGTTGGCGCGGTCGGCATAAGTAAAAGATCGTACTGGCTGAATAGACCATTAAACTCGTTTATCAGCACTGTGCGAGCTTTTTGCGCTTGCTGATAATAGGCATCGAAGAAGCCACTTGAAAGCACGTAGCTACCGATCATAATGCGTCGCTTGTTTTCAGTAACAAAGCCTTCGTCGCGGCTGCGACCATAGAGTTCGCCAAGCGTTTGTACGCCCTCGGCACGACGACCGAAACGGACGCCATCGTAACGCGCAAGGTTGCTTGAAACCTCGGCGGGAACAACAATGTAGTAGATAGCGAGCGAGTGCTTAACACTCGGGAGACTCACTTCGTCCACCATGTGACCCGCTGCGCGGAGCTTTTCAGCGTATTGCTCGGTTGCTTTACGGACTTCAGGGTCAACGTCGTCGGTCATCGCTTCTTTCACGAGGCCGATCTTAAGGCCGGCAGGAGCTTCAGCGAGTGGCGTGAAGTAGTCTGGAAGTGTGGTCATGTCTTTTGCGTCTTGACCTGCCATAACACTTTCGATGAGTGCAATATCATCTGCTGATTTCGCGAAACAGCCCATAACATCCGTACTGCTTGCCATTGCGACAACACCGTAACGACTACTCATACCATACGTTGGTTTCATACCAAATACGCCGTTAAAACTAGCTGGCTGACGGATAGATCCGCCAGTATCGCTACCAAGTGCGAACGGTACGATGTCGAGTGCTGTAACAACCGCGGAACCGCCACTTGAGCCACCCGCAACCTTAGCCTGGTCGATTGCGTTGTGTGTTACACCGAATGCAGAGTTTTCGGTTGAACCACCGTGCGCAAAGGCATCGAGATTTGATTTACCGATACAAATCGCGCCAGCTTGCTCAAGCTTTTCAACCACCGTTGCTTGCACCGGAGCTTCAAAGTTTTCGAGCATCTTGCTTGCTGCTGTTGTTGGAGCACCAAATGCGAGGAAGTTGTCTTTTACGACAAACGGCACACCGGCAAGTACACCAACCTGCTCGCCCGCCTTGATACGTGCGTCGATTTCATCTGCGCGAGCAAGTGCACGCTCTTCAGTAAGGCTAAGTAACGCGTGATATTCTTCAGCATTCTTTGCTTTTTTGAGTGCGTCTTCAACGAGTGCGCGTGCAGTTGTCTGGCCAGCATTAATCTGGGTTACGAGGTTGCGAATACTCATGCTAATACCTGTGGAACCTTAATGCTGTTATCAGCCTGATCATGCGTTAATGCTAGTAAATCTTCACGTGTTACTGCGCTCGGATCGACAACATCGTCGCGCCATACGTTTTCAAGGCCAGTTACCTGGTATGTTGGCTCTACGCCGCTCGTGTCAATTTCGTTCAGCTGGTCGATGTAGTCTAAGATATTTGCGAGGTCTGTCTGAAGGCTCGTGATTTCGTCGTCCGAAAGCTGCAAATTACTTAGCTGTGCGAGGTGCCGCACATCATTGGTGGTTATTGTGCTCATTGGGATATATTGTATCAGAGAAACCCCAAGAAATATAGCGAGCATTCAAGCCACTTATGGTTAAATAGATACATGAGCCATCAGATTAAGAAAAACCTCGGCGTTACGTTATCGCGCGGCAAGGCCGAGTTTCGAGTGTGGGCTCCTTTTGCTGAAAAAGTAGCAATCGGTGGCACGTTTACTCCTGATGGTGCACTTGATATGGAAAGTGAACAAGACGGCTACTGGTCGATCACGGTTAAAGACGTTGAGCCAGGTCAGCAGTACAAGTACTACATCACTACAAAAGATGGTCGAATACTTGAGAAAAACGACCCGCGAGCGCGCGCTATTACATCGAGCGACAACGGCTTTTCAGTAATTGTTGATAACGAGTTCGACTGGGGGGATAAGCCCTTTTACCCATTGCCCAAAAATCAGCAGATTATTTACGAGCTCCATGTCGGCACATTTAACCGCCCTGACGCCTCGACGCCTGGCACATTTGATACAGCAATCGAAAAACTTGATTATCTCGCACAGCTTGGCGTTACGACCATTGAACTTATGCCGATCACCAGTATGGCCTACAGTAACGGCTGGGGGTATGCGCCAAATTATATCTTTAGCGTCGAGAGTATGCTGGGCGGTCGATATGGACTTATGAGTTTTGTAAAGTCCTGCCACGAGCGTGGCATCGGCGTGATACTTGATGTGGTCTATAACCATTTTTACGGAGAGAGTGACCTATGGCAGTTTGATGGCTGGAGTGAGAATAATCGCGGTGGAATTTACTTCTACAATGATGCGCGCGGCGATACCCCATGGGGCGGGCGACCAGACTACGGGCGACCAGAGGTACGTCAATTTATCCTTGATAACATTACGATGTGGCTTAATGAATACCACCTGGATGGCCTGCGCGTTGATTCAACGATTTACATGCGCAATACCGAGGGGCGTGACAATGACCCTGAGCACGATATCCCTGATGCATGGCTCCTCTTGCAAGATATCGTAGAGGTTGCGCACAAGATTAATCCCCAAGCGCTCATCATAGCCGAGGACTGCGCTAACAGTTCTTTTATTACCTGTAGCCGATCCAGTACGGGTTGTGGCTTCGATGCACAATGGGAGCTTGGATTCCCCCACGTACTGCGTGACGGACTAGGGCTTAATCCTAATTCGACGCCAACGCTGAGCGGTGTACGTTATGAGCTAGAGCGTAACTACAACGGTGATGCATTTGAAAAAGTTATATTTAGTGATTCACACGACACGGCTGCTAATGGATCAGTACGACTTAATGATGCTGTAACTCCGGAAAATCCAACTAGTCTTGCAGCTAAGCAAAAGACATTACTTGCCGCCTGTATGATGTTTACCGCTCCGGGTATTCCGATGATGTTGCAAGGTGCGGAATTTTTACAGGACGGAGCATTTAATGACTGGCAGGCGCTTGAGTGGAATCATATTACCGCGCATGCCGGCTTCACACTTGCGCACCAGCACCTTACGGCACTTCGTAAAAATATTTATGGTAATTCTGTTGGACTACAGGGCCAGTACACCTCGGTATTTCATCAAGATGACAACAACCATGTGATCGGTTTTTTGCGAGCAGAGAGTGCAGAGAGCAACGACGCGACAATAGTGATCGCTAACTTTAGTAATTCGACATTCCATAATTACCAACTACACCTACCTTACGCTGGGTCATGGGCTGTGCGGTTTAATAGCACGTGGAAAGGCTATAGCCCAGACTTCTCGGAGGTTGCCCTTCACGAAATTACAACTGATGACACTGGCATGGCGACAATCAAAGTTGCCCCATACTCCGTCTATATTGCCTCTAAACAGAGCTAAAGGCCCCGTTTGCGCCACTGGCATGCGACGCAAACGAGACCTCAGCGAAGTGTCATTCCTACCTAACGGGCCTACGGTGATACGAGACAACATAGCCCTCCTTGCCCCCATCTTTAGCGACAAGAATAGCATGCCCGTGCCCTCGACCATCGGGTGAATCGCCACGCCCCGTTGGTGCGGTTGCACCTCCGTAGAAGAGATGCACCTTGGAGCCTTCCTCGTAATAGAGCACATCATCGTGCGCATACTCAGAAGGGAGCTCTACGGCATTCATGTACTGCATCTTCCGATGACGAGCAGCACCATCCCCTTTCTCAAACTCCCTGAGCGCAACCATCATCTTATGCCGCGTTGCAGCAAAGATGATTTCTGGCCTGCGGTCCCACAGCGCACCAACTCGCTGGCGTGCTAGTTTACGAGCCTTCGCTCGTCTCCTGCGCGCGGCTCGGAATATTGCGTGGGCTGATCTATAGTGTGCTTCCTCGCCGACAGACAGCGATACCACCCACTTTTCTATCGATAGTTACACTTCGCACAAGCTACAGCATGGTCTGCAGTAACTGTCAATATACTTTAGCATATTCTTCATAGACCGCAAAGTACCCCCCCCAAGCGAGGCTACATTTGCTCTTTGATTTCTTTGATAGTATCGCGTAGCTCTGCGGCACGCTCGAATTCCAAATTGGCGCTCGCAAGCTTCATTTGGGCGCTCAGGTCGCGCACTAAGCCTGCGTACTCGTCTTTTGGAATCTTTTTCAAGTTTAGCTTCTCGTGCTTGGCGTCCTCTTTTTGCGGAATGATCGCGCGGAGACCTTCATCGATTACCTTATCAACACCTCGTGGCGTGATGTTATGAGCGACATTGTATGCGTGTTGAATATCACGACGCCGGTTTGTTTCATCCATCGCACGCTGCATACTACCCGTGATTCGATCAGCGTACATAATTACTTGACCATCAACATGGCGCGCTGCACGACCAATCGTCTGGATGAGTGCGCTTTCACTGCGGAGAAAGCCTTCTTTGTCGGCATCAAGAATCGCGACCAAGCTGACCTCTGGCAAGTCAAGACCTTCGCGAAGGAGGTTGATACCCACAAGTACATCGTAGACGCCCATGCGAAGATCACGCAAGATGTCGCCACGCTCTAGTGTGTCTACCTCACTGTGAATGTATGCTGTTTTAATACCGAGCTCAAGCAAGTGACTTGATAAATCTTCGGCCATTCGTTTCGTGAGCGTCGTTGCAAGCACACGCTGGTGCTTACTGATGCGATCACGTATTTCCGCAATCAGATCATCTACCTGCGTATCGACAGGGCGGATATCAATCGGCGGATCGAGCAACCCCGTCGGGCGAATTACCTGCTGTGCCGGTTCTGGGCTATGTGTAAGCTCGTATTCGCCTGGTGTTGCCGATACGTAAATCGTTTGGTTGACATGGCGCTCAAATTCATCAAACCGCAACGGGCGATTGTCGAGCGCACTCGGCAAACGGAACCCATATTCTACGAGCACCTCTTTACGAGCACGGTCACCGTTATACATGCCTCGTACCTGCGGCAGGCTTACGTGACTTTCGTCAACTAACAGCAAGAAGTCATCTGGGAAATAGTCAAGCAGCGTTGCTGGCTGCTCGCCTGGCTCGCGATTTGTAAGGTAGCGACTGTAGTTCTCGATGCCTTTTACAAAACCGGTTTCTTCGAGCATTTCAATGTCGTACTTTGTGCGCTGACTGAGTCGCTGTGCTTCGAGGTGTTTATCGTGCGTCTCGAAATAGTTCATACGCTCATCAAACTCTTTTTTGATGTTCTCGACAGCGCGTGCCACCTTTTCTTTTGGTGTAACATAGTGACTAGATGGGAAGATCGTGACCTGTTCGGGCTCACCTAGAATCTCACCGGTTAATGGATCGATCTGGGTGATGCGATCGACATCGTCGCCGAAGAATTCAAATCGGTATGCCGTTTCGCTGCCCGCGGGGCAAACGTCAACGACATCACCACGTACGCGGAATGTTCCGCGACTAAAGTCGATATCATTGCGGTTATATTGAATATCTGTAAGCAGGCGAATAAATTTATCTTGCTGGCGGCGTTCGCCGCGTTTGACAGTGATTGCCATCTCTGCGTAATCATCTGGCGAGCCAATGCCATAAATACAGCTCACACTGGCGACGATAATCACGTCGCGGCGTGTTAAGAGTGCACTTGTAGCAGCGTGGCGTAAGCGGTCGATTTCTTCATTGATTGCTGAGTCTTTTTCGATGTAGGTATCGCTACTCGCGATATAGGCTTCTGGCTGATAATAGTCGAAGTAGCTCACAAAGTAGTGAACTTCATTCTCTGGAAAGAAGGATTTAAACTCGCTAAACAGCTGTGCGGCGAGTGTTTTGTTGTGTGCGAGCACTAGGGTTGGCACATTACGATTAGCGATGATGTTCGCCATTGTGAACGTCTTGCCCGACCCTGTTACACCAAGGAGTGTTTGTTCGCGTTCACCCTTTTCTAGGCCATCAACAAGCTGGGCGATTGCTGTTGGCTGATCCCCTGTTGGTTGATATTTAGAAAAGAGGCGAAATTTATTCACCTCTTTATTATACACTGTTAAGCATCGTCTTACCCTCGACGCTTTTTGAGCTCAGGCTGCGGTATATCAGATAGCGTTGCATCAACTACGTCGTGGAAGTCGGCGTACTTTTTATCGAGTAACTCAATCACCTTCGCTACGAGACGCGCAGGGTCGGTATCGTAAATTACATCACGACCACCTGGCGCTTCAATGTGCTGTAAAAGTGTTGCCGCGTAGTCCGCAAGGCCTCCGCTGCCAAGAAGCACGCCACACACTTTCCGGCTTTCGAGTGCAGTCGACAGCTCGTGCAAACTACCCATACGGCCACCGACAGTAATGACCGCGTCAGCACTTCTGACAAGGTGGACATCCCGACCAACATACTCCATGCCCGTGAAGTTAATGTAATCGAACTCTTTGGTTGGTAGACGATACGTCGCCACATGCTCGCGGTAGCTACTTGCCGGACTAAAGCCGACTGAACTCCCTTTACTATCTGGGATGTTCATAAAGCCCATTGCTGCGTAGTGAGGCAAGCCGACAGTTGCACCCGTTAACAGGGTTTTGCCTGCTTTTGCGATCTCTTCACCCAGCTGAAACGCTAGGTCATGTGCACCTACTACCGTTTCGCCCGCCGCTGCTCCGGATACACAAATTTGATATCGCATTAGTTCAATTCCTTCGCTTCGTAATCTGCAGGGGCATTCGCAAGGAATTCCTCAAGCTTAGGTAGTGTAAGTAGTCCGGCTTGTGCGCCCATTTGCTGTACAACACTCATACTGTTGATTGGCGCCCATGTGAGTGCGGTTTCGAAATCTTTGCCAAGTGCAAGCCCTGCTACAATCGTGCTTGCAAAGGCATCGCCTGCGCCGGTGCGATCAAGTGGTGGTGCTGGATCTGGATAGTTAGGGATCGTGACAAGCTTACCATCGTGTGATGCGTAGGAGCCCTTCGGGCCATCGGTAATCACCACATACTTAGGACCCATGTTATGGAGTGCGTTTGCAAGTTCGTGTAAATTGTCGTAGCTTGCCCCTGTTACATCAACCGCTTCTTCACGGTTCATCACTACGATTTCGCTGCGGCCGTAAATGCCAGCAAGCTTTTCAACACCCCACTGGAAGTGGAAGGTACCTGGCTGGAATGCTAATTTTACATCTGGGTTGCGCTGCAGGTAATCAAGTAATTTTTCGTGTAGATCCCACGCAAGTTCGCCGATGTATGACAGATAAATCCAATCTGGTTTTACCGCGGGATCTTTCCATTCGTACTTGTACTTTTCGCTGCGTACAAGCATTGTGCGGTCCGCGCCGTAACGGAGTACATACCAGTAACTTGTCTTGTTCTCAGGCTCAGTAACCATACTATCGGTGTTAATATGCTCTTCAGCCAGGTGCGCGAGCGCCTCCTTGCCGGTGTCGTCGCCACCAATCCATGCCATCAAACTTGCGTTGACGCCGAGGCGGGACATTGACACAGCGGAGTTTGGCGATGGGCCAACCGAACGTACGATATCAACGTGGTCGTATGGTGGCTTTTGGCCAAATGGCAATGCAAGCCATTCCTTACCATCCTCTTCTTTAATCACCTTCGCTGAACCTTCAGGCAGCTGGATGAACGCATCTGTGAAAATATCACCAACGCAAAGTATATTCGGCATAGATTCTCCTTCTTTTATCTCTATCTTTTTCGGCCTATCGGTCATATCCTCGGCAGCTTGTTTTACGAGTCCGGCCTGCTGAGCGGTAGAAGTCACCCTATCGACATTGCCAGAAGCAATCTCGTAGCGCTCAAGCAAAGCGCTGGTTATTGCGCGTTGCAAGCCCATAAGGGTGCGTTGTTCATATGGAGTAGCTGCATTAGCCTGCACATCCTCAGAATTGAATGAAATGACACGTCTGCCACCAAACACGAGGCCAACATCGGCCATATTGTGAAACAATGCTTCATTATCCACGTGCGCCTCGAGTGACTTGTAGAGCTCTTGCTCAGTGGTGTCAGCCGGGTCGAGGCCTATCACCCGCATGAGCGCGTGTGCACGATGGAGAATATCAGCAATATAAGCAATGTCGATACCCTTATTGCCGGTCATTCCCTCAAGCTCGCGGAGCGCAATACTAAACATCGGCTCTTTAGCGCCCAAAAGTATACTGAGCGTTTTGGCCACTATTTTGCCTCCCGTAGGTTAACTGGCTTCTCATGAATTGGCATACCGTGAAGTTTCACGCCCTTATGCAAGATACCGTCCTTGGCACCGATTTTTGTCACAACACTTGTTGAGTTGGCGCTCGCAAAAATGATTGAATCACGAAGCGATTTGCCCTGTGACCACTGGCTCAAGAAGCCACTTGCAAATGCATCGCCAGCACCCGTGCGATCAGCGACCGGGACATCTTCGTACATACCTGCACGAACGATCGTCTTACCATCGGTTGCAACGACTCCGTTTGGACCATCGCTTACAATTGCGACTGGGACGTAATGAAGCGCATGCAACGCAAGCTCTTCGAGCGTTTCACCACTCACAAGCATCTGCATTTCTTCTTTATTAACACAAAGTACGTCAACCGAATCAAGGAGCGCGATGAGACGATCTTTATCAGCAAGCTCAGGCCCCGCCGGATTGAGCATTACTTTTGCATTATGTTTTTCTGCTTCTTCAACGATCTCTCGCAGGAGTGGCAAGCCGCCATCGCCAAGACTCGTTGGATATACCCAGTCGTGCCCCTTAATGCTACTGAGATCAAACGCGCGACGACCAGTGCGACCAAATGCTCGGCCACGATGGTTCATAATTGTGCGCTCCCCATTCGTCGCAATGAGGATTACCGAGTAACCCGACTGGTAGTCTGAGTTCTGTACGACATGCGATGTGTCAACGCCCTCTTTATCGAGATCATCCAGAATAGATTGGCTGGCAGGATCTTCGCCTAACCCCCACATATATGAGCTCTCGAGACCTTGGCGGGCAAACGTCACCGCTACATTTGTTGCATTACCCCCCGTTGAGAATGTCACATCCTCAACTTCCATTTTTAGCCCAAGCGGGAGGTGCGTGTACATATGTTTACCCTCTTTGTGCGGGTCGAACTCTTCACTCTTTAAGAACACATCTTGCGTGCCCTTACCGATAGCAATAATACGCGGTTTCGCCACTAGCGAACCGCCTTTCCAGCACTGCCAAAGGCGTTAATCTTCTCTTCAACAACCTTTTGCACCGCCTCATACACGGTAGGCATGAGCTTTACTACCGCATATTCATCTGGATTGTCGTTGAGAACTTTTACGAGCGTATCGCGGAAGACCACGCGCATGTCGGTGTTAATATTAATTTTACTTACACCTTGCTTTGATGCGTCCTCAAAGTAGTGGAGCGGCGTACCAGACCCTCCGTGTAGACTAATCTGGCAGTCAATGTTTGCGCGAATCTTGGCAAGAAGTTCGAGGTCAAGCTGTTTTGG
>Ga0157373_10000625_pt1 | contig 27712 bp, 22 predicted proteins | sample C65metaG_FD_113460 | JGI IMG/M metagenome (GOLD analysis project Ga0157373, IMG submission 113460) | Corn rhizosphere microbial communities from Kellogg Biological Station, Michigan, USA - C6-5 metaG | ecosystem: Host-associated > Plants > Roots > Rhizosphere > Soil | place: USA: Michigan... | reverse complement strand
TCTCCAAACTTAGGCGATGGTTGGCGGGTGTCAAAAATGCGTCTATTACAGGATGTGAAACAATCAGGGTTCCAGGCGGCGCTGCTGGTAGATCCAGTCGACGATTTCGCCGTCGGGGGTGTAACCGCTGACAGTTTCGCGCAGGAGTTGGCGGACGCGGGAGTAGTCATCCGCCTTTACAGCGTTGAGAAGGTCCGTCAAACGAGCCTTGAGTACATCCCAGTTCAAATGATCTTCATGAGCACTCATGATCATCGGATGCTGGGTGGCGACAACGTTGTCACCGATCAGCAACTCTTCGTACAGTTTTTCGCCTGGACGCAGCCCCGTGAACTCGATGGAAATGTCTCCATGAAGGTTTTTCTCGGATCGAATACTCAGTCCGGACAAATGAATCATTTTCTCCGCCAGCTCTACGATTTTTACAGGTTCGCCCATATCCAGCACGAATACATCGCCCCCCTGCCCCATTGAACCGGCCTGAATCACTAGCTGGGCAGCCTCGGGGATAGTCATGAAGTAGCGCGTGATTTTCGGATGTGTGACTGTCAACGGCCCACCGGATTTTATCTGACTGTGGAACAGCGGTATCACAGAACCGGAAGATCCCAGTACGTTGCCGAATCGCACCATCGTAAAGCGCGTTTTATTGACTCGGGAAACATTCGCCTTATCGCCGAACAGCACCGGGGCAACTTCGCGGCTCAGCGCCTGCAACGTCAACTCGGCCAGACGCTTGGTACTACCCATCACATTCGTCGGACGTACAGCTTTATCAGTGGAGATCAATACAAAATTGGCGACGCCAGACTGCAAGGCAGCCTGAGCGGTGTTCAATGTGCCAATGACGTTGTTGAGCACACCTTCGGCAATATTGTGTTCAACCATAGGCACATGCTTGTAGGCGGCCGCATGGTAAACCGTGTCAACCTTCCAGGTTTTCATCACATCGAGCAATTTGTCCTGGTGGCGTATGGACCCGAGTATGGGAAGCAATCGAACCGGAGCCGACTCTCGAGAGCTGCGTTGCTCCAGCTCTGAAAGAATGTTGTAGAGATTGAATTCACTGTGTTCGAACAACAGAAGCGCGGTTGGCTCCAACGCAAAAATCTGCCGGCACAACTCCGAACCGATAGAACCACCGGCACCAGTGACCATGACAGTCTTGCCTTTGATACAACGTTCCAGAAGATCAGGCTGAGCTGGAACGGCATCGCGCCCCAGCAGGTCTGCAATATCGACTTCCTGAATATCTTCGACCTTGACCCGGCCACTCGCCAGATCGGAAAAGTTCGGCACACTGCGAACATGCAGTGGAAAGCCTTCCAGCAAGTTAAGAATTTCCCGGCGACGAGCACGAGTCGACGATGGCAACGCGAGAAGGATTTCCTGCGCCCCTGTGACGTCGATCATCTGCTGAATATGCTTGGGTTTGTATACCTGCAGGCCTGAGATCGAGCGATCGGAAATACCCGGATCATCATCGATAAAGGCGACTGGGCGCATAACGCGCCCCATGCGCAGTGCGGCAACGAGTTGATTGCCTGCTACACCTGCGCCATATATCGCAACTTTGGTCAGACCATCGTCGCGGTTGGCGAAAGGAACATGCTGCGCGGCTGTAAACCAGTCCCCCATGAAGTATTGCCGCATACATAGCCGCAACCCGCCAATGATGACCAGGCTCAACCACCAGTAATTGAAAATGATCGAGCGAGGCACAACCGTTTCGTGATTGCTGTACCAATAAACGACAACCGCCAGAATCAACGAAGATAAACTGACAGCCTTGATAATCGCGATCAACGCGTCATTGCCAAAATAGCGCATGACGGCACGGTACATACCGAAGCGAATGAACAATGGAATGGCTACAACAGGGGCGCAGGCGAATAGCCAGAAGTGGACTTTGAAGGGGTTGTACATATCATCGATACCCAAGCGCACGATGAATGCCAACCACAGGGCCACCCAAACCAGAAAAATGTCTGTGCCAACCTGTATCAGTCGTTTGCGTCGCCGTGGAAGTCCAACGAGACGCTCTCTGACCTTATCCATTAACTCTTCAAGCACCTCAGTTTCCCTCTTTCAAATGCTGATCACCGTAATGAATCACCACAAGCCGGCATCATGACTCTAAACCTAGATGACAGAATTGTTTTCTTTTCCATCCTCAGCGGTCTTTTCAAGCTCCCCTGCATGAAACCTGATCGCGAGAAAAACCAGCGGGATATAGGCTAAAAGTACACCCCATACGCCGCCCAGCCCAAACCGTGTAACACCTACCGCAATCGGCAACAGCCAGCATAGATTGATCAAGCCTGTTGCCAGCGTTACGGGCAAATGCCGGCCAAATTGCCTGGAAGCAAACTGATAGGCGTGGCTTCTGTGAGCCTCATACAGTTTGTCGCCTCTGAGCAGGCGCCGGAACAACGTGAAGGTGGCATCCACGATAAACACACCGAGCAGGATGAGCCAGCCCCAAAATAGTGAGGGGTTATGCCACGCAGCCTGCAGAGAAAGACCGCCCAGAACAACGCCGAGAAATCCGCTACCCGCATCTCCCATGAAAATTTTTGCCGGTGGAAAATTCCAGCAGAGAAAGCCCATCACCGCCGCAGCCAACATCAACGGAGCCCAGATCAACGCTGCTGCATCGACAAGCCAATACAACACACACGCCCCAAGACAAACACAAACCGCCTCGACACCTGCGATGCCATCAATGCCATCCATGAAGTTGTAAAGATTAAGTAGCCAGACCAGATAAAACGCTGCAAACACATGGCCAAACCACCCGAGGTCGAAAGCCCCCCCCCATATCTCGACTACCGGCAATCCACCTAACCAGAACAGCAACCACGTCGATGCAGCGAAATGCCCCAATAAACGCCAACGGGCCGCGATGTGTCCGTGATCATCCATAAATCCGATAACGGCGATCAGCGCTCCCCCACCAGCAATCGCAAAAAACGCCGAAGACGACAGCAGCCCTGCGAATAACAGCACTCCCAGCGCTAATGTAAACGCCAGGACAATTGCAACCCCGCCTCCTCGAGGAGTGGGGACCGAATGAGAGCTTCGGGCATTAGGAATATCCATCAGGCTTCGATACAGAGCGTAACGACGCAGCGCCCAAGTGAGGAAAAAAGACACGACAACGATGCCAGGGATAAACCAGCCATAACTCATGATTTACGGGAATCCAGAAAATGTTGCGCCGTCAGGCTCAACGCTTTATCAAGGGTGACCGGAGGAGTCCAGCCTAATAATTGTCGGTTCTTACTTATATCAACCTGCAAGGACCCGAGGATACGATCCAACAACGCTCGCTGGCCCAGTAATGCTGCCGCATTGCTCATCAGCCGGGCAGGTATTGGCAACAATATGGCGGATTTGCCCAAGGCGGCCGCCAACTTGCGCAATAACTGCGTGGTCGACACGTCCTCGCCGTCACTGACCAGGAACACTTGATTGGCGGCCGCTGGGTGGTGGGAGCAGGTCACGATAAGGTCCACCAGATTGTCTATCGCGACGAGACTGCGGTGATTGTAGACAGCGCCAAACGGCAAGGGAACGCCACGGTACAACCAGCGCATCATGCTGAGAAAGTTGGCTTTGACACCAGGCCCATAGACCAGGACAGGACGGATGATGACCACTTCCATGCCCGTATCTGCAGCAAGCACCTTCAAGCCTTGCTCTGCCTCAAGCTTCGAGATCCCATAGGCATCAATAGGAGCAGGTATGTCATCGGCGTTGAATGCAATGCCAGAATCAGTACCCTCACCGTTCACCTTGATTGAACTGATGAATATAAAACGCTTCACCCCGGACGCAGCAGCCTGGCGTGCGAGTCTCAAGGTAGCCTCGACATTCACCTTGCGAAACGCAGCCAGCGGATCAGCAGATACGTCATTCATGACGTGAACGCGTGCGGCAGCATGCACAACACAGTCGACGCCCTTCAGCACGTCACTCAAGTCAAACACTGCATCAAGACTGGTAAAGGGTATCGAACGGACACCGAGGGGGAAACTCATGGAGATATCCCTGACCGGCGCGATCACAGAACACTCCGATAACAACGCCAATCGGTTGATTAACGCCTTCCCCACAAAACCGCTGCCGCCGGTAACCAGGAATTTCTTATAACTCATTGGTGCCCCTTATGAGTACATGAAGACATCAACGCGTGAGCCGCCTAGCTGGTGATGGGGAGATGATTATCGCAATAGCAGAAAGCACTGATCATGAAGAATGTGTATCTGGGAAAGGTATGCGGGCAGTAGTTTATTGAATTACCTTCCGGTTAGCCACTTCACCCGCCCCTTAAACGTAAGGGCGGACCAACTGAGGGGAAATAAGCCTGCTTTCATAGCCTATAACCATCAACTTGAGAGCAGCGAAATGTGCTCCGGCATCACCGTACTCACCTGAAGGTTGCTGAAGAACTGCATCATCTGCTGACGTGTGAGTTTTTTACGAAATATCTCCCGGTCTGTCTTATCTTTACTGTGTAGATCGGAGCTATTTTTGCCGAGATCAACCTCGAGCATTGCAAATCCGCTTATAACGAAGGCTCCAACCCTCAGGGAAAGCCTCACTCCCTCAGGGTGTCAGGGTGTCAGGGTGACCATCTGTCTCCCTGTTCTTGATTTCGGAAGATCAGAGCGGATGTGCCGATCGATCAGTTGAGGCCCATGTGTCGATTGATTTGCTATAAGGAGTGTCTGAAATGAAATCCTCAAGCTACTATGCAGACCACCTCAGTCGCCGAACGCCTGATGTCGACCGGTTTCAGTCACACTGCCGCGTGAGCGATTTTTTCTCGTAAATACGCTGACCTAGAAAACTGACTGGTAAGATTTTACTTCGTCACAAGTTAAATTATATGGAGAATCCAATATGAAACATGGAGACAATGTAAGTAATTAATAAACTTCGCTACTTACTGGGCGAGTTCAGTGCTTAGCAAGCAATTCACCACCCACACATTCAAAGCCGTCACTTAAATTCTGATATTTCACTTCCAACTCTAGGGGCAAACCATCACAATGTGGCCCGATGCAAAAGTAAAAAAGCGGTAGGCGTGCCATAATCCAAACTACCGATAGATGAGCTTTATCTTTACGTGGCATCTATGACGAATCCTTGGTAAGAACACTAAAAAGTTTCCTATCGAGGGTTTCGACCAGGCTGTAGTTTGAGCAATGGAAGTCGCGCCCTTAGGCATGCCACTGAAAAGCCAATTTTTGTGCACTGTTAGCCTGTACCTTTTGCGCATCGACGAACTTGCGCCGAGCATGTGTCCCGCAACCTAAATACTCGAAACCCGGCTGCGCGCCCTAAGCGCTATAGTCCAGAGTAGTCATCGGTCATCAAGTAGACGCGATTATGAGCAAGCTAGCTAGACTGGTGGTGTGCCAAACATGCAATAAGCGTTCTGGCAGGCCGCTGGTTTTGCCCCAAATCCAGAATGGCTGGTCGGGTCTCGAGCCTAATCCCTCAGCACTTGTACCCGCGTCTCATTACAGTGATACCGGGTTTCGTAAGCGCGCCATAAACCCAATCTAACGGTTTATTGTGGTATTTCCTGTCAACAGCTCCACGCCAGCAAACCTTCCTAGGCTTCAACCGACGAGTCATACGGCAACCGCCCCAGTATGTAACGCAGCCACATAGGGTTACTGGCCGTTGATTTTGGCGGTTTCAAGCAGGCTTGTAGATTTGGGCGCTGGAGGCCGCGGCTTTGGAGGTATCGCTGAACAACAACGCCTAGCGTCCTATGACAAACAGATGGATCGCTGTTATGAACCTTATGTAGTGAGGGCATGAAGAATCGGTGGATATTTCAGACCCGCGTTAACTAACCAAAATTACTGTAGAGTTGCTCGCACTACTTTAGCAAATACTAGCCACATTTTTCCTGCTTGAAAAAAAATCCAACATAATTCATCATAAAAAAATCATCACTAAGGAACTGAAAATTATGAAAGAGCCTACTCGCATCGCAGTAATCAGCTCACCACGAAGCGGAAACTCATGGATACGCTCGGTTCTGGCGGGCTCTCTAAACATGAATGAAATAGCTGTGCATAATTATCTGGATGCACCAAGTGAGCTCCCGGACAGGTGCTTTTTGCAGATTCATTGGTACAGAGAACCGAACTTTCAAAAATGGTTACAGCTCAATAATTTTAAAGTAGTTACGATTGCAAGAAACCCATTTGATATTCTGCTTTCGGCTCTACACTATTCACAATTCGAACCGGACACAGCAAGGTGGCTAGAGGGAAACACCGGCTTGCCAAATGGTTTGCTAAATGCCACGCCATACTCGAAGGCATTTTTGCAATATGCTTTGAGCTTTGAGGCCGAAAACCTGTTGTCGATTACATACCAATGGTGGCATCAAGCGGACGCCATAAGACTGCGATACGAAGACGTTACGCGTGATCCAAATGGCACTCTGGAAAAAATAGTTTCAGCTTTTGGCGGCGACCGTGATGCTCTCCAACCTATGCTTGAAAGCATTAGTTTTGAGAAAATGAAAAATACGCCGAATAGACATGGGTGGCAGGGGCGTCCTGGGTTATGGAGAGAATTGATAACGCCAATAGATGCGCTAAAGATCTGGCAACGCCACCGGCGTATTTTCCAAGTACTGGGATACAGGTTCTCCCCCTATTGGCTTTCTCAGAAATCGGCGGAGAAAAATTGGTCTGATTTAGCGTGAGCAATTATCCCGTGTAGCACATGGTCCTTGGGGATGTCCAGCCGCAGCGGGCCGTCATCGGTTAACACGATCTTGGCGCTTTTACCATTGCGCTAGTTACTCGACTCCTCAGGACGCTCCGCGCCGCTGGTGCCTCGGCACCCAAGACGCGTTCAATAAGTGTTTTTTTGAACGTCATCGAAGCGGCCTGAATGGCTTCTATACTCATCGAGTCGTTCACGAATTAATCAATATTGACCAGTGAAAATGCCCAGTCAATGACCCGACGAGCATACAAATCAAACACGATGACCACATGAAGCCAGCATTTGCCCACTATCAGACTGGTCACGTCGCTACACCAAACCTGAAGATACCTGCCATTCCTACCGCGCCCCAATCAACATACTCAAAGCAGCGAACGATAAATATCGGCATAGGATTCGGCCATCGAAAATGAGGAAAATACCTCTTCGTAACGCCGCCCAGCTGCCTCTCCCATCGAAGCAGCAAGCGCTGGTTGATTCCAGAGATGATTCATCGCCTCTGCCAGTGCCAAAGAATCATGGGGAGGAACAACGATCCCGGTCTCTCCTGCGATGTTGATGAAAGTGGTGCCGGAGCCGATCTCGCAAGAAATCATTGGCTTCCCATACATCGCTCCTTCAAGCAATGAAATACCAAAAGACTCGGACCTTAGGTGCGACGGAAAAACGAACCCGTAGCAAAGCGTCAACAGAGCAACCTTATCCTCATCAGGCAATCCCCCGAGAAAATGCACTTTTGACAGCCTTAATTGCGTCGCCCGGGCTTTGAGCTCTGCTTCGAGGTGCCCTGCACCCAGTATCACGACGGGAAGTTGGCTCGTCCTAGCCGCCTCAAGCAGGTAGTCCAGGCCCTTGTAGTAACGCAACGCGCCAACAAACAGAAAAAAACGCTCACCCAGACGCTTTCGCCAAAATGCCAACTTTTCTGCAGAAGGAACTGGATAGGATTTTCTATCCAGTCCATAGGGAACAACACGCACTTTATTTTTGAAACGCGTCAGCACAGGACTACTGACAGCATAATTGGGTGATGAGGCGACAATGCAGTCAACACTGGACAAGAAGCGATTCATCAAGGGCTGATACAGCTTGAGGAGCGTCTTTTGCTTAACGATATCGGAGTGATAACTGACCACGGTGGGCTTGCGAATCCGACTGATAAAATGCACGAGATCCATATAAGGCCAAGGAAAGTGGTAGTGGATAATGTCCGCCTCCCGTGCAAGTTCCGCAAAGTCCTTAAACGCTGATAACGAAAACCCGGTAGACGCAACATGCAGATCCAACTTTGAACGATGAGTCAGGTGGTGCCCCACCATCTCGTTGCGCGCCGTCCCCCTCTCACTTAAATAAAGCACCTGGGACTCATATCCGTGCTTTAAACCGCCTTCAGCAATCTGGAAAATAACTTGTTCAATTCCACCCATTGTCTCCGGATAGTAAGTCTTGAAGAAGTGCAAAACCTTGATCATCGCTCTTCGACCACCATCTTATAAACCTCAAGCGTATTCATTGCACAACGTTCCCAGGAAAACTTTGCCGCATTCAATAAGCCTTGCTCGATGGCACTAGCGCGCCAAGCTCGATCCTCCAGACCGCGCCGGATGAGGTCGGTCAATGCCTCAATATCCATGGCCTCACACATCAGAGCCGCATTACCCGCAACCTCAGGTAGCGAAGAACTGTTGGAACACACGACCGGCACACCGGAACTCATGGCCTCCAAAACAGGCAACCCGAACCCCTCGTACAACGAAGGAAAGGTAAACAACCGAGCGCCGGCAAACAACAATGGCAGGTCTTCACCGGGGATGAATCCCAAATAATAAGCCCAGCCCTCACGTCTGGCGCTCTCGAGCCGTTGATGGATACTTTCGTTTCGCCAACCGTGGTAACCGGTTAACACCAAAGGCCACCGCTTGCGAACATCCAATGGCAACCGCGAGTAGGCATCTAGTAACGTAGTGATATTTTTGCGGGGCTCTATCGTTCCTACGAACAGGCTATAGCCGCCCGCTTCAAGGCCATGTCGCGAAAGCGTGCTTTTAAGCTCATCCTCAGTGCGAGGGTGAAATTCGGCAGAACTGGCTAGCGGTACGGTATAGATTCGCTCAATAGGCCAGGAAAAGTAATCTGCCAACTCATTGCGCGTGTAATCGGAGTCGGTTATGAGTGCATCAGCTCGGCCCAGAGTGGTCTTGAGCTCCTTCTGCAAATAGCGCACAAGTTGAGGCGCATGGCAGTGAGACCACGTGAAAGGAGAGAGGTCGTGAAAGGTAGCAACACTGCGACCAGCAAAGGGCGGCAGATAATAATTGGGACTATGATAAAGAAAATCGCTATGGCCTTTTAATGCTTGCTTTCTAAGCAGCGGCATAAGGAGTCGATAGGCTTCAACCGCCAGAAAATTTTTCTGCACCGCTCGCTTTAGGCCGTAACCATTACCAGATTCGTCGGCAGCCGTCGGCAGCGATGACAAAAATCGTCGACCGGAAAAAAACTGTAGTTCTGTAATTTCGCGGCTTTGCTGCAGGCGCAGCGCCAGTTCGTAGGTATACCGACCGATGCCAGTTAGTGGAAAACGGACCGGCTCAACAGAAAGAATTAACTTCATTTATTCGGCCGTGAGCATCCAGCTGAGGGTCTCAGCAAGTGGTGGAGTCTCCCAATCAGGCACAAACTTTTTAAGTAGAGTGTTATCACCACATAAAGACTTCACTTCATTGACCCGCACGAAAGCCGGATTGACTTCAACATCAACCTTATGACCAGTCAGCGCCGAACATATATCAAGTACTTGTTGAAGTGAATGAGAAACACCCGAACTAACGTTTATTACTTTGCCTAAGGGACGCGCCTCTAACAGCAAGCGGTACGCATGAACCAAAGAACGAACGTCGCTAAAATCGCGAGAGACATTCAGGTTGCCCAGTTCAATATGGTCAGCTTTTTGCCTGAAATGAGAAACAATCTTTGGCAAAAGAAAGCTTTCCGACTGCCCGACCCCCGTATAATTAAAGGGGCGAGCAATAACAATTGGAAGCTTTTTCATCCAAAGCTTAGCCATGTACTCCATAGCTAATTTGCTTACCGCATAATCATTAGCGGGGGCAGGCAGAGTAGATTCGCTTAATAGACCTTCAGAAGTATTACCGTAAACATTGGCACTGCTTACCAAGAGAACACAATCAGGCGTCTTACCTGAGTCAGCAATAGCCTCAAGCAAATTTCGCGTGCCTATTAAGTTCACTTCGTAAAATGCATTGACGTCCCGATGCTCAACAAACGCCAGTGCCGCCAGATGGACAACAAAATCCGGCTGAACACTGCGTAATACATTACGAAGACCTTCTAAATCTGAAAGATCTACTTGTTGATAATTCTCTTCGTGTGCCGGCTGAGTTCCCAGGCCAACAACATCGTAACCAAAACTTCTCAGTTCCGACGATAAATAACGGCCAGTAAAACCATTAACGCCCGTTACCAGAACTCGCTTGCCGGCTATAATCATTAGAAAGAGAACCCTTGTTTATTACGGCGCAAATCAGCCTCAACCATCATCCGGCAAAGCTCTTCAAGGGTTGTTTTAGGTTCCCAACCAAGCTTGTCTTTAGCTTTTTCAGGGTTACCGATCAACAAATCAACCTCGGTAGGACGATAGAACTTAGGATTGATAGAAACAAGGGTATTCCCTGTTGCGATATCTACGCCTATTTCATCTTCTGCCTGACCTTTCCATTCGATATCAATATCAACGGCTTTGAATGCCATAGACACAAAGTCCCGAACAGTTTCAGTACGGTTGGTCGCAAGAACAAACGTGTCAGGTTCGTCTGCTTGAAGCATTCGCCACATACCTTCAACATATTCCTTGGCAAAACCCCAATCGCGCTTGGCATCCATATTACCAAGCTCGATTTTATCCAAAAGACCAAGCTTAATTTTAGCAACAGAGTCAGTAATTTTGCGTGTAACGAACTCACGCCCCCTTAATGGCGACTCGTGATTGAACAAGATACCGCTGGCTGCGAAAATATCGTAAGACTCACGATAATTAATTGTCATCCAGTGCGCATATAACTTCGCTACACCATAAGGGCTACGAGGATAAAATGGCGTACTTTCGATTTGAGGAATAGCCTGAACCTTACCAAACATCTCGGAAGTGGATGCTTGGTAAAAGCGAGTTTTCGGGCTAACTATACGGATAGCCTCCAACAAATTAACCGCTCCAAGGCCGGTTATTTCCGCAGTTGTCAGTGGCTGATCAAAGGAGACACCGACAAAACTCTGCGCTGCGAGGTTATAAACCTCAGTCGCTCCAGTTGTCTGCAACAGACGAATACTAGCCGAGAGATCAGTGAGGTCATACTCGACGAGGTGAAGGTTGGGATGACGATCAATCCCAAGCTCTTCAATACGCCAGAAATTGACGGAGCTAGTCCTACGATACGTGCCGTAGACCGTATAGCCCTTCTCAAGAAGCAGCTCTGCCAAATAGGCGCCGTCTTGACCAGTAATACCAGTGACAATAGCTTTCATGCGAATCCTCTAAACTCCATCTCTGTGCCGACCACGGCACTGACTTTAAGCAGCGGCCTAAGCCGCCAGAGTAACTGGGCGTGCCCCCCTGCCTGAGGCAGAATATACCGAATTCAGGCGAAGGAAACGATAGCCAAGCGCCCCCTCCCTCAAAAAATATCCGATTCTCACAACAACCTGAGTCATGCGAGAAAAAACCTCAATGACAGCGTATCCGAAAATCAACTCAGAACGGAATAGTCCTTAGATAAATCAATCGATACCGAATCTTTCAAATAAGAGCGCCAAGAATTAATAAAATGTTCAAAATCCCAATAACTCGCAAATTTTCCGTACACATTCTTCCACCGATAAAACACCGGCATCCAAAATCAAGTCGGGGCTCTCAGGTTTTTCATACGGAGCCGAAACTCCCGTAAAGCTGTCAATTACACCATTGCGAGCTCTGCGATACAAGCCCTTAGGATCGCGCGACTCACAAACTTCCAACGATGTAGAAATATATACTTCACGGAAAAATCCTGGACCTATTATAGTGCGAGCACGGGCTCGATCAATACAAAAAGGAGAAATCAATCCAACAATCACAATCAATCCGGCATCATTCATTAAGCGAGAAACTTCTGCCGCTCGTCGAAGGTTTTCAGCTCGCCCTTCTGACGAAAATGAAAGATCAGAATTTAAACCGTGCCGTAGATTATCACCATCCAAAACGTAACAATTCAAACCTAACGTAGTTAAGTGCTTCTCCACCGCATAGGAGATGGCCGACTTCCCCGACGCACTCAATCCTGTCAACCACAATGTAGCAGGCTCTTGTTTTAGCAACCGTTTTCGATCCTCGGAAGTCACCAAGCCTTTTTGCCAAACAATATTGTCGTTACCCATAAAAGTACCTTTGACAATCCGAAAATATACGATTCATATCGTGTCATGCGTATAAAACGATTGCCCTGACAGAAATCCCGCAAACCAGTGACTTACGCACTTAGTACATCTACATCATGATTTTTAAAAGTTGCATGATGAGCGGAATCCTCTCTAATCAATTGATGAATCTTAACAAATACTGCCGAATGCGCGCTCCTGCGAGCGAACCTCTCTCTAATCCTATTGAAGGAAAATGTAGAGCCGGTTATCGGTACCTCGCGAGTAAAAACAAACACTTATGCATTATCCCCATCAACGAAGACCAATTCCATCTCAGGATTAAAGTAGGACACCGCTGTTGAGACATTGCTTACCACATGGAACAATACATCGCATCGCGCCATGGTCATCGCATCCCGAATAACTTCCCAAGCCATGCGAGTTGACCAATTTTCCGGATTTGCAGCCACTAAATGTTGAACCTGAAAGCCTTCTTTAGCTTTTTCTTCTTCAGGCAGACTGTCATAGTATTCATCTTCTGATATACGCGTTCGACGAACATCAGAGTAGGAGTAGACCCTCTCGCCAAATGCCTCTTTAAATTGCTCAACAACTCGGTCCTGGTCAGTGGCTAAAAATACCCCCCACTTATCAGAAGCCTGATCAATTTTAGACGAGGCGAGCTTATCGATGACAGCATCAACGAATGACTTTCCGTGTGCTATACATGCACCCGGCTGCTCGATAATGTGACTTGGGTGCTTTACGTGAGCGGCAACCATAAACTTCCCATCGAAGTTCTCATCACAAAAATCATCAATCTCTGCCCGAAACTCAGGAAGAAGTTTCACATGTTCTTTGTAAATAGCGTGATATTGCCGTCTAAATGACTTGAACGATGCACTACCATAGAGATCATATGCATTTACATAAGTAAGTAGTGGCTCGCGATGCTGGTTCCAGATAGTCTGTGGCAGAGAGGACCTGTCGTAGAGAAAAGCTTCGTCATTCATCTCATCAACTGTAAGCCCGTACAGTGGCTCAAACAATTTCAACCAGATATTTCCGTCGCTCGGAGTGCCATAGCAAAAACTGACAAGCTTGCCGTTTTCATGCTTTGGCAAAAGGCGCTTTACGTCCCAGTCAGGCAGAACCAAATGGCATCTATCATCGCGAACATCCCAAACGAGATGACTGACAAAACAGTTAAAGACCGAGAAAAAACCACCATCATGGGCTGGAATTACCGAGCGATTAATTGCTGCCAAAGAAGAAGTGTAAGGTCCAACTTTGGCGAAGGCCGCAGAACGACAATTCTCTGGGATATGGGTGTAATCAGAACCTTTAGCATTTTTCTTGAATGCGGGCAGATCGGGCGCAATTGTTGTCGCGTAATCAATGGCCAATCGGCTGAACGAAAAATTTTCCGCTCTCTTACGCCGCGCAGATGCAGTGTCTGCGGAATCAGGGCAGTTGAAATAGTTATAAGCCGCTCTCAATGCTTTACGAGCATCGTGGACGGACACCGAATACTGCTTGCCAAATACCTGATTATCGATCTCAGGATAGCGCGCTGGTGATGGCAGCGTCGTGGGAATGGAGTAGCAACCGGCAACTCCAAACATATCTCGGTGCGGGCCAAGGTCAGAAAGCACAAGCATTTTGCCCAAGGCAAGTGCTTCTCTTGGACCAATCGAATACCCCTCACCTTTCGAGCAGTTTACAAATATGTCGAAGGAATCGATTAACGATGTTTTGGTCGATACGTCAAGATGCTCATGACTTACGAAAACATTATCGACACCAGAAGAATTGAGCTTTTCTATAATTTTATTATAAACTGGGCCAATAGCTAAGTTGGAGTGCAGATATAACTCGACATCATCTTCCGCCGAGAACTCCTGCAAAAAGGCCTCAATCAAAATATCAACGCCTTTGCGCTGATGAAATGCGGCAACCGAACCAAATTTCACTTTCTTGGCATTGCGGACTACAGGCCGGACTAACAGATCTTCCAACTCTAATCCGATAGGCAATGTGCCTACAGGGATCTTCACCCCAGACCCGATGGCAATAGCCTCGAGATGTCGACTTGTGAAATACGCAACATCAAATGAGTTATTAAGAATCTCAACCCACTTTGCAGGGAACTCATCAGAATCATAAGCAATGTGAGCTATACGCAAACCATGCTTTGGAACGACTGTATAGTTTAAATCGTGCTCACCGTTCCACAATACATCGGTATAAAAAAACACCTTATGATCGGAGATATTTCTGCACACCGGTATTTCTTTACCATTGGGCAGACGAATATTTTCGTCGTCAACGATACCGGAGTTAGTAGGATATATACTAACTGGAAAAAACCGTGACAACAGTTCACAGGCCGCTAGTGAAACAGCACCGATACCAGTGCTGAAATCAGTACGGCCGATAATGCAAACCTCCGAATTACTATTTGTAAAGTCAATCATTTCCGCCCCCCAAGGCGCTGAATAATATTCACCACCTTTCTGACGGGAGCCATCACACGCCACGAGGTACTGTGCCTGATCAGGTCAATGTCGGACTGCAGCGTGGTCACTCGCTGACGCAAATCAACCACTTCATCGACTACTACCATCTTGCTTTCCAGGGCACTAACGCGGCTAAGTGCATTCAGTCGCTCGCGAGTCAAATGACCAATGTGCCGAGAGCTTTCGTAAATTTCCTGATAACACGATTCCAGTTCGAGTTTCGTCCTTTCCAACTCCGCCCTCAACGAACCTTCCTTTTCAGACGAGGAAGATACAAGCTGATTATAACTATCCAATACAAACTCAGCTTTAACCACAACACTCGCCCCTTCTACGTGCTTAGGAAATTCAAATTTGCTCAAATTACTATTCAAAACCGCCACCTGCTCCTGCAAATCAATATTGTGGTAACGCTCATATCCATCAAACCAATTTGGCGGAACTAAAAAATTGTCGGAAAGAACACTATACTTTTCTTCCGCGACGTAAAAACGATTCAAGCCATCAAAATACAAAAACTTGTAGCCTGCGTCTAAAAGAAGATGCTCCCACTCCTGATGAGAAGGAATCTGGGTATTTGGTTTCGTAGCCTCGACGAGAACTATCCAAGGCCGAAACTTAGTAAAGTCTGCACTTTTTAGTACTGAAGCCTCACCACCTTCAACATCGACTTTCAAAAAGTGTATCTCTTGACTCACGTAGGTATTGCACACTTCAGCCAAAGTACGGGTTTCAACACTAACGGACTCTACAATCCGCCCTTCTTCCTTGTAGGCAGACGCGTACTCGGAAACCGATGTCGAAAGGCCATTACCCGCATCAATGGAATAGAATTCCTTTTCACCCGAAGCAATATCGATAGCTATATTGAGATTTATATCTCGTGGACGATGCTCGGTGATAAGTGCATATGCATTCGCCATCGGCTCTATATTAATGCCTCTCCAGCCTGCATCATAAAAAGCCTTTGTGACTGAATCAGCAACAGGATCACAGGCGCCCACGTCAATATAAAAACCTTTTTCATATTTACCTAAAGCACGCCACAACATTACATCTTCGAGATTCTGAGAATATGATTTAAATGTCACTACTGCCACCCTCACCTTGAAAAATAAAAAAACAAAACCGTCAAGCCGCCGATTCATCACAGCATCTGAACACCATCGTTGCTTGGCGCTTGCACAAGGTGATTACGATCGAGCGCCAATCAGTCCATATAAATCAATAAATACCCATCATCTACGAACGTCAGCAATATTATCTTTGAACCAGCGATAAGTCTTATCCAAACCTTGTTCAAGGGAATGTGCCGGTTTGAAACCGAGTGACTCTAACTTCGAGATGTCATATTCGCGCAAATGCTGACCGTCGGGTTTTGTCGCATCCCAGACAATGTCACCTTCAAACCCCGATACTTTTTGAATGCACTCTGCTGTTTCGCGAATTGTCTGCGACACACCAGATGCCAAATTAATAGTACCGTTGAATTGCTCACCAATCATTCGCATCGCGCGAGCAGCATCTTCATTGAACAAAAAGTCTCGTCTGGCTTTACCTGTGCCCCAAACCGGTACACTTTCACCCAGCATATTAGCTTTATGAAATTTTGAAATCAGCGATGGAATGACGTGTCCCCACTGCTCGTCAAACTTATCGAATGGCCCATAAAGATTAGTCGAGATACAAAACGCAAATTCCATACCGTACTGATCGCTATACGCTTCGAGTTGCGCAAGCATTGCTCTTTTACTGTGCGCGTAGGAGGCCTCGGAATAGTGCGGGGGACCGCTCCAAACTTGCTCTTCCGACATTGGCAACGTTACGCTATCTGAATAAATAGCCGAGGATCCCATCGCAACGATTTTTCTGACACCCGCCAAGTGAGAAGCATCAATGACATTGGTATTGATACGAGTATTCTCGACAAAAGCCTTTGCTTTATTCTGCAAATTGCCCATGATACCAAAGACGCAAGCAGCCAAATGATAAACAACTGCTGGCTTTACTTTAGCAAATAACTCTTTAGTTTGCGCCTCATCCCGCAAGTCTGCATCCTTGCTTGAGATCGCTACTACATTTGTATAACCGGCATCTTCAAGCTCACGCTGCAGCGCTTGACCGATCACTCCCGACGCACCAGTAATTAGAATTTTCTCAGAGTACACTTTTTCACCTATTTAAAAGTTTGCACGTTTATATTAGCCAAAATAAGCATCACAAACTTCGGCCGCCGTACCATCCATCTTGATACGTCCATGCTCAAGCCAAATAGCACGGTTGCACGTATTTCTAATCAACTCTTGCGAGTGACTGGCAATCACCAGGATATGAGTTGACTCAACGAGCTGTGCCATTCTAACTTCAGCTTTATGCTTAAAACTTTCATCCCCTACTGACAACCACTCATCCATCAGCAAGATCTGTGGCCTGACGATTGTAGATACTGCAAACGCGAGGCGCAAATGCATGCCGCTGGAGTACGTCCGCATGGGCATTTCGATAAAATCACCGAGTTCCGAGAACTCGATGATTTCTTCAATCTGGTCCGAAATTTCGGACTTGCTCAAACCAAGCAAAGCTCCCCGGATATATATGTTTTCTCGGCCCGTCGCTTCGGGATCCACACCGAGAGATATATCAATCAAAGAGCCTATATCACCTTGGATATCGGCGGTTCCTACCGACGGAACATACACGCTACTCAGCATCCGCAGCAGGGTACTTTTACCTGCGCCATTGTGACCCAACAACCCGACACGATCGCCATGACTGATACTGAAGTTGAGTCCATCGAGAGCTCTTACCACAACTCGCCCTTGGGAGTCAGAGCCTAACTGACCACCCGTTGCAACTTGGATTAAGCGCTTTTTTAGGGAGCGGCCGTTAGCATTATAGACGGGAAAGTCGACGCTTACATTATCAAAAACTATAGAAGCCATTTTTTAATATCTCATTAGAGCCAATAAGCAATGCGGGACTTATAACGACCGTAAAAAAACAGCGCAAATATCCAGCCTACAACAGCTAAACCAATAGAAACTTCCCAGTTCGCCAATGTTGGAACCGTTCCAATCAATGGAGCCCGGACAATTTCCATCAGATGATAGACCGGATTGAGATTCAAAAAATACTGTGCAGATCTTTCCGGCAGTAAGTTCGGCATCCACATGATAGGAGTCAAGTAAAACACTACCTGTAGAACGCTGGTGACAATCTGAGGCAAGTCTCTGTAGCGCGTACAAAGCACTCCCAACACCAAAGCTATCCATGTCAAGTTCAATATAAGAAGCAAGAGACCTGGAATACTAATTAGCGCAACCATGGTGAGCGGCTTGGCTACAGCGATCAAGACCAGCGGAAAAATAACGATATTGTGAGCCAATATAAGAATATTCCGCCAAATCAATCTCAGAATATGTACAAATAGCGGAATAGGTAGTTGTTTTATGACCCCCTCAGCAGCAATAAATCCGTTACCGCCTTCACTGATCACGGTCGACATAAAGGTCCACAGGATCATGCCCACCGTCAGGAAAGGCAAAAATTCGCTCATTGGCGCCTTGAAAATCTGGCCGAAAACAACTCCAATAGTGCCGATCATTACCCCCATGCTAATGGTAAGCCAAAAAGGGCCCAAGGCTGATCGTCTATACCGCTGGCGCAAATCCTGCCATCCCAGCATTGCGACCAATGAATATCGGCGCAGGGAGTTCCTGACATCATGTAAAGCTACAGAAAATGAATTCTTTTGCATTTAATTACCAACTCTTTATATGCAAATCAATAAAGGACAACATCAGTCGTTCTTACACTGAATATCGTTTACTCTCTTTTCAAACGCTTCAGCATCACGTTGTCCAGTTACACTCTTCAAGAAGGGAGCTACAGGTGACTCGACAGCTTCGAAAACAGAGACTGCCGCGCCCTTCCAACTGGTGACCACATAATTCTCGCGAATATTTTTTTCTTTTAACAAGAGTTCGTCTGGATGCGACACATACCACTCTATCCGGTCAGCCCAGACTGATACATCCCATGGGTCCAGATATTCAATAAAGTCTTGACCCGCCTCAGGAATCGACGCGGCATTCGATGCCAAACAAAATTTCCCAGCAGCCAGGCTTTCAACTATCGGAAGACCCCATCCCTCATAAAGCGAAGGAAATGCGGTCATTTGGCAGTTCTTATATAAATGAACGAGATCAGAATCAGAAATATTATTCAAAACACGAATATAGGATTTGGTCCTTGGATCCAGGTCCAAGTCTTTAAGAAAATCGTTTACCCCCCACCCGGACATCCCCACAAAAACCAACTGGGGCAAATCAGTGACACCCTTATCTATCAGCCGCGTATAAGCACGATATAAAACTTCATGATTTTTTCTGCGCTCTATAGTTGAAACGAAGAGAATATACTTATTCTTCATCAAGGAAACGACTTCAGGCCCCATTACAGAAGCCACGTCCTGAGATACATGGCAGCCGAGTTTTATAACTGACATGGCCGGTTCAGGCGCACCCAGCTCTGAAAGCAGCAATTGAAGATCCTTCCGCGTGCATTCAGATATACAAATAATTTTATCAGCGCACCAGGCGACATCTGTAAAATAATTCGCAAACTTTGCTGCCACATCGCCAACACAAAGATGAGGCAGCCTTACAGGGATAACATCATAGCAACACAAAACAACCTTCATCCCCATAAACTTTTTGAGTTTATAGAGATACACAAGGTCTTTATTATCCCAATCCAAACCGACTGAAATGTAACAATCTCCTTTCGAGAAAGGATTCTCAGCTATATTAAGATCTGTTTTTACTTTCATGACAACATGACTGTTACTTGCCGGCTTCATGAATGACAGCATGGCGGAGCGCAAATACCGAAGAGCTATGACCCCTTCAATAATTGCCGTTCTACGGCGTTGGAAAAATTGATACAGCAAACCACTGATCTTCGTTGGCAACCGACTGGTAACCTTCAAAGCGACCTCTTTAAGGCGGGCCTCCAGCGATTTTTTATGCTGACCCTGGTTCGAAACTATCGTTGCCACTGCCAAATGTGAACCTGAAATTCTTTTCAGAGTTGACGCAACATGATCAGCAGAAACGTCGACATATCCAGACGCGCCATTGAACGAACAAAATTTCACATCCTCGCCATTCGCGATTCGCGTTAAAGCATAAGCCGCGCACTCAGCTTCAGTCCGGATAATACCAACGGCCGGACGATGCCAGCCTAGTATGGTAGTAACGTCAAACCAAGTAGTCATGACTCAAGTGCCTTTTGTGTAATGTTGTTATGCGCAGCCAAAGGGATTGCACCAAGACTCTCAGCCCACGTCAAAGAGTTACGACTGGCTCTATCTGAACCCTCTGGACCTAATTTCTCCGGACTGCACAGGCGATGTCTGATTGCGCTGTGAAATTCAGCCGATGTTCGCGCTACTGTTATCTCTGGCAGAGTAAGATACTGTTCAAAACCTCTGAAAGCGGCCTCGGTACCAATGACGTACTTCCCCGAATAAATAGCTTCAGCCGTTTTTATATTCGAACCGCCTCCATGAGGAATCGGCAAAAGAAACGCATGAGCCAGCGTCTTCACCGCATCTAGATCGTCGTCAGGAAGCATGTACAGCAACTGCAAGCGGGACAAGTTCAAAGCCCCCCAACGAGTGTTGCTAAGTGTCGCTTCCAAGTGCTCACATACACTGCCTACTACGACTAACTTGCTGTCGGGAGGGATGCATGCCAATGAATTACCTAAACACTCATTGAACCCCATAAAATTTGGAGGATGGGCGCTGGCTACATATAAAATCCAAGGACTTTTAGGAAGCCGCTCTTTCCATAATTCCAGGTTTTCCTGCTTTGCAGTCCAAGGTGCAATACCGTTCGGTGCTAACAGCGGATTCTTTGCCCCCCAACTTGATAGGATATCGAAGTCCGATTGAGTCACGGCGATTGTAATGTCGGCTTCTTTGGCAGCCTTACGCTCCAGACTGTCGATGTCCGAAATTACTTCCTCAGCACCTTTCACTTGGTAACTGTCCAAGATCTCTTTTTTTAATGGTGATTCTATATTTTGAGAACCGTAGATCAGGCAAGCATTTGCATACTGCGGCATTTTTTTAATTTTAAGAACCAACGGCCACAACCAAGGCTGTTCCACATGGATCGCATCAATAACGGGTGGTAGCTTTTTGAGTATAGATAGAAAGCCACCCTTCTCAGAGCTTGCATATTCTCCAGAGAGCAAGTCATTAATCAAAGGTACCATCTTGCCTTTGTATTTCCTGAAGTTAGATCCTGGCGCAAACTCTACGTCATTCTTGCCCAGCGCGGCCGGCGGGTATCCCTCAGGCTCGTAAACCGCCACATGAACAACGCTCCAACCATTGACGCTAAAGGTTTTGGCGATATTTGCGACCCTTACCTGTCCGCCATGTCGCGGAATGGCAATGGGATATGTACTTAGCAATAAAACCGTCTTCAAAATATAAACCTATAGTATCAATATTTCGCAAACCACCATGGTACTGCATCGATGCTTAGCTGACCTGCCGCAGTGATGCATGCGACATCGAAAACATAATTACTTAAACACCATTAATCAGTGACTCGATCTCTTTCAAGCGGTCCCAGATCATCCCCTCACCCACTCTTGCCTCCACGTTCAACCGCAACAAAGGTTCAGTATTCGATCCCCGCAGATTGAACCGCCAGTCCGCGAAGGAGACGCTGATGCCGTCTGTCCTGTCGATGTGTGGATTTTGAGGCAAATAGTGATCCAACACCTTCTGCAACGTAGCGGAAACATCTTCAACGCGGTAGTTAATCTCGCCCGTGCACGGGTACGCTTCTATTCGCTCGTCCACCAGCTGTGCAAGAGTCTTGCCCGTCGTCGACATCAACGCCGTAATCAAGAGCCACGGAATCATTCCACTGTCGCAATATGCAAAATCACGGAAGTAATGGTGCGCACTCATTTCACCGCCATAAATGGCATCTTCAAGGCGCATACGCTCTTTGATGAATGCGTGCCCGGTTTTGCATAACACCGCGACGCCGCCGGCCTTCTCCACTTGGTTGATCGTGTTCCACGTCAAGCGCGAGTCATGAATGATCTTGCTACCCGGGTGCTGCTTGAGCAACATCTCGGCTAACAGCCCTACGAGGTAGTACCCCTCGATGAAGCGACCTGTTGCGTCAAAAAAGAAACAACGATCGAAATCACCATCCCAAGCCAGCCCCAGATCACAACCGTTTGCCTGTAACGCTTGCTGAGTGAGGTCGCGGTTTTCTGGCAGCAGCGGATTTGGTACGCCGTTAGGGAAGTTTCCGTCAGGTTCTGCGTTGATGATGACCCAATCAAAAGGCAACTTGCCGATCAACTCTTGCAGCACGGGGCCAGCAGCGCCGTTGCCCGGATCTGCGAGGATCTTCAGTGGTTTAAGACTGGCCACGTTTACATAGCTGAGTAAATGCTCGATATAGCGGGTCTTGTCCAGCTCTAAGCGGACTTCACCCCTGGAATCAGCCAGCGGCCCAAGATCGCCACTTTCCACTCTGTCACGAATTGCATTGAGCCCCGTATCACCACTGATTGGGCGCGATTCGGACTTCACCAGTTTCATCCCGTTATAACCCTTGGGATTATGACTCGCGGTAATCATGACTCCGCCATCAGCCTTGAATGCGCTCGTAGCGAAGTAAACTTCTTCGGTACCACACAAACCGATGTCGATGACATTTGCACCCGCTTCACACAAACCTCGTGTCATTGCCTCGGCCAGCATCGGGCTTTCGAGTCTCATGTCTCGCCCCAGCACAATATTTTTGCCCTGCAACTCGGCAACTATGGCCCGGCCTATCCTGTAGGCGACATCGTCATTGAGGTCAGCCGGTACTTGGCCACGAATGTCATAGGCTTTGAAACACTGGGTTTTGATAGGGGTGTGCATACCGCTCTCTTGCTGAGGTATGTGGAGGCGAGGAGGTGTGACTGCACTTCTCTTGCCGGAATGGAAGTGCACCGACGCAGGCCAGTGCAAGTAAACCTGATCGGTTCAGACCTCACCGACCAGGTTTGTGACTGAAAAGCGCGGTTAGTTGTCTACGCGCCCGTATTTATCTTCGAAACGGACGATATCGTCCTCACCGAGATAATCGCCACTCTGCACTTCAATAAGCACCAGGTCTATAACACCGGGGTTCATCAACCGATGCTGGTGGCCGGCGCGAATAAAGGTGGATTCGTTGGTGTTCAGCATCAACTCCTGCTGATCGTTGACGACCACAGCCATTCCACTGACGACAATCCAGTGCTCGCTTCTGTGGTGGTGCATCTGTAAAGACAACGAAGCTTTTGGCTTCACCACAATACGCTTGATCTTGAAGCGCTCACCATTTTCCAGCGTCGTGTAAGTACCCCAAGGGCGATGCACGGTGCGGTGGAGCAAATGAACCGTGTGACTGGCCGCCTTGAGCTGATTGACGATGTGCTTGACATCTTGAGCGTGATCTTTGTGGGCGATCATCACCGCATCCGGGGTGTCAATCACCAGTAAATCCTCCACACCCACCAGTGCGGTAAGACGACCTTCGCTGTTGACGTAGTTGTTTCGCGAATTGTGAGACAACACCTCGCCTTCAAAGCGGTTGCCGTTCTCATCTGCAGCAGTCAGTTCACTGACAGCGTTCCAAGAGCCAATGTCGCTCCAGCCAATATCGCAAGGAATAGTCGCTACTTTGGAGGAGCGTTCCATCAATGCGTAATCGATTGAAATGTCTGGAACCCCTGCGAACGCGTCAGCGTCGAGTGCTAGGCAACGGTATTTGTCAGACGAAGTGAGACGCGAGCTCTCAATAGTCTTGACGACAGCTTCCACTACCTCCGGCGCGTGCAGACGGAGCTCTTCCAGCACGGTGCCAACCCGGAAACAGAACATGCCAGAGTTCCAAAAGTAGTTGCCGGCATCGACATAACCTTGGGCGGTTTCAAGATTCGGTTTTTCGACAAAGCGAGCGACTTTCAATCCGCCCTTCAAAGGGGCATATTTCTGCGCTTCAATGTAACCGAAGCCTGTTTCAGGATAAGTGGGCTGAATGCCGAAGGTGACCAGCCATCCTTGAGATGCCAGCGACATAGCGTCGGCAACGGCCGCAGCAAAGGCTTTTTCGTCTTTTATCAGGTGGTCCGCAGCAAGCACCAACATATGGGCGTCAGGACCATACGTAGCTTCCAGCTGAAGCGCAGCAGCAGCAACAGCAGCGGCTGTGTTGCGCCCAAAAGGCTCCAGAATGAAACCTTGAGAATGCTTGGCTGTATTGACCGCGCCGTATTCATCTTCAGTCTTGAACAGGAGTTCACGGTTGGTCACCGTAAGAATCTCCACAACACTTTCCAGGCGCGAGGCACGCAAAAAGGTCTTCTGAATCAGGTTCTGACCACCTGGCAGCTCCATGAACGGCTTTGGATGGGCTTCACGTGAGACAGGCCACAAGCGGCTGCCCACTCCGCCAGACAAAATTACGGGAATCAGTTCCATGCTCTAAATCCTTAATCCCCATCTGGCAGATACAACCAGAAAGTGGGGCTCAGTTATGTTTCCGGTCATTGCTGCATCAAATCGACGCAAATTCCTTGCTCGAAGCAGACTCCCCTAACGGCTACTCAGCTTCGGGTCAAACCCGGTGGTTCCAAGCCTGTGCCAAGCTGTTTGGTCTGCACGGCTATCCTTCCGGACGCTCCCATTCTCCTTTTGGAAACATTCCGGAGAATCGAAAGCATTCACGGTACAGAAACGCAGACCAAAGAAACTCGAGCTACGCAGCTCTCCCTCGGGATCAAATAATTCTCCCTCTTATTCTACAGCTAGTGCGCAAAATTAATAACTCATACCGACGCGGGGCAAAAAAATCAGTTAAAAAACAAACAAATGCCCCAAGCGACCGACATCAAAATAACATCAGTCACTAAATTGGATCAAATCTTGAAGAGTGCGAATGGGAGTATCAGCCCTGATAACGGATAGCGAAATCAAGCTCGCGCTTGGAAATCAGCGCGCTACGGAAGCGAACTTCAGCCGCCAGCTCCTTCAAGGAGTTTTTCTAAATAGCGTCCATAACCTGTTTTTCTGAGGCGTCGGGCTTGTACTGCCAGCTCCGCAGCCGAGATCCACCCACTGCTGTACGCAATCTCTTCCAGACAGGCGACCTTCAAGCCCTGGCGCTTTTCGATGGTATGCACGAAGTGACTGGCCTCTAGCAGCGAATCATGCGTACCGGTATCAAGCCATGCGAAGCCGCGACCGAGCATTTCGACCTTAAGGGATTTTTGCTCGAGATAGGCCAGATTGACATCGGTAATTTCGAGCTCGCCGCGCGCGGACGGCTTGATCTTCTTGGCAATTTCGACAACCTGATTATCGTAGAAATAGAGACCTGTCACAGCGTAGCTGGACTTGGGCACCAGGGGCTTTTCCTCGATACTCAATGCAGATCCATTAGCGTCAAACTCAACCACACCAAAGCGCTCGGGATCAGAAACGTGATACCCGAAGATAGTGGCACCCTGCTCTCGCAGGCAGGCGGACCGCAAATTGTCCGAGAAGTGCTGACCGTAAAAAATATTGTCTCCCAAGATCAGACAGCAAGGATCATCACCAATGAACTCTTCACCGATAATGAAAGCCTGAGCCAGCCCGTCCGGGCTCGGCTGTTCGGCGTAGCACAGCCTGATGCCATATTGGCTACCGTCGCCCAACAGCTTTTGAAAGCACGGCAAATCTTCTGGCGTGGAAATAATCAGAATTTCGCGTATCCCCGCCAACATCAGTACAGACAAGGGATAGAAGATCATCGGCTTGTCGTAGATCGGCAGCATCTGCTTGGACACGCCAAGGGTCAGCGGGTGCAAACGCGTACCCGAACCGCCGGCGAGGATGATGCCTTTACGATTTATCGTGGTCATTTATTGAGAACTTCCGTAAGCATTCGGGTTACACCACTGCGCCAATCCGGCAAGTGCAAAGAAAAACTCTCGCGCAGCTTTCCGGTATTCAACCGGGAGTTCAGTGGGCGACAGGCTGGCGTTGGATAGGCAGACGTCTCGATCGCATTGATATTCTTCACACAGAGCTCTTCCCCATGCGCTTTGGCGAAGTCGATCACGTGAGTTGCATATCCATGCCAAGACACCTCGCCTGCGGCCGCCAGGTGATAAAGACCTGACAACTCAGGACGCAGGAAAACCTGTCGTAGGGTCAAGGCACTGATGTCCGCAATCAGGTCTGCACCGGTTGGCGCCCCCATCTGATCGGCGATGACACTCAGACTTTCGCGCTCTTTTGCCAGACGTAACATGGTTTTGGCGAAATTATTGCCACGAGCGCCATACACCCAGCTTGTGCGAAAGATAAGATGCTTGCAGCCGGATTCGATGATCAATCGCTCCCCGGCAAGCTTGCTGGCACCATAGCGATTCACCGGAGCCACGGCATCACTTTCCCGCCATGGTGCAGATCCATGCCCATCGAACACGTAGTCCGTCGAGTAATGGACCAGCCATCCACCCAGCGCTTTCACCTCTTGCGCCAATACTCCAACAGCGCTCGCGTTTACAAGAACCGCCAGCTCAGTCTCGGCCTCGGCCTTGTCGACTGCGGTGTAAGCGGCCGCATTGACCACGACATCCGGCCTGATTGCGCGGACAGTTGCCCGTAACCGATCAATATTGCTCAGGTCACCGCACAGGCCATCGGTTACTTCACGATCCAGTGCCACCAACTCGCCGAGGGGCGCGAGAGAGCGCTGCAACTCCCAACCGACCTGGCCGTTTTTTCCCAGAAGAAGGATTTTCATGCCTTGCCCGCACGATCTGCGTAGTTCTGGTCAATCCACTGCTGGTAGCTGCCGCTCCTCACATGCGCGACCCATTCAGCATTATTCAGATACCACTCCACCGTCTTGCGAATGCCGGTTTCGAAGGTTTCTTGCGGCGTCCAGCCAAGCTCGCGCTGGATCTTGCTGGCATCGATCGCGTAGCGCTGGTCATGGCCGGGCCGATCCTGAACATAGGTGATCAGACTGGCATGAGGGCAATGGGCGGACTCAGGACACATCTCGTCAAGCAATGCACACAGCGTGTGCACCACGTCGATGTTTTGCTTTTCGTTATGACCACCGATGTTATAGGTCTCGCCAACCACACCTTCGGTTACAACTTTGTAAAGTGCACGGGCATGATCTTCAACATAGAGCCAGTCACGGACCTGATCACCCTTGCCGTACACCGGCAACGGCTTGCCCTCCAGTGCATTGAGAATGATCAGTGGGATCAGTTTTTCGGGAAAATGGCACGGGCCGTAATTATTCGAGCAATTGGTCACCAGTGTCGGCAGCCCATAGGTTCTGGCCCAGGCGCGTACGAGATGATCGGAGCTGGCCTTACTCGCCGAATAGGGAGAGCTCGGCTGATAAGGTGTTTCTTCGGTGAAAAGGTCTTCCGGCCCTTCAAGGTCGCCGTAAACTTCGTCCGTCGAGATGTGATGGAAGCGAAAAGCTGATTTGCGATCGCCTTCCAGGCCCATCCAGTAGTGCCGGGCAGCTTCAAGAAGAGTGTATGTACCAATGATATTGGTCTGAATAAATTCGGAGGGACCGGAAATCGAGCGGTCGACATGCGACTCTGCGGCCAGATGCATGATCGCATCCGGCTGATGCACTTGCAGGACACGTTCAATCTCTGCGCGATCACAGATATCTACATGCTCGAAAACATAACGCGGGTCGTGACTGACTTGCGCCAGCGATTCAAGGTTACCGGCATACGTCAACTTGTCGACGTTCACTACGGAGTCGGATGTATTGGAAATGATGTGACGAATAACTGCCGAGCCAATAAACCCGGCACCGCCGGTTACTAGAATTTTCACGCGAAACCATACCCTTGAGGTGCTGACAGGGCTGCCAACCGAGCACTGTCTGATCCATGAATGCAAAAGCCCG
>Ga0157373_10000624_pt1 | contig 27742 bp, 23 predicted proteins | sample C65metaG_FD_113460 | JGI IMG/M metagenome (GOLD analysis project Ga0157373, IMG submission 113460) | Corn rhizosphere microbial communities from Kellogg Biological Station, Michigan, USA - C6-5 metaG | ecosystem: Host-associated > Plants > Roots > Rhizosphere > Soil | place: USA: Michigan... | reverse complement strand
TACATCGAGATGTTCTACAACGCAAAACGCCGCCATGGTTTCAACAATCAGCTGTCACCGGTAGAGTTTGAAAAACGTTACGCAATGAGTTTGCAAGGTGTCTAAAGAATCCGGGGCGATTCAAGCGGAGCGTCTTCGTTTACCGCGTCGGGCATCAGTTGCTAAGCGCAGAGAATCTTAGTGGGCGAGCGATTACAGCAGAGTTGCCGCGAAGGGCCGCTTTGGCACGGACAGCAGCCATTTCAAGCATCTGAGGGTCAGCTGCATAGACAGCATCAACCTGGCGGTCACGTAAGCTGCTTTTAAGGCCCATCATTTCCGCAAGGCTAAGGTCTTTTGAATGCTTGTGGCCGTTGATCATGGCGAAAGTACCCATATGGGTGAAAATAGACTTGGATCTGAGGTTAACACCTCGCTCGGTCCGCTATAGGCGAAAGGCTGTGAGTGCAAGGTATTGAGCGACGAAATGCATGGTTCATCACGCTGCTCAGGTGTGCAATTCAGACTGGCTGAGCCGATCGGTAAATGATCGCCTACGGAGGCTAAAAGGCAAATAAGCCTATGAGCTTACTGAGTTACAGGTACAAAAAAGACGTCCATGGACGTCCTTTTTCGTTGAAGTGCCGGGGTAATCTGAACAGGAAATATAACTTGTTGTTTATTAAGAAAAAGATCGGTTTTATTTTTTGTCTGGAATGCCATTTGGAATGCCAAACATTGTATCTCGCTCCAGATCGGACAGTTAATCGCTTTGTTCCTTGTCCCAGGCTATTGGTTAGCGAACGCTGGATAACCTGAACGTTTTTCTCTTTTGGGGACTGATTTTCACCACGGGTGAAGGGTTTTCGGTTTGAGCGTGAGGGAAATCATCGGTTGGGATTGAATTTAAGTCCACCGGTGCTGCTTGTTCTGGCTGATCATCCTCTGCCGCCGCGGACGGCACCTGACTATTGCACGATGAATCTGGAATGAGGGTAATAGCCTTTTCCTGCTCGAGCAGAGATTCAACGATTTCTGGGGCAGCCTTCGATCTAGAGCGCTCATTTGAAGCTACCGAAGTGTACTCGCCTGACTTCTGCTCCAGCAGCTCATGTCCACCCATCGATTCTTCAGTTACGGAGTGGCTGGGGATGGCTGAGTTATCGGATTGTATGGCGCCTCCGACGAACATCTCGTGAAGGTGTTGAATTGTGTGCTGACGATTCCCTTGCAGAGTTTGTTTCGGCAGTTGTCTTTGCTGTCTGCGCACATGGGCTGCGTAAGCCTTTGTAATCATGCTTTCCAGCAGCACGGAGGGGCTCTTTTTTTGCTCTTTGGCCATGGTTTGTAGATGGTTCTTGGTGGCTGTACTCAGAGTGAATGCGCACGCTTGGCGGCCGCTCTCCTTTTTCTTGTTTCTGTCTCTCTCCTGGCGCCAAGCATCCTTCATGTCGCGAAATAGTTTGCTCGCGCCAGCGCCCTGCTCGATATACATGCCTGCATCCAGCATTTCGTTGTGGGACGGAAGCTCATTCGGAAGGATCCTCTCCCCGCTATCGAAAATTCGCTCTAAGCCTTTCGCTTGCAAATACTTCAAGGCCCAAAGGCGTTGATTCGTATTTTCAGAATCAAGCCAATCCAGTCCAACTACTCTTTTGCGTCCCATTCTCATCTATTCCTGCTGGGGCCTTCGCTAGGGCCAGTATATCCGTTATCGATAACGTTATGCATAACGAAATCAAGTTTATCTGATAAAAATAGGGTATATTTAGCTGTGATTATTTCTGGATTGCATATGCTAATTAGCCTTTTATCACTGAGTTTAGTGCGACTGGATTCCAAGGCTCGGTTCACGCTGGCGTCGTTTTACCTGCGTTATGAGTTCACCGACACAGGGCCGATCACTATTGATAAGCTGGCTGGTTGCCTTGGAGTGCCTACGAGAGAGTGTGCCAATGCACTCAACTTGCTCCTCAAAGAATCGATCCTCATCGCTACAGCGGCGTTGGCTCAACGAGCCGGTCGCTTGAAAAAATCGTTTCGCCTCCATGACGATGTAGCCAATAAGCTCGGGATTGCGAGTTTTATTTCACGCCCCCTAGATCTTGCGCCGCACTTTGGCGCCGTCGAGCACCTAATCAAGGGGCCTTACATTCACGCCACCAGGCCCGACGTGGAAATCTATGCGATGTCGGCTAATACCGTGAAGGCGGAGCAAAAGAGGGCAGCAGTGCCGAACCGCACTTCTTTACTCAGTCGATCCAATCGACTTCTTCTTGCAGTGCTATCCGCTCATGCAGACCGTTTTGGTGTAGTAAATTCGCTCGGGAATGTAGAGCTATGTCGACTCACCGGCCTTGAGCAGGCAAGCCTTAAACAACGGATTAAGAAGCTTATCGGAATGGGGTTTATTCGACGACACGTGCCCGGAGTCGCCAGCCCCATTTTTGCTGAAAAACTCAAAAGCAGTTATGTCCTTAACCTGAACCATCGGCAAATACACTTAGGGACGGACCTGATCAGCTTCGTTGTGCATGAATGTGTGGGCGAAGGGGCTGACGATGTTCGGTATCTGGGGGACGTTTGGTTTGATCTTGAGCTCTGGCGCAATCCTGCTACTAAACATAAATATTCATTTCCTGAGCTTTCCACGCCGGCCTCGGTGCTCCGTCTTTTTAGGCGCGCCCCCAAACACGCGATCGAGCAGCTACAGTTTTTTCTGAGCGGTTGTGTGACAGACCTTCTGGCGCGGCACTGGGAGCAGCTAGATGTATCTAAATCAGACTTTTTCCTTGGCGTCCGAAGTGACATCAGCGCATTTTTTCGTAAGCCAATGAGGGATGTTAAAGATGCGAGCTTGCTCGACGAGGCTGAGATCATAGATTTTCTTTGGGAGATGACTATTCAGTTTGCACGGGTGTGCAAGGTGCGCTTTTCACGGATTGATGGGCTGGTCTGGTCAAGTCTGAAGTTCAGACTTCTACCCAGTGATTTGCGGCCGGGGTATGCCAGTTTAGGTATGTTGATTGATGGGGGGGCTGGCGGTGGCAGGCTGCTGAGAGAGGTCGGCGAGCACGTTGAAACGACGGAAGTCACTATGGAAGCCCTTTGCCCAGTTGAGCTTAGAGAGAAGGCGGGTTTGCTCACGCCGGCACGAGCGAAAGCCGTCTAGGCGGTTATTTTTTATCGCCCCTGCCAATCCTCTGAACGAATACGAGGAGCCCCGTTCATGAGGATCATCCGTTTAAAAGAAGTCATCGACTCGACAGGTCTTGCCCGGTCGACCATCTACAAATACATCGCGGAAGGTAGCTTCCCAAAACCGGTATCTCTCGGCGACCGCTGCGTCGGCTGGGTCGACAGCGAGGTGCACGATTGGATCCTGGCAAGGATCGAGGAGCGTGACCTGGCAGAGGGCACTGCAGTGCGGTCCACCGGCCACCTGAGTATGGCCTGCTAGAAACCACCATTTGCGCCATGACCGGCTGTGGCTGGTCATGGCGCTTATGCCGGCTGGTTGTCAGTGGCGAGTAGCTCAGCTAATTCCCCTATCAGGAAATGTGGTCCAAGCTTCGGCAGGGACGGTGATGTGGCTCCTCATTACCCTGTCTGGCCGAGGTCGTCTGCCTTGGTCGTGGCTGGTTTTATTTATATAGGTATAGGTTGATAGATAGCCATACCCGTCATTAACCATATCTACCAGTAACCAGCACTCCATGGATACCCACTACCTACCTACGATAACCCTACCAATACCACCACCGCTATCTGACCCTACAGACATGTGATCGGTTAAAAAGTACACAGCCCGTATCTGGTATGTCTAAACCAACCAGGTACATCACCATGAGCAAGCGCAACACTTACACCTGCCTGTCTCAATCCGATATGGCCATCCAGATTGAGCGCCTCGTACAGGCTATTGAGAATACGACCACCCCAGCGTTCAAGGTCACTCAACTCAGGCCCGGCCAAGAGCGTGTACAGACGACCAGGCTCTCCAAGTACTTCGACCACATTCAGCAGATGGTAGGTCTGTTTGACGACCGTTACCCCTACGATTTCAGCGAGCACCTCCAAGTGTTCTGGCAGGCGTGTCAGGACATTGGCTTGGAACTGAGTCCGATGGGGCTGACATGCCTTGATGAAGGCGAGACCCGCTACCTAAGTACCAGCGAGACGCTTAATACACTGACTGATCGTATCCGCCAGCTGACAGGCGCTAAAAGGTATCAACGTGGCAAGGTAGATCGTCGTTACCAGGCCAGGGACAAACAGGACAAGATCACTGAATACGTTGATCGAGTGCTTAACCGTTACTCACGGACCGTTGTGGTCCGGGTAGACCTCCATTACCTCTCTGTGGTGCAAGCTCGGTTGCGTGTCGAGGACGCCTTTGCGGATCACGACAGACTGGTCAGGGAAATTGAGCGTAATTCAATCTTTGACCATCTGACCGGATACATCTGCAGTGTCGAGCAGGGTGAGGACAGGGGTTACCACATCCATGCTGCCTTCTTCTTCAACGGAGCAGGGGTGCGCAGTGATGTTTCCAAGGCCCGGCAGATTGGTCAGCTATGGGAGCAAATTACCCGTGGTCAGGGGTATTGCCACAGCTGTAACCATGACAAAGAAAGCTACGGTGATGACCTTGGTATCGGTGTCATCCAGCGGGAGGATCTCGATATTCGGCCGAAGGTCCATTACGCGATGCGCTACCTGGGCAAAGACACTCAGCATCTGCGGCTTAAGCCTGTAGGAGCTCGGTGCTTGCGTAAGGGGCAGGCCAAGAAAGTTTCCTGGGCGACTAATCAGTCCAGCACTCGGCGAGAGCAATTTACCGACAAGCTGGAAAGCTGATTCCTTACCGATCGTGCGTTTAGCTACTGGCGTTATTTCGTTGTGCCGGCAACCTGTGTAAGGCGGCTACGAAATCCTTCGGTGATCGTCAGCGTGGATTCGGTGCCAGTAGGGGGATAGCGAGCCGGCACGATCTGCAGAGCTGCACGGCGTGCCTTCCGCTGATAGACTCCGACCTACTTAAGACGACTATGACGGTTTGAGATTGAGCGTAACTACCATGAGTACTGAACCTTGGGTCACCGCGGAGCAGGTCTCCCTTCACTTGGGGGTGGCCAAGGACACGGTATATCGCTGGCGTGAGCGGCGAGGCATGCCTGCTCATCGCATTGGCAGACTCTGGAAGTTCCAGCTCTCCGAGGTGGACGAGTGGGTACGAGCAGGTGGGGCGGATGATGCCGCCGATACCTTGGCGCAACACAACTAGCGCATTGCATTAAGGAAGAGCACATCTGATGGTTTTCAGTGAAGATTCGCGCGTCAAGATCCCCTGCATTTTACACCTTGTTCGCCTGGGCTACAGCTACCTCTCCCTGAAGGGGGCTTCCTGGGATGAGCAAACCAATATCTTCCCGGATCTTTTTTGTTCTTCTCTAGCCAGGATCAACCCTGATGTGGACGCCGATGACATTGTCCGCCTGCTAGCTGAAGTCAAGCTTTTGTTGGACAACGAAGACCTCGGCCAGGCTTTCTACGACAAGCTCACCGAGCGCTCGGGTATTCGCCTTATCGACTTCGATAATTTCGACAACAACAGCTTCCACGTTGTGACCGAGCTGCCGTGCCGAAATGGTGATGATGAGTTTCGGCCGGACATTACACTGCTTATCAATGGCATGCCGCTAGCCTTCATCGAGGTCAAAAAACCCAACAACCGCGAAGGCGTGCTGGCCGAGCGCAACCGCATCGTTACGCGCTGCCGAAATTTACGTTTCCGTCGTTTTATTAACATCACCCAGGTGATGGTCTTCTCCAACAACATGGAGTACGAAGACGGCTCGCCGCAGCCCATCGAAGGTGCCTTCTATGCCAGCCCTTCGTATGATTCGCCAATCTTTAACTACTTCCGTGAAGAGGAGGCATTGAATCTGGCGGAGCTGCTGTTCGCCGAAGATGACGCTATCGAAAACGAGGTGCTGCGCGATAACAACCTCAATGTCATCAAGCACAGCCCGGAGTTCCTCAGTAACAAGGATCCCGACGCGCCGACTAACCGTATCTGCACGTCATTGTTCAACCGCCAACGCCTGGCGTTTCTTCTGCGTTTTGCGCTCGTCTATGTGAACGAGGCCGAGGGCCTGCAAAAGCATGTCATGCGATACCCGCAGCTTTTTGCGACTAAGGCGATCGAGAAGAAGCTTGATGCCGGCGTGCACAAAGGCATCATTTGGCACACTCAGGGCAGCGGCAAAACTGCACTTGCCTATTACAATACCCGCTTTCTGACGGACTACTTTCAGCACCGGGGCATCATTCCCAAGTTCTATTTCATCGTCGACCGGCTCGATCTGCTCACCCAGGCCCAGCGTGAATTTTCCGGTCGCGGGCTGATCGTACACAGCATCGACAGCCGTGAAGCCTTCGCACGCGATATCAAGGCTACCCAGGTGTTGCACAACCACAGCGGCAGGCCAGAAATCACCGTGGTCAACATCCAGAAATTTCAGGATGACCCGGACGTAGTGCGTACCGAAGACTATGATGTGAACATCCAGCGAGTCTACTTTCTTGATGAGGTGCACCGAAGTTACAACCCGCAGGGCAGTTTCCTCGCCAACCTCAGCCAGTCTGATCGCAGCGCCATCAAGATTGGCCTTACTGGCACCCCCTTGCTAGGTGAAGACTACAATTCTCGGGCCTTGTTCGGCGATTACATCCACAAGTACTACTACAACGCATCTATCGCCGACGGCTACACCCTTCGCCTTATCCGCGAGGAAATTGCCACCAACTACAAAATGATCCTTCAGGAAGCGCTGGCCGCCGTAGAACTGCAACAGGGTGACATAGACCGCAAGCTAGTCTACGCCCACCCGAGGTTCGTCGAGCCCATGCTCGAATACATCGTGCGTGACTTTGAGAAGAGCCGCGGTGCGTTGGCCGATGCCAGCATCGGCGGTATGGTGATCTGCGACAGTGCCGAGCAGGCCCGGCAGATGTTCGAGATCTTCAACGCCGTTCATGCCAAGCAGGGCCAGCTCAGTCCCAATTTACAGGAATCCTCGCAAGCTTTGATCCCCGCCACGCAGTTCGGCAGCTACGCTGCCCGCAGGCTGTTGGAAAACCGCGTCAAAAGAGCCGCACTGATCCTGCACGACGTGGGTAGCAAGGAAGAGCGCAAGCAATGGGTGGAAGACTTCAAAGCGGGCAAGATCGACTTGCTGTTTGTCTACAATATGCTACTCACCGGCTTCGATGCCAAGCGCCTGAAAAAGCTCTACCTCGGCCGGGTGATCCGTTCGCACAACCTGTTGCAGGCACTCACCCGCGTCAATCGTACCTACAAGGATTTTCGCTACGGCTATGTGGTCGATTTCGCCGACATCCGCAAGGAGTTCGATGCCACCAACAAGGCCTATTTCGACGAGCTGCAAGCCGAGCTAGGCGACGAGGTTGAGCACTACTCCAACTTGTTCAAATCCGCTGAAGAAATCGCCGAAGAAATTGAAGCGATCAAGGACATCCTATTCAGCTTCAACATCCAAAACGCCGAAGAGTTTTCGCGGCAGATCACCCAAATTCAGGATCGTGCCACGATGCTGGCGCTCAAGAAGGCACTGGCTGACGCCCGCAGCCTTTATAATCTGATTCGTCTGCAGGGTGACTACGCGCTCCTGCAACAGCTTGATTTCCAGAAGCTCAACCAGCTCTACCGTGAAACTTGCAACCACCTCGACTTGCTTAACCTGAAAGAGAGCATCGAATCCAGCACCGACAGCGGTAACCTGCTCAACGTGGCACTGGAAGACGTGCTTTTCATGTTCACGAAGGTCCGAGAAGAAGAGTTGGTACTAGCTGACAAGCTCAAGAACACTCTGCGCCAGACCCGCGAGGCCTTGGCCGACAACTTCGACCAGCAAGACCCTAAGTTCATTACTCTCAGGGAAGAGCTGGAGCGACTGTTCAAGAAAAAGAAGCTCAACGAAGTCACTCAAGACGAAATGACCGCCAACATCGGCGCGCTCAACGCGATTCATGATCAAGTCAAAGAGCTGAATCGGCAAAACAACCAGTTGCGCGCTAAGTACCAGGGCGACGCCAAATACACCCGTATACACAAGCGTCTTAACGAGCGCGGCGGTCTCACGCAAACCGAACGTCGCCTATTTGAAGCGCTGTCCGGCGTCAAGCAGCTGGCCGACGAGCAGGTGCTGCAGAATACCCAGCTTGTGAACAACGAAAGCTACTTCGAGCGGATGATGATGCCGCTGGTCATTGGCGAGTTCCAAAACCGCCAGAAAATCCAGCTTACTCCAGACGCCTCCCACACGATCAACCAATTGGTCGTGGCTGAATACATTAATGAATTTGCCTCAGGCACTCGAACAGGAACACTTACGTGGTAACGCAAGAATTTGAGCAACGCACCCGCAAACTGATCGATAGTCTCAAGGGCATCTGCGCTGCCTATGGCCTAGGCAACGATGGAAACGAATTCAAGATCATCACCCAAGTCTTTCTCTACAAGTTTCTCAATGACAAATTCACTTTCGAGGCTAAGAAAATCCGCCCCGATCTAAGCCAAGCTCTCACTTGGGAGCAGGCCATGGCCGGCCTTAGTGCCGATGAGCTGGAAATGCTGCAGTTGCAGTTGGGGCCGGATACCCCACGCCTGAAGCCTGAGCACTTCCTCGCACATCTCTTCAGTCGGCAGAACGCGCCTGATTTTGCCCAGTTGTTTGACGATACCTTGCGCGACATTGCCATTACCAACAATGACATCTTTGCGGTAAAAACCGATGGCGGGGCCAAGGTCACGTTGTTTGACCGTGTCAGCGAATACATATCCGACCCGTCCAAGCGAGACAGTTTTTGCCGCGCCTTGATCAACAAACTGGTTGAGTTCAGCTTCGAGCGGATTTTCACCCAGAAATACGATTTCTACGCAGCGCTTTTTGAGTATCTGATCAAGGACTACAACAGCAATAGTGGCGGTAAATACGCCGAGTACTACACACCGCATTCTGTAGCCAAGATCATGGCCGCTATCCTGGTACCGGAGAGTGTGCGCGGAAAAATCAGGAACGTGAGCTGTTACGACCCTTCCGCCGGCTCTGGCACCCTTTTGATGAATATCGCCCATGCTATCGGCGAGCAGCGCTGCAGCATCTACTCGCAGGATATCTCGCAGAAGTCATCCAGCCTGCTGCGCCTGAACCTGATTTTGAACAACCTAGTGCATTCAATCCCTAACATCATCCAGGGCAATACCATGCTGCACCCCTATCACAGGGAGGCACAAGGGCAAAAAAATGCGCTCAAGAAATTTGACTACATCGTCAGTAATCCACCGTTCAAGATGGATTTCTCCGATTTCCGCAATGAGCTGGATAGTAAGGAGCACCACGAGCGTTTCTTCGCCGGGGTACCCAACATCCCGAATAAGAAAAAAGAAGGGATGGCCATTTATCAGCTCTTCTTGCAGCACATAATCTATTCGCTGACACCCAGCGGCAAAGCTGCTGTGGTAGTGCCCACCGGATTTATCACCGTGCAGAATGGAATCGAAAGTAAAATTCGCCAGCATCTGGTCGACAACAAAATGCTCGCTGGCGTGGTCTCGATGCCCAGCAACATATTTGCTACGACCGGGACCAACGTTTCCATTCTGTTTATCGACGCCACCAACAAATCTGATGTGGTGCTGGTCGATGCCTCCAACCTCGGCACTAAGATCAAAGATGGCAAGAATCAGAAAACCTTGCTCTCTGAGGCCGAAGAAGACCGTATTATCGCCGCCTTTAATGGCAAGCATGCAGTGGAGGATTTTTCAGTGGTGGTCAGCTACGCTGACATCGCTGCCAAGAATTACTCTTTAAGCGCTGGGCAGTATTTCGACGTAAAAATTGAATACAGCGATCTAACGGCAGTGCAGTTCGCTGAAAAGATGCAAGGTTTTACTGACAGGCTTGATGGGTTGTTTAAGGAATCGGCGGGGCTGGAGATGGAGATCAAGAAACAGTTAGTAGGGTTGCGTTATGAGTGATTTGACTCGCTATAAATTTGCCAGCTTGTACGAAATGGCGTCAGGTATTTCATCAAAACCAGAACAGGCGGGTCATGGCGCCCCATTTCTGTCGTTCTCTGCTGTCTTCAATAATTATTTTTTGCCGCCTGATTTCGCTGATCGGATGGATACTTCCGAACTTGAACAGAAAAAATACTCAATAAATGAGGGTGATGTTTTTTTAACTCGAACAAGTGAGGTTATTGACGAGCTTGGTATGAGTTCGGTTGCGTTAAGAAGCTACCCAAATGCCACATTTAGTGGTTTTCTGAAAAGACTCCGGCCTACCAAAGAGAAAGTTACGTATCCGAAGTTTATGGCCTTTTACTTAAGAAGTCCTTTGTTCAGGAAGACGATGACAAACAATGCAGTGCTGACGCTGCGAGCAAGCCTGAATGAGGAAATATTCTCATACTTGGATTTGCTTCTTCCTGATTACGATAAGCAGGTCAAAGCAGGGGACTTGCTTTTTTTGTTGAGTCAGAAAATCGACTGCAACAACCGTATCAACGCCGAATTGGAGGCGATGGCGAGGGCGCTGTACGACTACTGGTTTGTGCAGTTCGACTTCCCCGACGTCAATGGCAAACCGTACAAGTCCTCCGGTGGCAAGATGGTCTACAACGCCTCGCTGAAGAGGGAAATTCCGATGGGGTGGCAGGCCAAATGTTTTGCTGAACTCGGTAGTTTCAAGAACGGAATCAATTATGATCCGTCAGTAGGCGGTAGTTCCACTGCGCAAATAGTGAATGTCAGAAATGTTTCTGCAACTAGTATATTCATAAAAGAAAATGATCTTGATGTGCTTAATCTAGATCAGGCTGATATTGATAAATACTTGGTGACAAGTGATTCAATACTCATTGCACGAAGCGGTATACCTGGCGCGACCAGGATGATGGCGCATTGCCCGCCAAATACAATCTACTGCGGCTTTATTATATCCTTTAAGGTTTCCAATCCAGACGATAAGTTTTTCATTTTCTATAGGCTTAAACAAATCGAACATTCGCTACTCTCGCAGTCGAGTGGGTCGATTTTGAAGAATGTGAGTCAAGGCACACTGAAAGATATTTGCATTGCAATGCCGCCTGAGAGTGAGAGGTCAGTTATTGAGATGTTCAACGCAAAACTCAGTCCGATACTTGGGAAATTAAATTTCAATCATCAAGAAAACCAACGGCTCACAGAGCTTCGCGACTGGCTGCTTCCGTTGTTGATGAATGGCCAGGTCACGGTGGCGTAAAGTACGACTTCCGTTGCCCAGAACCATATAAATGCAGCGTTGCGCTTTCTTTGTTGGCGTATCACGGGCCAAGCGTCGATTGATAATGACTGTCAGTGAGCGCCGTGAAACGCCCCCATCTAAACCATATAGGTGGATTGAGCAAAGAGTTCCCCATGCAGAGTTTCTCAGCTATGCCAGGCCATTTTTGAGCAACGCAACATAATCTGCGTGCGAGGCAGTGGTTAATGTCAATGTAATCGCCTGGTTGGGCTACGAAATTATAAAATTGGTAAAAAATAAAAGCTGAAGTGAAGCCAATAAGGGGCATATGCCCCCTATTTTCAGGATTACCCACCGACTGTCCTTCACTGGTCAGGCAGTGCTTAGGATTGTTATTGCAACAAATAGCCCATCGGCTGGTCATCTTTGTCGAAGCATAGGATGGTTTCACAGTGGCCACCTAGCTGGTCGGCATTTGATTCACTGATGTCGGGCAACCATTTACCCAGTTCTGCGATTGGAACCCTCTTCTCGTTGATGTAGCAGTCATCGTCCATGCGCGGGTTGCACCACGCACTTTTTACATCTGGCCATTCAGACTGGGGAGGGGTAGCTGGTGGCTGTACAGCCGCTACTTGAGTACCTCCTTTCTGTGCTTGCCAAGCCGCGTAGCCGCCTTCATAGCGCCCGTCAAACGTGGGGACGAGCTGATTATCAGGCACGCCAATATCCAGGTAGAACTGGTACAGGATAGAGCCGGCTTTGGCGTACGACACCTGGTTAGAGGTATCGACCCGGTAGGCCACTGGCTTGCCGTCGGTGCTGATGCCGATGCGATACCAGATCGACAGCGCGAAGAAAGCATCCTGATTCCACTCCCCTACCAAGGTAGAGTTTGTCCGGCACTTACCGCGCAGGCACGTGCCACTTACTTGGTTGACATACCGCCGTTCCTGCTGGCGCTGGGCATCAAAGATGCGCACTTCCCGGGAGGTCTCCAGCCAGGTGCACTTGATCATGGGTTGGCCGTTGAAGGATTTCTTGGCGATGCACGGAATAGCTTCGGGAAGACCGCTGGTGGAGGTCTCGTCTGGGAAGGCAATGTTGCCCCATGCGTAATGATCCACGACGGCGTTTGCGTTGGCGCAGAAAGCGAGCAGAAGGATGCTGAGTATCCGTTTCATGGGTTCTCCAGTTTGTTGCTTTTCTTGAGGGCGGAATAAGAGCAGGCCGTTTAACGGCCGATGATGAAGGCGAACCCCGGCGAGTCGTGGGCGCAGTCAATGTCGCTTTCGGTAACTATCTGAGAGCTATTTCTTGTACGTGACCCTGAGCTTTTTATTGACGTAGTCTTTGAGGATTTCGTAGTCGGGGTTATAAGTGACTAGCGCATGGCCCACACCTGCTACGGCCGTCAATGTTGCTATGGTCAATGTTGCAGGTGTTGTCAGGACGCTGAATACAGCACCAAGTGCGCCGCCCTGTACCACAGTACTTTTCACATCACTTGTGACTCGACACTTCAGTCCCAGACTTTCAATCTTGGTTTCGGCAAGTTTAATACCTGCCATGAAATTGCCCCTGAGGCCATGGATCTCGAAGGACGCTTTGCTCTTCACGAGACCTTCAATTTGCGCTTCATTCAGACCGGTTACGACGATCATGGCTTTTCTGAGCTCCCTGCAAGAGATAGTGGTTTAGAGAAAAAGTCGCATATCAACTTTTCAGGTTGAGTCTCGGTTTGGTAAGTCCTTCATGTCAATAGGTTGATGACCAACCATCCAAGTTGAATTGGAGGATGGCATGTCAAAAACCGAATCGAAGCAGCTGGCGGAGCTTGTTGGTCAAGCAATTGCTCGCCAGCGTTCTCATTGCAAGCTGAGTCAGGAGCAGGTTGCGGAAAAGCTTGGGATTGGAAGCGAGGCCGTATCCCGTATCGAGCGTGGAATCGTCATGCCTAACATCGAGCGTTTGGTCGAATTGGCGGAAATTTTTGGCTGTGAAACCGCCGACTTGCTGACGGCGGGCAGTTCACGCCCAGAAGACCAGGCGCGCAGGCTCTACGATTTGCTGTCCACGCTGGATACGGATGACCGCGCACTCGTCATGGGTGTGGTGGAGCGTCTTGTTGACCGGCTCGGTCGTGACTGAATTGCTATTTTACGGCGGCTGAGGCGCTTGCTCAGAAGCTTCCTTCACCGCCTCATCGAATAAAGCGCCGCAGCGCAGGCACAGACAGTCGAAGCCTGCGAAGTGATATTTGGCGACATCCTCAGCCAATCGCAGCGCCGATGGGTAAGTCGGTGCGATGGCGGCCAGCCCACTCAGTAGCGAGTTGTATCCTAGGCGATCCTGCGTGCCCTGATTCGTGTCCTGAACTCCTCGTAGCGCGCCATCGGCCAGGCCGGCCAGCAGGGCAATGCCTTTTGCGGCCTCCTAGGGCTGGACGGCTCTTGAGTCGCAGATCAAACATTGTCTGATCATCGTTCGTTCTCCTGATGGGTTAAGTGCGGCCATTCCCTGTCTGGCCGCTCATAAAGGTTGCTGAGGTCACCCCTGCGATGCGGGATTTGTCGTGGGATTGTCCTGCCCGGATGCGCGCAGCAGCTTGCACAGGCGGTTCAGAATCCAGCACGCAAGGACTACGGCGACCAGCAACGGCGGGAAACGCAGCATTAGCAGAATGCTCAGCACCAGTACGCCCGCTGCAGCCAGCGCCCCGATGAAAATGAATAAGCAGAATAGAAATCGAAGCATGGTCATGACGGCTCTCCGAAAGAGGTTGCCTGGCCGATGCATTCAGTCCAGGCAGGAGTGGTATCAGGTGGCGTGCGAGGCGAGCGCTTTCAGCTTGCTCGCGAGTGAGTTGGATGCCGGTTGTGGTTCGTCACTCTCGGCAGCGCCGGTGGCGGCATCCGTGCTCGAATAAAACTCCTCGATCACTGCGCCACCATCTTCCTCGCTGTCCTCGAACGCCCCGTTGCCGAGCCCATGCTTCGCTGCGCAGTCCAATGAGGCCTGATCGAAGCCCGCAGATTGCCGGGCTTCATCGAGCTGCCGAGCGGCGAGCAATGCTTCCTCCATGCTCATGCCGCTGCGCACGGTGATATCGACGTAGAAGATCGGCGTGCCGTGGCTTTGCCGGGTGGACTTGCCGCGTAAACGCAGTTCCAGCGGCAGGCAGGCCAGGCGGTTGCCCGAGATTGCTTGGAAGTAATGCAGCCGAGCGGCCAGAGTGCGGATGCTATTGACGCCGGTAGTACGGAACACGAAGCTGCCCAGCGGATCGTCATCACCGATGAGTACGTTCAGCCGACCATAAGGCTTGCAGGCACCCCCTTTGGCCAATGGACACGCATCCGGCGAGGGGCAGGGCAATGACTGCATGCCGTCTTGAGTGGCACGCTTGCAGGTCTCGCCATTGCCCACGCACAACGGCCTGCCAGACTGCCGGTCGAACAGGGTGTAGTCGGCCCGGAAATTCAGTTCCGTTTTGTTGAACAATAGGCGTACAGGAATGCTGCGCAGCTTGTCTTCCTTACTCTGGCGCAGTTCGTCGTTGAGTGGGTGTAGCAGCCAGCCATCCCTGCTTTGCACCTGGGACGTGATGGTGAACTGATCATCTTTCTCTGGCAGGCGTTTGCCGTTTTTCTCGATGACTTTGCCGATGGAGATGCGTCCGAGCAAAGGGGGCGTCAGGGTTAAGCCTTTCAACATGATGGTTCTCCTGGAAATGAAAAAAAGGCCAGTCACGCAGGGCTAACTGCATGGACTGACCAAGGGGAAATGGTTGAGTAAGGTGAAGATCAGCCGACTAGGAAGCGCCGACTGCCTTGCTTGAGCTTGGTGTAGCGAGCCTGCAGGTAAGGCTTATCCTTCAGCATGTTTTCGACATCCAGCACGGTGCAGTCTTTGGACTTTTTCCAGCTGATGAAGCCGTGGCAAAACTCCGCACGGGTAGCATCGCCCATGGCTTGCTGCAGCATCTGCTTGAGCTGGGCCTCACGCGTTTCCTTTTCAGCGATCAACTGGCGTACCGCCTTCAGTTCGATATAGGCAGCAGTCAGCCCGGCATGATTGCTGAGATCTAAAGTCTGGCCATTGTCCTCCGGGTACAGGCAACGCAATGCCAGTTCAGCCGAGGCTGATCCATCTGCAGGTGGCGGTGTATCGGTTTCCACGTACTGCCAGAACCTGCGCTCCAGTTCGATCAGGCGAGCAATCATCTGCTCGTCCCGTTCAATGCGGTGGATCTCCAGCGTTTGCCCGCCGAGCAATACCGCTACATCCGCAGCCTGCTTACCAGTGACGGCGAGCTGATGCATGACCTGTAATTGCACATACTCAGGAACACCGTCTTTCCAGAGACGTGCGCCATGTATGCCAGCGGTCTTGCATTCGAGGATCTGCACATCGTCGGTACCGATCACCTCGCGATCGATGTTGGCCAGCATCCAAGGCAGCTCAGGATCAGGGTGTTGCAGCACAGCGTTTATGCGCCGCACCTTGTTGTTGGTGCGCTTGCTGTAGTGCCACGCCACGATGGGCTCCAGCACGTTCCCCCAGTACATCGGGCTTTCTTCATTATGCGGGTCGGCCTTCGGCAATGTGGTGTCGCGTCCCGTTTTCTCCAGCCACAGTTCTAGCTGTGATTTATATGGATTAAGGCCAACGGCCGCGCCTGCATCCGAACTGCCGATGCCCTGCTTACGCACGGCCAGCCAATCTTCACGCGGTAACTCCTTGGTACTGATTAGGCGCAGCGCTGGGCGTGGCTTGTCGGTGCTGCGGTTCAATGAAGTGGCTTTCATGATGTTTACCTTGCAGAAATAGAAACGCCCGATCAGCAACCAGGCTGATCGGGCGTTATGGGTAAGTAAGCGGTCAGGCGACCAGTTGCAGAGCGGTGTCTAAGGCGCGTTGCTTGATCTGTGCACCTTGGCCGAACCAGGCCGAGTCCATACGGTACTCGTTGCTACGCGCCCGGCGTTCGTGGTCGACATACTCGGTCACGGAGTTGAGCAGGCCCCAGGCGGTGCCGCGTGCCGAGTCGAGCTGACTGCCCCGACCACGACCTTCGAACAGCTCCTGAACCTTGCGCAGAGCGCGTTCGTTGGGCAGTACCTCCGGCAGTGCGCCGGTTGGACTGGTCTCACACAGCACGGTCATGAAGAACCCCAGCGCCTCATGCCACTGCACCTTGCGCTCAGACAAGGCCCGCATGCGGTACATAAACTCATCCCACTGTGAGACGGCGATGCCGAGCTGCTTCTTCACTGCTTTCGGATCGAAGCGGGTGTTGTGCGGCACCTTGATCGCGCGGCTGGTGCCGTCCAGGGCGATGGTCAGGGTGTTGTTGCACACCACTCGCACGGTGGTAGGTGTTGCTGTGGTGGCCAGGGTGCCGTCGCAGGATGTAGCCAGTAGCAAGTAGCCGTTGACCTGATCGTTACCCTTGAGCGCTGCACCTTGCCCGGTACGCGCCAGCGCCCAGAACTTTCGACCACCCTTGAGCACACCGGCGGTTTCCAGCTCATAGCCGGAGACCTCAGTGAGGTCACGATAAAACTCCAAAACTTCCCGAGGCTGCACGGTGTGGTAGCGCTGGGAAACCACTGACAGCGGTGCCTTGGTGTCCGAACGGAAGAGTACCTTCTGCTCGGGGAAGGAATGGATCGCGCCCAGGTGGCCGACGGTCTCTGATTTGAAAAGTACGGGGCTTTCCTGGATCGCCCAGTCCATACCGGCTTCGCGTTGCCAGACTTCGATGGGTTGTTTCTGGGTGAGTTGATTACCTAGGCCATGCCACGGTGCAGCGCCAGCGTAGGCCATAGTTTCGACGAGATGAGCCATGGTTGAGATTCCTTTGGGTGCAGGCCGGCATAAAGCGCCGCGCCCAGCGCAGCACCGTCCGGACGATATGGATAGAAAAGGTGTGGTCCTGCCAGATCAGGCCGGAAGGTTAAAGCGGTGACCGCAGAGCAAGCAGAGGTTGTGGGCTAGGACGTGGCGATCAAGCGACTCACCCAGTTGGGCGCCGAGAGCGCAGCCGCCGACACCGCCGGCCAGTCCGCCGAGGATGGCACCTGACACTGAGCCGAGAGTTATGCCGACGGGCCCGGCAATAGCGCCGATTAGCGCACCAGCCTGACCACCTGCTAGAGCTGCGCTGACGCCACGCGCGGCACCACCTACTGTGCCGATGGCCGCGCCGACTTTCATGGCGTGATGGAAAGAAGCAACTTTTGGGGAGTGACAGCGAGGACACTGCAATGACATGGGATGAACCCTCCTGGTAGTGGTGTCATTGCTGTTATGTAGAGTTGAGATTTTTTTGAATCGAATCAATACGCCTTTGGGCGCGTGTTTTGGTCGCTATGGCAGCGAACGCATCCAGCCGCCTGTATTGGACCGCAATTATGATGAGTTGTGTCTGCTAAGCGAGGCGACACACATTGTCGTACCTACCAGTCAAGCTAGCGCCATTCGACAGCCGTAGGACATCGCTATGCCAATTTCCCCGCGCCCGTTCACCCTTGTCTGTGCTCACTGTTCTTGGAGAAAAACGGTTCTGCCTCACAACGATTTTGCATCGCTCGGCCCAGCTGCGTTCATCCTTTGTCCTGAGTGTCATACCCCTTCGTTGGAGGGGCTAGAGGCCAATCGACATGAAATCCTCAGAACCCGCCTGGAACAATTCCTAAGCCTCAACGATTGACGTTTAAAGTCGCGACACCTTTTGTCGCTCTGCCCCGGTAAATGGTCAAAAAGACCTAGGAGGTTACGATTATGAAAAACCTGTTTGCCGTCATAGGATTTTGTGTGGTGCTAAAGAAAAGCTATGAACTGTATCGCGAGTACAGCGAACTGAAGCGCGAAAGGAACGCGCGCCAGTCTTCTCCCTCCTGAGTTAAGGGTAGAACCTCAAGTTCCGCACACCACTGCCGAAAGGCTTATGTCTTATGTCGATTACAATTGATGGCAAAACGCTACTTTAATCAGTAGCATCGACGCCAAATTGACGGCAGCCTCCTGGCTATCAGTTGACCCGCAGAACAAGGTAGTCATCATGTCCCAAGCGAAGGATACGCTGCTCAGGCTATTCGCATTACTGCGCCTGATCCCCACAGAACCGCAGCGAATTGCAGCTCCGACCCTGCTTGAAAAGCTTCGCGATAGAGGGTTTTCCGTAACACTTCGCTCGGTTCAGCGTGATTTGAACCGGTTGTCGACGCCTTTTTCGTTGCAATGCGACGAGAGCGAGATCCCGTTTCGTTGGAGCTTCACGCGGGATGCGCCGCTCAGATTGGAGGATATGGATGCCTCCACCGCACTGGCCTTGTATCTGTCGGAGAGCCATCTGACTACTTTGTTGCCGCAGACTGTTCTGGACCAGCTCGGTCCACAATTTCGACGCGCACGTAACTTCCTGGGTGATCTGGGCCACAACGGATTGGCCGATTGGGCGCGACGAGTTCGGGCGATTCCCAATGGGAAAACCTTGCTGCCTGCTGCGATCGATCCCGACGTCTGGGGGCAAGTGTCTACCGTTTTGCTGGAGCGCCGGCAACTGCAAGTGACTTATCAGAGTCGGAGCAAGGGCGAACTCAAACAGTTTCGCCTTCATCCGGCAGGCCTGGTATCGCGGCATGCCATCAGCTACTTGCTGGCTTCCGTAGATGGCTACGGCGACTTGCGCCAGTTTGCCCTGCACCGTATTCAGCATGTTCGTGTACTCGATGAGCCGTCCGTTTTGCATGCGGCCTTTGATGTGGACGGTTACATCGCGACCGGCATATTCAGCCATCGTCAAACCAGCATAGAGGTAGAGCTGATCGCGGATGTTCATCCGCAGATTGCTTTTCTGCTTGGAGAGACTCCGCTGAGTCATGAGCAGACCTTGAGCGATATCCCCTCGCATACCTGGAAGCGTTTACGCGCCCAGGTGCCGCTGGATCGTGAAACGCTGTGGTGGATCTTTGGCCTGAACGACAACATCCGCGTGCATGGGCCACAGGTGTGGGTCGATGAGATAGGGGCCAGGTTGCACGGTATGCAAAACCTCTACACATCAGTTGACCACGCGACATGAACTGTCGCATGGCCATGGAAGACTGCGGCCGTTTGATTGCCAATGGATTAACGCTTGTCAGGTGCTCAAGGCGCCGGGCGATAGGGACAGAAACTGATGACGCGCTCCAACGTTACGCCCCTCAAATCCCGAAAAGTCGGAAGCTCGGTGTCTGCTGGCAACGCCACCTTCGATGTATTGGTGTTGGCCACAATGAGCGCAGGCAAAACGTCGTTTATCAACGCATTGATTGGCCAGGAACTGCTGCATACCGCCAATGAGGCCACCACTGCCTGTGTGACCCGTGTAGAGCATCGTCAGGGCGCGCGGCGATTCAGTGGTGCCTGCTATTGCTACAACGACACCGAATTGGCCTCCCAGCCTTCGCCGTCAGTAGCGCTGCTGCAGGACTGGAACGCCAATATCGAGGTCAAGCGCATCAGCCTGGCGGGAACCTTCAACGTGGTGCCGCGCCCGGCACCCGGTTTGGTGCTTCACGACACGCCAGGGCCAAATAACAGCCAGGATGAAAACCATGCCCGGTTGACGCTGGAGGCAATCCGCAACGTGTCGTTTAAGGCGCTTTGCTACGTGCTCAACGCTAGTCAACTGGGGACTCGTGACGATCGGTTGCTACTCGAACAGTTGCGCGAAGAACTCGCCGCCAAGCCTGCCGCGCTTATCTATTTCATCCTCAACAAAGTGGATTTGCTCGATCCGGAGAAGGGCGAAAGCATTGAGGGCTATGTGCACAACGCTCAGCGTTATTTGCGCGATATCGGTTTTGAACAGCCGATCATCATTCCGACAATGGCCAGTGCAGCGCTGTACGCGCGCAAGGCGCTGAGTGCCGAAACACTCACGCGCGCGCAGCGCTCTAAGTTGCGCCAAGTGCTCGATGACCTGGATGTCAACAAGCGCGCATTGCTCAATGCCACAGTCGCACCAGACCTTATCAAGCGTCGCGTCGGCAAGGCGCTCTATAACCTCGAACGCAAACTGCAGGCCAAGGAATCCGATACCCGAGCCTACGATAAAAACCGATTGCAGCAACTGGTCACCATCAGTGGGCTTAAAACCGTTGAAGCCCTTATCCATCATCAGCGCCGATTAGATGAGCAACCATGAATACTATTGAAATTATCCATAACCCTTTCATCGTCGAGACTCAGTTCCTGATCAGTGGCCAACCGCCGGCCGAAGGCTGCAAGCTGTCGAGCTATAAAGAATCGCGACTGCAAGTGTGGATTGAGAAGCTGTTTGATGAGTTGAGCCAGTTGTTCAATGGTGACAATAACTTTGAGGTCACTTTCAGAGGCGTCGAGTCGGATTATTTGGACGTGGTTGACGCCGCAAAAGTGGCGATGGGCAAAGGCATGCAGGTCACCCTGCAGTTTATCGAAGCGGACCCGGCCGAAGAGCGCCTGACCCGTATTCGTGAGCTGATGGAGGAGGCCAAGCTCCATCCTGAATTTGAGCATTTCATTCGCGAGAATGCCGATGTCAGCCAGTCCTTTGAAGAAGCGTTCAATAAAGATTTTGACGTGTATGTGGTGGCGACTATGTCCTCGGGCAAGTCGACGCTGATCAACGCCATGCTTGGCCAGGACCTGTTACCGGCGGCCAACGAAGCCACTACCGCAACCATTGCGCGGATCACCGACAACGCATTAATGGGTCAACGCTTCGCAGCCCAGCGCGTGACGAATGATCACCGCGTTGCGGAAAACAGCGACAACGTAAGCCTGGAAGTGCTCCAGGCATGGAACAACCTGCCCGATACGATGCGCATCGATATCGAAGGCAAAATTCACGCGATTCAAGACCGTGACAGCGTACGCTTGGTATTGACCGACACGCCGGGCCCGAACAACAGCCAGGATGCAAAGCATCAGCTCAAAACGATGAGTTTCATTCAGGACTCTCAGCGCAACCCGCTGATTCTGTATGTGCTCAATGCCAGCCAATTGGGCACCAACGACGACAAAAACCTATTGGGGCTGGTCGCCGAAACCATGCGCAAGGGCGGAAAGCAGAGCAAGGATCGGTTCATTTTTGTCATCAACAAGATGGATGTGTTCGACCCTGAGAAAGGCGAGGACCTGCCATCCGTGCTGGCCCGCGTCAAAAACTACCTGGTTGAAAACGGTATTTTCAATCCGCTGATCTACCCGGTATCGGCCAACCTGACGCGGCTGCTGCGCAAGCCCCAGCACTTGCACTCACGCAAGGAACGCGGTGAGTTGAACTCCATGATGGACATGTTTGGCGAAGAGCCGAGCATGAACCTGCTGCAATACATGCCGATTACCGAGCGGGTCAAACGTAGCCTGCAAGAAAAGAAACTTCCCGAGATCGTGCTGAGCAGCGGATTGCCGGCGGTGGAGGCGATGATTGACGAGTACATCGACAAGTACAATTTTCCACATCGGGTCAAGCGCGCCTATGACGCGATGATCAAGGCCATTGCAGTCGGACTTAACGAAACCCAACTGATCGAGCAACTGGATCAGGACGAAAAGACGCTGGCGCATATCAATGAAGAGATCCTGGCGCTGGAGCTTCGGCAGGAGCAGGGGTTCGATACGCAGGCCTACAAGGACAAAATAGCGCGTGAAGGCAAGGTGTTGCCACGGGCCACCGAAGATGAACTCGCGACCTTGGAAAATGCTTCGGGTAAGTATCTCCGGTCGGTCAGTGAGCGGTTTATCGGGGAGGTTGAGCCGCGGATCGCTGAAATGCGGGTCAAGGAGGTTGAAGAGGAACTCCAGTTCCAGTACCGGAAACTCATCAATGCCTACGAGGCCGTATTTATCACGAGCCAACAAGTCATCCGTGATGATCTCCAGGCGGAGTATCAGCGTTATATCGTGGATCTGTTCAAGGACTGCCAGCATTTGAAGTTGCCGATTTTGGACAGCCTTCAAAAAGCCGCGGGTGATATCTCCTTCAATCTCACAATCAAGAGTGATGAGGTGCAAACCAAGCGGGTTGTGATTGACCGTTACGAAGTCAGCGACAGCAGTTGGTACAACCCTTTTTCATGGGGCTCTACCCGTACGGTTTACAAATATGGCGAAGAGAAGTCGGTTGACCTGGCCAAGCTCTGGAATCCCCGCAGCACCCGTATAAATACTGAGTTTGCTCGACTGGTCGTGGCCGCTCGCACAGAAATCGACAATGGCAAGACCGTCCTGATTGATCAGTTCATGGCCTTCATGGGGCGTGAGTTCGAAACCAAGTTCAATGAATTGATCGACTCGCTCAAAGAAAAAATGACCGATCGCGACGTTCGTAAACAAGCCCTTGAAGAGGCTCGTGAGTTGCAAGCGTGGATCAACCAATTCAAAGAAAAACTCGACGAAACCCTAGCGGTTTGACCTCGGAGCTTCTATGACGACTAACACCGCAATGATTGGAAAAGTCCGTGAGCAGTTCTTGGCGGCGCTCGATGACACACAAGTCGGTACTGAACTGTTGCAACAGATGGTGGATGCAGCGCGACAGCGCCCGGGAGTGATGGACGCTCACGAGGTGGATCGCATCACTCGCGCTATCGATGTGGATCCGGTGAGTTGGAACCCGGACTATTTCAGCCGGCAAAAGTTTTTCGCCGCCCGCAATTTTTCCGCGGAGCGGCTGGAACATTTAATCCAGGTTCGCGATGTGTTTCGTCAAAGAAACGAAAAGGGGTTCACACCCACAGATTCCGTTTCACCAGCGAGAAAAACACCGATGAACAATGCCTCCCTTGACTACCAGCCTTCCAGCAACCTCAAGCAGTTTGTCGACGAAGGCGACTTGCTGACGATCCGAACGGCGTTGCATCTGGAACTCAATGATCGTCGTCTGGATGGCGCCGATTTGCATGCTGCACTTGTGTGGATCAAAGGCAAAGTCCCCGGAATTTTCGAGACCTACGCAGAGGGGGCTTTTGCGCGCGAACCTGTTGCAGCTCAGAAACAATGGACCGAGGATTACTACGACCTCCAGGTTACATACCTGAAAACTAACTTTTCAGAACAGCGTTTTGTGCATTTGATCGAAGTTCGCGATCTGTTGCGCAATAGTGCTGTCGAGGGCTTTGCTTCGACTAAGGCGGCAGCGCCAAAACAAACTACCGGTGCATATTCCGCTCCTGCGGTGGCTCAAGCATCACCTCGCAGCTCCCGCCAGGCTATTCCCGACACCGCACCGGATCGCAACCCCGCATTCAGGACCGCACTGCTAATTGGCGGTGCGATTGCCGCGGTGGTCGTGTTCCTTGTGGCATTGGTTCGGTGAGCGTATGACAACTTCTATACTGACCCGAACCGCACTGCAGGACATACGTGAAAACGCTGGCCTGACCCTTGAGGCAGGGCGCGCACTGATCAATCGCAGTTACCTGTCGGAACTGGAGCGTTATCCGGTCCATGCCTTCGCGGAGAAGGGGCTGCGGTTCAATGCGGCCAGTGATGCGCGGATTTTCCGCGTCGAGCGCATCGTCCAAGACAACAAACAATCCGTGCTTGAAAGCACGACGGCCGCTTACACCGCACTGGGTGCTGCGGGTTACTCGGTTTTCTTGATATTGCGTTCTAACGGTATTGAAACCGACCTATATATCGGTACCCGGGGGGAGCCCGGCAAAACTCTCGGGCACAGTTCCGGCGAGTTGCTGCGGGAGACTTTCAAGGGACACTTCTCGGGCAGCTCATTAGTGCCACTGCAGCAACAAGAGGCTGACGTCTTGCTGGGGGCGGTCCAGGCCGAAAAGGCTAACCCTTCGGCGAGTATCACGGCGGTCACAGGTGTGCCTGCGTTGTCGACGGAGAACCGCGAGCACTTCATGCAAGGGCTCGAGCGCTTTATCGATGCGGCTGAGCGCCGTGTGTATCATGCGATAATCCTTGCTGAACCGGTTTCGTCACAAAACCTTGACCTAATTCGTGCCGGTTATGAACAAGTGGCCACACACCTTTCGCCCTTGCTCAAGCAACAATTATCGTTCGGCGAGCAGGACAGCGATTCCGTTGGGCTGAGCATCAGCCAGGGCTTAAGTGACTCCCTTGGGCACAGCCTTGGGCTGACCGAGACCAAGGGTACTTCGACAACGCTGGGTACATCTACCACTGACACCACCGGTACCAGCGAATCGTTTAGTGCGCAGACCCTGACCTCGAAAACGGTCGCTATCGGTGCCAATGTGCTCGGTATGGTGGGTGGTGCGACATTGGGGCCATTCGGCGCGATACTCGGTAGTCAGATCGGCTCGGCCGCTGCAGCGCTGCTCAACGAACAACGCACCACCGGCACCAGTCAGTCGACGTCCACAGGTCGCAATGAAAGCCACGGCACGTCCTTCAGTGAGGCCGCGTCGAAGACCAAGTCGACCACACATACCACCAGCACCACTGAAACTCATTCGTTGAACAAAACCCTAGGCTCTAATCGGCAGATTTCTATTGAGACCGTGGACAAGACCATCGAGCAGTTGCTCAGTAAAATCGATCACCACCTTGAGCGTATCGACGAAGCTAAGACATACGGCGGCTGGAACTCGGCGGCTTATTTCATCGGTGACAGCACCGCGTCGTCCGAATCGTTGGCGAGCATCTTTCTTGGGCTGGTACGCGGCAGCAAGTCCAGCCATGAAGACTTCGCCCTGACCACCTGGAAATCTGCCAACAAGTCTGCCGTGCTGGACTGGCTAAGTGCGTTCAGCCATCCGCAATTGAAACCGGGCTTCTCGAAAAAGATCCCGATCAGCTACCTCACACCCGCCACGCTGGTGTCTGGTAAGGAGATGGCGATTCAGCTGAGCCTGCCCCGACGTTCCACTTCCACGGTGGCTGTGCTGGAAACCCAGGCATTCGGCCGCAAGGTGCAGCGCCTGGATGGTCACAGCGGTGAGCCAGGCAAAGGCAAGACACTGACTTTAGGCAACATCCGCCATTTGTGGGAAAACCTGCCGCAAAAGATCGAATTGAGCCTCGACCAGTTGGCTAGCCATGTGTTTATCAGTGGTTCGACCGGCGCCGGTAAAAGCAACACGCTGTATGAAATGCTCAGCCAAATCAGTGCTGCCGGCGTGCCATTTCTGGTGATTGAACCGGCCAAGGGCGAGTACAAACACGTCTTCGGTCATCGCGATGACGTCAATGTATTTGGTACGCATCCGGCCCACAGTGAATTGTTGCGCATCAACCCGTTCCGCTTCCCGTTGGCCATTCATGTGCTGGAGCACGTTGATCGGCTCGTGGAAATCTTCAACGTCTGCTGGCCGATGTATGCCGCAATGCCTGCCGTACTCAAAGAAGCGATCCTGCAGGCGTATCAGCAATGTGGTTGGGACTTGGACGCGTCGACCAACCGTTACAGCGATGAATTGTTTCCGACGTTCAGTGATCTGCTCAGTACCCTGCAAAGCGTGATCGAGGCGTCCGCGTACTCCCAGGAGCTCAAAGGTAACTACATCGGTTCGCTGTCCACGCGGATCAAATCCCTGACCAATGGTTTGAATGGGCAGATTTTTACCGCTAACGAAATCGACAGCGCCGTACTGTTTGATCAGAGCGCAATCGTTGACCTGAGCCGCATCGGCTCGTCCGAGACCAAAGCCCTGATCATGGGGATCCTGGTGATGCGCCTGAGTGAGCACCGAATGGCCGGTGGTGGCATGAACCAGCCGCTGCGCCACGTCACGGTCCTTGAAGAAGCGCATAACATCCTCAAGCGCAGCCCGTCCGAAGGCGGTGCTGAAGGGGCAAATGTGGTCGGCAAGTCAGTGGAGATGCTAACCAACGCTATCGCCGAAATGCGCACCTATGGTGAAGGTTTCATCATTGCCGACCAGTCGCCCCATGCAGTTGATATCGCCGCGATTCGCAACACCAACACTAAAATCATCATGCGTCTGCCGGATGAAATGGACCGTCGTTTAATCGGTAAGTCGGTTGCGTTGCGTGATGATCAGCTTGAAGAGATCGCCAAGTTACCTAAAGGCGTCGCCATCGTTTATCAAAATGACTGGCTGGAGCCGGTGCTGTGTCAGGTGAAGAAATTCGCCGGGCACGAAACCCCGTATGTGTATACCGCCAATGACAATCGCGCCGTGCGTAGCCAGGATTTCAACCTGCAGGTACTCAACCTGCTGCTGAGCAACCGTATCTGCACGCCAGTCGCCTTGGATTTAGCGTTGCTGGAAAACGGCTTGTGTGAATTGCCGTTGCTGGCTCGCAGCAAAATCGCGCTGTTCGAGGCGCTCAATGCTCACAAAGAAGAGAAACCGTCGGCGCTGTGCAAGCCCGAGGCATTTGCCTACGCCGCACAATTGGTGGTCGATGTGCTCGGTTGCCGGCAGCAGGTCCAGCAGATCATTCAAATGGCGACCGACTACGGGCATCTAAGCAATCAACTTGACCTGTTACTCCACGAGAGAGCCACAGGCTTGAGCGCTGAGCTGACCCTGGCTACTCAGCAGTGCCTGATGAAGGACTACAGCCTGCAGCACGAGAGCCATCTCGATATCTATTCCGCATGGCGTGCGCGCCTCGAAACAGGGAGTGTTCTGTGAACTTTGAAAATTTCTTTGCTGAAAAATCCGAGGTTCCGTCCAGCCTGGCGTTATTGGCCCGTGAAATGCCAGACCGCTGCCTTATCGTTGTCGAGCTCGATCGTCCTATCGTGCTCACCCAGGAAACCCGCCTGGAGCTACCGCAAATGTCGCCGGAAACCCGTGAGCGGCTTGAGCTGCTGGGCGTTCCTAAAGCGGTTCTGGATGCCATAGGTAGTGAGGCCGAAGCGAAGATCTATGAAAATGCCAATCTTGAACCAGCCGAGGTCAACGGCAAGGATGCACTGATTCGTACCGACATCGATTACGATCAAAAAGATGCCATGGGCACCACTAACCTGGATCGGATGAAGTCGGGAAGGGCCCCGCTCGATGCCAATGGAAAGCCGATCGAGTTACATCACATCGGCCAGAAACAGGACTCACCATTGGCAGAATTGACCAGCGCTGAGCACCGTGGCAACGGAAACGATAACGTGTTGCACAACAAGCAGAAGGAGTCCGAGATCAATCGCGAGGACTTCGATAAAGAGCGAAAAGACTACTGGAAGGCGCGAGCCGAACAGATTGAGAATCAGCGCTGAGGGCGAATCTTATGAAAAAACTTGAACAACTCGTTGATCTCCATCAGGCCAACACCCGGCCAGTAGATACCGCCAGCATCCAGAATCTTGAGCAGAAACTGGGATTCTCACTGTCTGACGAATACAAGCGCTACCTGTCGGCTTTTGGAGTCATTGTCTTTGACGCCTACGAAACGTATGGCCTAGGCGTGCCTGACGACTATTACCTGAATGTCTTTGCCGCATTCTCGGACCT
>Ga0157373_10000623_pt1 | contig 27754 bp, 18 predicted proteins | sample C65metaG_FD_113460 | JGI IMG/M metagenome (GOLD analysis project Ga0157373, IMG submission 113460) | Corn rhizosphere microbial communities from Kellogg Biological Station, Michigan, USA - C6-5 metaG | ecosystem: Host-associated > Plants > Roots > Rhizosphere > Soil | place: USA: Michigan... | reverse complement strand
TTAAAAAACACCATCAACACGATGGTGGATCAGCTTAACTCGTTCGCATCCGAAGTAACACGTGTAGCACGTGAGGTAGGTACTGAGGGTAAGCTGGGCGGCCAGGCGCACGTAAAAGGCGTTGCCGGTACCTGGAAAGATTTGACCGACTCGGTAAACCAGATGGCATCTAACTTAACAGGCCAGATACGTGGTATTGCTAAAGTGGCGACCGGTATTGCGAAAGGTAACCTGAAACAGCGCCTGTCCATCAACGCTTTGGGCGAGGTGGCGCAGTTAACAGATACCATCAACGAGATGATCGATACGCTGGCGGTATTTGCCGATGAGGTAACCACGGTGGCGCGTGAGGTGGGTGTGCAGGGCCGTTTGGGTGGCCAGGCCAGTGTACCGGGCGCGTCGGGAACGTGGAAGGACTTGACCGAGAACGTAAACCAGTTGGCGCAGAACTTAACCGTGCAGGTGCGCTCGATATCCGAAGTAGCATCGGCGGTAACTAAAGGTGACTTGACCCGTACCATCCGTGTAGACGCGAAAGGTGAGCTGGAAGCCTTGAAGGATACCATTAACCAGATGATCGCTAACCTAAAAGATACTACATTACGTAACCACGAGCAAGATTGGCTGAAATCGAACTTGGCGAAATTTGCGCAGATGCTTCAAGGTCAGCGTGATAGAAACGCGGTAGCCAACAAGGTACTGTCAGAGTTAGCCGAGTTGGTGAATGCCCGCTATGGAGCCTTCTATATATTGGAACAACCTGAAGCAGCCGAGGAGACTAAACTACGCCTGTTTGCCGGTTATGCGCAAAAAAGCCGCAAATTGATTGACCAGGAGTTTTCGATGAGCGAAGGTTTGATAGGGCAGTGCGCTACTGACAAAGAACGTATCCGCTTATCCAACGTACCGAATGAATATTTACAGATAAGCTCGGGTATCGGCAGCGCCGCGCCTATCGATCTGGTGATCCTGCCGGTATTGTTCGAGAACAATGTAAAAGCGGTTATCGAGCTGGCATCGTTCGAGAACTTTAGCGATACGCACATCGACTTTTTGGATCAGTTAACGGAAAGTATCGGTATCGTGTTGAACAACATCGAAACCAATACCCGTACCGAGGAACTGTTGAGCCAGTCGCAATCGCTGGCAGGTGAGCTTTCGGCACAACAGGAAGAGTTAAGACGCGCTAACGACGAGTTGCACGATAAGGGCCGCTCGCTGGAAGAAAAAGCCGAGCAGTTAACGCTGACCTCGAAATATAAATCGGAGTTCTTAGCAAACATGTCGCACGAATTGCGTACACCGCTGAACAGCTTGCTGATCTTAGCGCAACAACTGTTTGAGAACCCAGAAGGTAACCTTACCGAAAAACAAAGGATGTTCGCTAAAACCATCCACTCGTGCGGGGATGACCTGATCCAACTGATCAACGATATTTTAGACTTGTCGAAGATCGAGTCGGGTGTTATCGCTGCCGACGTAATGCCGGTAAGCTTTAAAGAGATAGCAGGTTTTGCCGAATCGACCTTCAAGCCGATATCTGAAGCCAAGAATCTCAAATTCGAGATCGACCTGCAGGATGGCTTGCCTGAATTGATGGAAACGGATATGCAGCGCCTGAACCAGATTCTGAAGAATTTGCTATCCAACGCGTTTAAGTTTACTGAGAAAGGACGTGTTAAATTGCATATTTACAGGCCGGGCCCTGGCGATGAGAATCCGCTTGCCGGCAGCGAATCGGTTATCGCGTTCTCTATCGAAGACTCGGGTATCGGTATTTCACAAAATACACAGAGCATCATATTCGAGGCGTTTCAACAAGCCGAAGGCTCAACCAGCCGTAAATATGGCGGTACAGGGTTGGGCCTGTCCATCAGTAAAGGTTTTGCCGAGTTACTGGGCGGCACCATTATTGTAAGCAGCGAATTAGGCAAGGGTAGTACTTTTACGCTCTTCCTGCCATTGAAATATAAAGAGGAAAAATCGGCGCCCGCCAAACCTAAAAAAGCGATATCGGTATCATCACATACGCGCACTAATTTGATTGATACTGCCGAACTGGTGATAGACGACGACCGCCATAACATTGTAACCGAAGACAAGGTGCTGCTGGTAATTGAGGATGATTTGCGCTTTACCAAGATATTGATCGATAAGGCGCACGATCTGGGGCTGAAAGTGGTTGTGGCGATCAGTTATCTGGAAATATTCGATAGTATTTTGAAGTATAACCCGGTTGCTATTACACTTGATGTGAACATGCCTGAGTCGAACGGCTGGAAGATACTGAAGCTATTGAAAATGGATATCAATTTCCGCCATATCCCTGTTCATGTCATATCGGGCGAGGATAATAAGGTAATGGCGTTGAAGTTCGGTGCCCGGTCATTTAGCCTTAAGCCATTGTCGAACAACGTATTACATGAATTGATTGCCGGTATTGTTAACTTTCACCAGCACACTAAAAAACGTGTGCTGATCATCGAGGATAATGAGGAAGAACTGCAAAGGATATCCGAACTGATGTCGAACGATAGCATTGAAGTTACCGGCGTTACCACCGCTAAAAAAGGCTTGGCGGCATTAAAAAAGGATCCTTTTGACTGTGTGATACTGGATTATGTTTTGCCTGATGCCAATGGTATCGACTTTTTGAATAAGATCAACTCGCTAAAGCAGCAGCAAACAACTATTATCCTACATTCGGCGCGCGACTTTACCCAGGACGAGTTGATCCAATTAAGGCGTATGAATCATAAGATCATCACGAAAACCCCTTCGTCGCACATAGCTTTGCTGGATGAAATACTGGTATTGCTGCACGTTGATAAGAAATTTATCAGCGAAAGTAAGTTAAAGATGATCGACACCATCAAAGATAACAGCGACGTACTGGATGGTAAAAAAGTGCTGGTGGTTGATGATGATGTGCGTAACCTGTTTGCGCTTACCGCGGTGTTCGAGCGATCAAAGATTGATGCGATAACGGCAGAAAGCGGGCGGGAAGCCCTGGAAATACTGGCTCAGGATAAAAATATCGATATTGTGCTGATGGATATCATGATGCCAGAGATGGACGGTTATGAAACCATACAGATGATCAGAAAAGAGCCGCGCAACAAGAACTTGCCGATAATTGCCGTGACCGCGAAAGCGATGATAGGCGACAGGCAGAAGTGTATAGCCTCGGGTGCATCTGATTATATTACCAAGCCAGTAAAAACCGATCAGCTTTTATCACTAATGCGCGTTTGGTTGATTAAATAAGCCCAATTTAGCGCGAAAGAGAATACAGAAATATATGCCTGCAAAGCTGCTTTTAGTTGACGATAATGAAAATAACCTGCTCTCCATCGAAGTAGTTTTAGGGAAGGAGAACTACACCTTTCACAGAGCTACTTCGGGCAAGGAGGCATTGCGGATACTGCTTAAAGAAGAAGATTTTACGTTGATATTGCTGGATGTTAAAATGCCTATTATGGACGGGTATGAAACAGCCGAACTGATCTATCAGCGCGATAAACTACGGCAGATACCGATTATTTTTGTTACCGCGCACGATTATGAAGAAGCAGCCATATTTAAAGGGTATAAAGCGGGTGCTGTGGATTTTATCCGCAAGCCGTTCAACCCCGAGATATTACGCACTAAGGTGGCTGTTTTTGCTGAACTGTATTCGAAAAATCAGTTACTGAAGCAGCAAGAAGAGAAACTGCAAGCGATCAATGCCGACCTGATCCAGTTGAACCAGGGATTGGAAAAGCGGGTACTGGAACGTACGATGGAACTGGAAAACCTGAACCATGAACTGAAAGCGCTTAACATGTCGAAGGATAAGTTTCTATCGGTTATCTCGCATGATCTGCGTAACCCGTTGACCTCGTTGCTGGCTTCATCAGAAAACATGAGCCGCGATGCCGAGAAGCTGAAACCGGAGCAGATCAGGATGTTTTCGGGAATCATCAATCGCACCTCGCAAAAAATACTGAACCAATTGAATGAGTTGGTTGAATGGGCCAAAAACCAGCGCGAAAAAACTGATTTTAAACCCGAAAAATTGCACTTGGCGGAAAGTATCAACGAGTCGCTTGAATTACTGCGCGCCAATGCAGCGCAAAAGAATATAGCCCTGGATAACGAAATTGAGGATGGCATATATATCAATGCCGATGCGCTGATGTTCAGATCTATACTGCAAAACCTGGTTACCAATGCCATTAAGTTTACCCCACATGGGGGCAGTGCGGTAAAAGTTACCTCGAACAAACCAGCCGATAATATGGTAGAGATCTGCATTAAAGATTTTGGGGTGGGGATGACGCCGCAAACCCGCGATATGCTGTTTGGTAATTCATTGTCGGTATCGGGTACTAACCAGGAAAAAGGCACAGGCTTAGGTCTGATGTTGGTACGCGACTTTGTTAAGCAGCATGGCGGTAAGATAAATGTTGAAAGCGAGCTGGATAAAGGCACCTGCTTTACCTTTACCATGCCAGTGATTAATTAGCGACACAATTGATTTATAATTTCTGTGTGCTGTGGATATAATGCCAATAACTGTTGTTTTTTGGCCATCTCAAATTCGGCAAAATCAAAACCGGGCGCCACGGCGCAGCTTACCAATACATAGCCGCTTTTAGTGGGTATTTGCGATGCAAACCATTCGCCCGCTTTGATCACAATTGAGAAATTGCCGGTTCCGGTACCCGAAAGTTCGTGTACAGAATAATTGCCTTGTTCATCGATAACGTGAATATGCAGCGGCGATCCCAGGTGAAAATACCATAACTCGTCGGATTGCAAGCGATGAAAGCCGGAGTAATCCGCGCCCTCAAGCAGGTAATAAATAGAAGTACAGGCCTGTTTTAATTCGGGTGAGGGTGGCCGCGATACCTGTTTATCAGAACGGTAAACCTCTTTATAATACCCGCCTTCGGGATGGGGCTGTAAGCTAAGTTTTTTTACCCAATGGGCGGCGTTTGATATTTCCATACACAAATATCAAAAAAAAGAGGTTTACCGTGGGCTGATGTTATTTAGTTTCGTCAACTTCCTTTTCAACGGTCACACTGCAATCGCCAACAAAAGCAGCAATAGCGCCAACGGCTGCCAGTACCGGAGCCAGTAATAAGCCTACTACGCCAATAGTCAATGGGAATGAAGCGATATCCTTACCGTTTTTGTCGGTGATGGTGATGCGGGTTACGTTACCTTCGGCAATTAATCTTTTTACTTCTTTTACCAGGTTTTCGCCGTGCATGGCGAAGGTTTCTTTTATAGTCATGATGCTGTTTTTAATTTATAGTAATTTGACTATGCAGCAGCTATAATGTTACTGAAATGGATGGATATATATTTGCCGAAGCGGTAAAATATGAGTATATTTATACAAAGCGCGACGCATTTTAAGTATCAGGTATTGAGTATCAAGTAGCAAGCCTGGACATTGCAGCACCTATTAACACCCATATTATACCCATATGGTTAATGGGTGTATAAAATTAGAAACAGCTTTCCTGAGCTTTAAATGAAGGAAAAGGGAAGAAGTGTTTAAAAATACCCATAAATACCCATGTGCTTGGTCAATGATTGAAGGATTGATTTTTGAATGATTGCCACGCTCCGCTCGCAATGACATAGTGAAAATTATTCGGCCAGTGCAACCAGTTTACATCACTACCTTAACTTTCACCTGCCCATCCAGCAAAGTGCGCACGATCAGTTTTTCGCTGGTTGGAAAGATGGATTGAATATCCATATCCTGCACCGTAACATCCGAATGGATGTTGTTGCCCAGGTTACGGCTCAACTGGTTTTGCAGCCTGATCTTGTTGTCAGCAATAAATTTACCGAAGTTGTAGATGGCTTTCTGGCGGATAACATCCGTTATTTTGCCGTTAAACATCCAGTTAGCGGCTTTTAGTATCCAGGCGCGGGTTTGAATATCAAAACTAAGATCGGGGAAAGATAATTCGTGTTTTACCGCATCATAGGTTGGCGTACCTACCAAATAGATAACCCCATTGTTTGATCCGCTGAAGTTTACTTTGATGGCTACTTTGGTTCCTAAGCCGTAAACTTTAACACTGTCTACAATAAACACTTTACCGGCCACAGGTATCTGCTGGCCAACAACTTCTTTGTTGATCATGGTAGTAAGATGATGGTAGTTCTCAATCAGGTCGATGTAAATATTGAAGCCTTTTGCCGGTGTGTAAGCGCTTAAATTAGGCAAAAGTTTTACCGGTTGAGCTACGGCTTCGGTAGTTACCACGGGCTTTGCCCACAAACCTACCGAGAAGTTGAGCAAGGTACCGTTGAGGCTAAAATTACTTAGACGCACCGCTTGCGGGTTAACATACAGATAGCCTACGTCGGGTATTTTAAATTCGCTGGCGATGCTTTTCCACAACTCCTCAATCATCGGTTTTACATTGTATGCAGCTATTTTGGCATCAACTTGTTTACCTAAGTCGTTTAATGGTTGGTTGAGATAGCTGATCAGCCTGTCGGTAACGTCGATATTGCCTAAAAACACGTTGCAGCGGTCGAGCGGTTTGGGGGCAGGATATAAGATGGTCTTCGATTTGAGGTGATAGTCCGGCATTACATTGATGGTAGATTGGTAGGATATCTCCATCCTGCGCAATGGTTCGCCAACACCACACTGGGCTGATACTACCGGTGTGATACATTGCGGGCCGTTATTTAAAAGTATGGCACATTTGGCGCAGTATGATGCCGTGAAGCCGTAGCTACCTGTAAACTTCAAATTTACTACGTTATTAGCGCCGGTAATAGTAAAAGGCGTGCGCAAAAAAGTATAACTGTAACGTAAACCCTGGCAAGGTTGCTGATTATCCGAATATTTGTTCGGAACTGAATTTTCAGCCTGCACGAAATAGCTTTTCAGATCGGCAGTAACCGGTACTTCGATATTGGACACAGGTTGAACGATGTTAGGGATATTGGCCGTAGTAGTTGCTGGCGCGAGCGGCTGAAGCGTTTTACACGAATACAATACAAGCGACGATAAAGCAATGGTGATAAGGTGTTTAAGTTTCATTTTGTCAGGGTTGAAAACGGTGCAAAAATAAAAAAGCCTCACTCAATTCAACTGTTTATTTCTTCACAGCTTTACGAACCATGTTAATATTACTGAACGATAGGTAAATTTCAGCTAACAAATGGTGTGAAATTAGTGCGTTATTTCGTTCATCAAAAAAACCGAAAGAAATTAGATCTTATGAGAAAAATATCATCAGTATTAATTGCATTTATCCTGATTGCAACAACAGTATCGGCGCAAAAAAAACTAAGCCGCGATGAGCGGATGAAATGGTGGCGCGAAGCACGCTTTGGCATGTTTATCCATTGGGGCGATTACGCGCAATGGGCAGGCATGTACAAAGGCCACCAGGTGGGCCACGGCGGCGAGTGGATCATGAACCGGGGTAAGATACCTGTTGCCGAATACCAGGCAGCAGCCAAAAACTTTAACCCGGTAAAATATGATCCTGATGCCTGGGTGCGCATGGCTAAAGATGCCGGCATGAAATACATCGTGATTACGGCTAAGCACCATGATGGCTTCGCGATGTTTAAATCGAACGCCAGCAAATGGAACATTGTTGATGCTACACCTTATGGGAAAGACGTGTTGAAACCTTTGGCCGCGGCCTGTAAAAAATACGGTATCAAATTGGGTTTTTATTACTCGCAGGCACAGGATTGGAACAATCCCGGTGGCGCAGTGGCCCGTAAAGTAGCAAGCGAAGGCTGGCCAAACCCGGATTCGGCTAAGATAGATGCTTATACCAAAGAACATAACGGCCATTGGGATCCATACCAAACCACTGCAACAATGGGCGAATATATCGACCGTGTTGCCGTACCACAGGTTAAAGAGTTATTGACCAATTATGGCGATGTGGCTGTATTGTGGTGGGATACGCCAACCGGCATGACCGACGAGTATGCTGAGAAGCTGAACGCTGTTTTGGCTTTGCAACCTAACATCATCACTAACGATCGTTTGAAACGCCCGAATTTCCCCGGCGATACCAAAACCCCGGAGCAAAAAATACCGAGCCTGGCCGAACTGGATGGCAAAGATTGGGAAACCTGCATGACCATGAACGGCACCTGGGGATATAAAAGCTACGATAACAAATGGAAAAGCCCCGAAACGCTGATCCATAACCTGTGCGATATCGCGTCGAAAGGAGGGAACTATTTACTGAATGTCGGTCCTGATCCGCTTGGTCAGTTCCCGCAAGGCAGTATCGACGATCTGAAAGCTATCGGTGCCTGGATGAATGTGAACAGCGAAGCTATTTATGCTACTACGGCCAGCCCGCTGCCTGTTTTGCCATGGGGACGTTGCACCAAAAAGGTTGAAAATGGCAATACAACTTTATACCTGGAAGTATTTAACTGGCCAACTGATGGTAAACTGGTTGTTCCGGGTCTAAAAAATGAGGTTTTATCAGCAAAACTGCTGGCTAATGGCGCAGTATTGAAATCACAAAAAGATGGTGATAACCTGGCAATCAACCTGCCTTCGGCTGCGCCGGACAAAATTGCTTCGGTTGTTAAGCTGGAAGTAAAAGGAACCGTAGGCACAGATGCAGTTACACCAAAAGCTAAAATGAAAACCGGCGAACTGGATTAACTATTTGCTGTTTTTAAGTTAAAACCCGACACCTCATCATGAGAAAATTTTCTATATGCCTTGCCCTGTTATGCTTTTTAAGGGCAGAGGCAATATATGCGCAAAGCGTCGCTTTTGATAATATAAGCGTGATATTGACGCCTAAAGCTGGCCCGGAGCCACGCATTAACGGACCGAAAATATTTGGCGTGCGACCCGGACATTCCGTTTTGTTTACCGTGCCCGTATCGGGTAATAAACCGGTACAATTTGAGGTCAGCAAGCTGCCAAACGGTTTAAAATTCGATAAAGCTACTGGTCGTTTTTCGGGCTCGATTGATAAAGCCGGAACTTATGAGCTAAAGATCACAGCAAAAAATAATGCCGGGAAAACAGAACGTCCGTTTAAGATTGTGGTGGGCGAAAACATTGCCCTAACACCACCAATGGGCTGGAACAGCTGGAATATTTACGCCACAAAAGTAACCGAAGATCTGTTGTTGGCGAATGCCCGTGCAATGGTGTCATCAGGACTGATCGATCACGGCTGGAGCTATATGAATATAGATGACGTTTGGCAGGGCGAACGGGGTGGCGAGTTTCACGCCATACAGCCTAACCCTCAAACTTTTCCGGATATGCAGAAGGCCAGCGACGAGATACATGCGATGGGCCTGAAAATGGGTATTTACTCAACACCCTGGATCGAATCGTATGGGCACCATGTTGGCGGCTCGGCTGATAACCCTGAAGGAACATTTGTACGTACACCCGAAACAGATAAGGTGCCGCGCAATAAAAAGCTTTTCCCTTATAAGATCGGCACCTACAATTTTGTTGACCAGGACGTGAAGCAATGGGTAAAATGGGGTGTGGATTATTTGAAATATGATTGGAACCCCATCGAGCTACCCGAAACCAAGCAAATGTTTGATGCTTTAAGGGCAAGCGGCAGGGATATTGTTTTTAGTTTATCCAACAGTACGCCGTTCGCATCGATAGGCGATCTGTCGAAAGTATCGAATACCTGGCGTACCGGCGGCGATATCCGCGATAGCTGGAAGAGCCTGAAACCACGTTTGTTTTCGCAGGATAAATGGGCGCCTTATGCCAGCCCCGGCCATTGGAACGATCCGGATATGATGATTGTTGGTGTTGTAGGCTGGGGTAAGGATTATCATCCCAGCAACCTCACAGCTGATGAGCAATACACCCACGTAAGCGCCTGGTGCCTGATGTCGGTGCCATTGCTTTTGGGTTGCGATCTGACTAAACTGGATGCCTTTACCCTGAGCCTGTTAACTAACGATGAGGTTTTGGCCGTTAACCAGGACCCGTTGGGCAAACAAGCTACAGTGATATCCCGTGATGGAGAAACCGGTGTGATGGCTAAGGATCTGGAAGACGGATCGAAAGCGGTGGGCTTGTTCAACCCTGGTGATGAAGGTACCAAGCAAGTAATATTGAACTGGGCCGACCTGAAGATAACCGGAAAATACATTGTACGCGATCTGTGGCGCCAAAAAGATCTCGGCACCTTCGACGGCCAGTTTAAAGCTGATGTTGCTCAGCACGGCGTTGTTTTGGTGAGCTTGCGCAAGGCAAAATAATAAGGATAGTAACGCACACAATAGTAAAAAAGAATGCCTATCGACTCTACAGCGATAGGCTTCTTTATTCACAAAACAGCTTCTTAAAAAATCAAAACGTGAAGCTGTTAAGCATTGGGTTTTGGCTGGCGTTAACCTGGTAGGTAGATATCTGATTCGCGTCATTAACCTCAACTATGCGATATCCTTTGTAAGCCGTCCCCCAGTTACCGCCAAAGTGCGAATCGAACAAATGGGGAAGTTTGCCGGTATAGCGTATGCCATCCAGACTATGATCGTGCCCGTGGAAAGCCGCTTTTACATTGGGATAGCTGTGCAGTAATGCCACAATTTCGGGGCAATCAACAAATATCGTTTTTTCCTCGGGCAACCATTGGTGTGGTGGGATATGCAATACCACGAATACCACAGGCTTAGCCTTAAATTTCTCTAACGAGGCTTTCAAGAACGTAGCATCAGGGCAAACATACCCGCCTTTGGTATCGGCGGTATTAGCGAAGATGAAGCCGATATCGCCTTTATCAATCACATATTTATCCTCGTAACCAAAAACATTCTTCCATACCGTAGCATCGGCAAAGTCGTGATTGCCGGGGATGGTGTAATAGGGCACCGGTAATTTATCAAGATAAGTGTGTTTTACTTTTGGCAGCAGGTCAGGGCGGTTGTGTACCAGGTCGCCATTGATGATCACCATATCCAGGTGATTGGTTTGATGCTCTTTGCTGAGCCATTTGATCAGATCGCTGTAAAATCCATCCGAATCGGTATCAGGCTGCCCGTAATGCCCGTCGGAAGCTAAGGCAAAACGGAGCTTAAATTTACCAGCCGGGATGTTATGTTGATATACCGGCTCGCCGGCAAATGTATTGATAGTTGGCAACAGGCTCAAGCCTGCGGCACCTATAATACTTGATCTTAGGAAATCTTTACGATTGCACATGATATATAATCTCTTAACAAAAAAGCGGATTGGTGAATCTTAATCACCAATCCGCTTATCGGTTGATCTGTTAATTGGCTAATGTTGTTGCTACAATACCTGATCCTACCGGGAATTCGCTCTCGATCTCGGCAATGGCAGATGTTTTAGTGAGGATAATATTTTGCTGGCTGCGGGCCTTTACCCACTTGCCTAAACGTGGGTTGTATATACCACCCAGTTTATAAAAATAACCCACATCAGCAGGAGTAGTGTAAGCATAACAAAGTGTGTTTGAACCCTGACGGTAATAAGGCTGGGATGCCAGTGTGATTGGGTTAATGATATCGTAAAAGTCGGTATTGGCGATTTTGTAACCTACCGGAGGTGTGCCGGCTTGAAACAATGAGCCGCCCGAGCCAATAAATATTACGTCGATCGGGGTACTGTCTTTAGTAACGTTGGTACCGGCAAATACAGCCATCCCGAAAGCGTTACCGCTATTAGCGAAGAAACCACCATTACGAATGCCGAAACCGTCGCCATCAGTAGTAGTATAGTTAAACGCCCTGATCCAGTTTGAAGAAGCCATACTTGTTGAACCAGATCCATTGATGGTTTTGGCCGATCCGCCTACATAGAAATAGGTGCCTTTGGCGGCAGTACCCGAGGTTAGGTTAAACTTAAAAGTACGGAAAGTTGTAGCGGCCACCGAACCGTTAGCCACCGAACCACCACCCGTTGCCCAGCCATTTGTGGGGTAACCAGCAGGGGTAGATGCGCCCGCGTTATTGGTAACCACTACCGAGTAAGGGGTAGTGGCGAAGTTAATATCCTGAGTTGCCAATAACTGGATGTACTCATAGTTAGCGTCGCTGCCAATAACATCATTGATAAAACCACTGACAACAATAGGCGTAACAGTGATGGTTGAACTCAATATCTGCGCATCATCGCCTTTACGCATACGCACTTGTGGGATAAGGTTATTGTTTGCATCAACAGTAGTAAACACAACGCCATTAAAGTTAGCGGTACCCGGTAATGAACTATTGGCAAATGTGGCGTTGGCCTCGGTGTGCAGGGTTATGTTGTCAAAACCATCATTCACGGTTCTATTACCCGAATAGGTATCAGTAGGTGTGGGCAGCGGGTCGAACCCGCCTTTAACAATATCAACTAATGTACTTTCGTAAGTTGAAGGATCTTTTAATATCGAGCTTGCCGGAACCCTGTTTGGCGGTATATCGTTAGCTGTCGAAATTTTAGTTACCGCGCTTGCCGATACATTGGTGATCTGTAAAGTACCGTTGATTCTTGATAAAGTACCGCCGGCTATGGCCACGATCACCGAGTCGCCAGAAACATATTTAGCAGCATCGGCGCCGATATTTATGGCGATACCGCGAAGTAACGACAGACGGCGGTGATCCTGTAGGATAAGTAAACCCGAAGGCAGATTGTTACCGCTATAGTCGGATACTACCAAACCGGTTACCTTATCGCAACCGTACATGTTACCGGTGCTTAATGCTACATCCGAACCTTTATAAAGATTACGCAGATCGTAGATCGGGATGTAAGGGCTTACCGTTCCGCCCGGATAATTATTAAACTTTTTACAACCGGCCCAGGTAAATACTACAGCCAGTAAAAGGGTGTAAAATATCGTTTTTTTCATCTTAATAAAATTTATATCAATTAAAAAAAGCATTCAATTTAATTATGGGCGTTGCCACCAAACTTGTGTACTTATTACATCGGGCCCCTGCGCGGCTACAGCAGCTTTATAATTGCTGGGATTTGCCGATTGCACATACAGCGGGTAGTTTAACCTGGCCGGCATTACACCGTTATTCAATAGGCCCGGGCCCATCGGCAGTGCCGGGTGGCCGGTACGACGATACTCAAACCATTGCTCGTAATCTTCTAAAAACAAGGCATAATACTTTTGTAGATGAATGCGCTCCATTTTAGCATCAACCGATTCTGTGTTATCCCATGAAATACCTGCACCGGTTAAGTAATTGCGGAAATCTGGGGAAGCAGTGGTTGGTGCCGGAGAAGGTACACCCGCGGCAACCGGGTTTGGCCACGTTGGCAGCCACAAGGTTAAGCCGGCTAAAACACCGGTTTCCCAATAGGTTTGTGCCGAACCCGAGGTAATAAAGCCTTTAACAGATGCTTCGGCTAAAATAAATTGGACCTCAGAATAATTCATGATCATGCCGGTCAGTGGGTCATTCATTAACGATACAGCCGACGTATTGGAATAAAAATATGACTCTTTAGTAGGGGCGTTACCTGGCGAATAACCGCTTGGTACACCATCGAAACCACTTGGTCCCTGTGCAATTCCCCACCTGTTGAAGCCGCTTGTAGCGAAAGTTGAGATATTGATACGCGGATCGGACCAGGTTACCAGGTGACTGATAAAGAATAAACCGATAGCAGGTGACCGCCAGTCTTGCTCGCGTACGTTGTTAACAAAAGGCGAGGTAAGATAACCCGAGCCTGTCCAGCGTAAAATAGCACAATCGGCGTTGCTGGTCATGATAGGGTATGATGACGGGCTGGTATCGATCATTTTTTTGATCTGGGCGATACATTGTGCCGATACTTCGGCTTTGCCCGATAAACGCAGCAGTAACCTTAGGTATAATGAATTACCTAATTTGCGCCACTCGGCACAATTGCCGTTAAAAACCGGGTCGCTTGATCCAACTACGTTTGCCGCGCCATTTAATAAAGTGTTGGCAGTTTCCAGTTGGTTAAAAATATCCAGGTAGATATCTTTTTGTTTGTCGAACGATGGCGTATAGATCAAGCTATCACGCGCTTCGTTCGAGTGGAAATAAGGTATATCGCCATAAGTGTCGGTCAACATGGAGTATATCCACGACTGGCAGATCAGCGAGATACCCTGATAACCCTTATTTAAATTTAAAGGCTGACTGGCAATTTTATAAATGTCCTTAAAATTGGTTAACTGCGCATACCAGCCGTTCCAGGTATAATCGGCCCAGGTGTTTTTAATATCATACCTGAAAACCGCACCTTCACCGTCTGTTTCGGCAACAGTAACCTGCATCAGCTCGTTATTAAAATTGCGGTTACGCAGCATATTAACCGTAAGCGTATTAACCAGGGCCGGCGCAAGCAACTGCTGGGGTAATGCATTGGGGGTGGTATTGGGATTAGTATTCAGATCCTCAAAACCCTTTTTACACGATGTTTGCAGCACTGCCAGTAACACTACTAAACAAATCGCACTATAAATATTTTTCTTCATGATTGATGGATGATTAAAGTGTGATAACTAAGTTGACGCCCAGGGTGCGTGTTGACGGGAACTGACCAATCTCAAAACCTTGCACAATGTCTGACCCGTTGATGGTGCCAAATTCAGGATCAAATCCTGGCCACTTGGTCCAGACATACAGATCGCGGCCATATACACCTATCGTTGCACGTTGTAAGCCAACCCTGCTGATCCATTTTACCGGTACGGTATAGTCAAAACGGGCTTCTCTCAACTTGATAAAGTTAGTACTGAAGGTTGCGCCCTCAGCGTTATTAGAACCAAAGTTAGATTGGTTATACTGGTCGATATCGGTAGCGATAACATCATTTTTGCGGTAAGTACCATTAGAATTTTGTACTACACCGTTACCAATAATACCACCGTAACGGCCAGGTAAGGTGTTGGTTGTTTTACCTTGCTCGGCCAGTTTGTAGGCAGTTAGCGAGTAAGCAACAGCACCATATTGACCATCGAAAAGGAAACTCAAATGGAACCCGCGGAACCTGAAATCGTTGCTTAAACCCATTTTCCATTTAGGTTGGGTGTTACCCAGGTAAACCAGGTTTTGCGAAAGCAGGGCAACGCCTGTTTTCGAATCAAATACCACCTGGCCATCAGGAGCCCGCTGATAACCACGGCCGTATAAATCGCCCATGCTGCCGCCTACGTTGGCAATGATCTGCCCACCACCTGTAGGGCCCGAAAATAATACCACCGAACTATCAGCCAGTTCTAAAATCTTATTGCGGTTGGCTGAGAAAGTAAAATTGGTCATCCAGGTTAGGCCTTTTGAGCTCCCTTTTACCGGCGTGCCATTTACAGCTAACTCGATGCCTTTGTTACCAACTTTACCGATATTTACTACCGCCTGGTTGTAGCCCGACGATTCATCGATGATACGGTTCAATATCTGGTTCTTGGTATCGCCCGAGTATAGTGCCAGGTCAAAACCAAGGCGATTGTCAAAGAAGCGTACATCAGTACCAATCTCATAAGTTTCGGTACGTAATGGCTCAAGATTTACGTTTGGCAGTATGCTTGGGTTTTGTACCCCACCCGAATAAGTGCTGCCCGCGGATACATAGGCGAATGATGTGCGGTAAGGCGTAGTGCCCCCGCTACCAACGCTTGAGTAGGATGCACGTAATTTAGCAAAGCTGAATGCTTTGGGTAATTTCACCGCGTCCGAAAGAATAAAGCTGCCGCTTACCGAGGGGTAAAAGAAACCTACATTATCGGTACGCTGTGATGTAGCCAGAACGCTGTTCCAGTCCTGGCGGCCGGTAACATCTAAGAACAGGATGTTATTATAACTTCCTGAAATCAGACCATAGAAACTATTGATAGCATACTGGGTATAATAAGGAGCTGTGCCGGGGTTAACCACTAACGGGCCGGCACTGTTGGCCATCGAATATACGCCCGGGAAGGTAAGCGAATCGGCACGGATCTCGTTTTCTCTGAAGGTGTTTTTCAGCATGCTACCACCCGCTGTTGCAGTGATATTGAATTTACTGCTGATAGCCTTATTATATCTTAACAAGAAATCGGCACTAACTTCTTGCGAAAATATGTCCTGTGTACGGTAAGAGCCTTTCGGATATTTGGTGCCTGCATTGTAAGGGCGATCCTGAGAGCGATTCTCGTACGACATGTCCATCGATGTACGCAATTGCAGGTTAAGCTCTTTGGTAATGGCATAATTGGCCTGCACGTTGCCCGTAACCGCGTTGCGGTTTGATTTGTTGATAAATTCGTTAACTACCGCATAAGGATTTTCCGGGAATGTACTGAAAGGGTATTCAATTAAACGACCTACCTGCCCGTTTTTCCAGTAGTTTTTCAGCCAGTCGAGATCGGCGCTGGGTTGCCAGAAGATGAACCAATACATAATGGCCTGGTTCCCATATCCTGCCCCTGGCAAATTATCACTAAATTTATTTTGATAGTTGATTTTTGTAGTGATAGTTAACTTATCACTCATTTTTGAGTTAACCGAAGCCGATAGCGAATTACGTCCGTAACCGGTGTTTGGCACGATCCAGTTGTTGGAAACATTGGTTACCGAAAAGCGCGCGGTAGTTTTATCTGTACCGCCATCAACACTGATGGAGTTGGTTAAGGTATTACCGGTATTGAAAAAGCTGTGTATTTTGTCGGGATAGGCTACCCATGGTGTACGGGTTTTGCCTTGTGCCTGTGTTACCGGGTCGAACTGATAAAACATCTGACCATCGAATTTTGGGCCATAGGCCGAACTGGTACCGCTGGTGCTTGCACCATCAGGGCCGGCACCGTACGAGTAATAAGTTGCGCCGGCTAAGCCCTGGCCATATTCATATTGAAAATCTGGCCAGCGGTTAACCTGCTCGATTGAAGCGTTAGAATTAAAGGTGATGCCGATGCCTTTTTTATGCACCGATCCCGATTTGGTGGTAATGATAATTGCACCATTAGCGCCGCGCTGGCCGTATAACGCTGCTGCTGCCGGGCCCTTTAAAACGTTAACGGTTTCAATATCTTCGGGATTCAGGTCGCCGATGCTGCTGCCATAGTCGGCCGGCATATTATCGCTGCCTGTACCATAGGTTAGCTCGCCCGAAATACCAGTACGCCTGCCGCTGCCATTGTTAATTACTACACCATCAACCACAATAAGCGCTTCGTTATCGCCCGTGATATTATTTTCGCCGCGCAGGATGATCTTGTTAGTGCCGGTAGGACCGGCGTTCGAGCGCACCAGGTTTAAACCGGCAACTTTTCCCGAAAGCGCATCGGTCCAATTGGAAGCGACGGCGTCAGTTAATTGTTCGTTTTTAATGGTAGTTACACCATAACCTAAAGCTTTTTCGTCGCGCTTAATGCCCAGCGCGGTAACTACAACTTCGTTAAGCGCCGAACTGGATATCATCATGGTAATATTTGCGCCGGTAGTACCACTGTTATAAGTGACAGATTGTGGCGTGTAGCCTACCATTGACAGGTTAATAGCCGTACCACGCGGAATGCGTACCGAAAACTTACCGGCAACATCGGTCGAGCCGAGGTATCGTTTGCCAGCGTCGGTAATGGTGGTGCCGGTTAAGGGTTGTTTGTCATCCGAAGAATACACTGTGCCGCTTACCGAGATCATTTCCAGTTTTTTGATCACGATATTGCCGTCGATATTCCTCATGCCAACACCTGCCTGTTGCTCAAGTACCAGGACGAGATTGTCGAATGAAATATTCTCCGAGCTAAGGGTTATCATTTGCTGCATGTTTACCCCGGTATCAAATGAAACCTTCAACCCGTAACTGCTTTTTAAACGATCAGCAACTGATTGAATACTCAAATGTTTTTGCGGAAAAGAGAGTTGCGCCGGCATTTTTACCTGTGCCAGCAGCGATAACGAACATAGCCAAAAAAGTAGCAGCAGGGGAGCTGCTTTTTGGAGGAGTAGAAGTCTAAATTGTTTCATAAGCAAATCAGAATAATAATAGCGTGTTTGTTTTTTCAAATTGATAGTGGATACCGGTTGCGTAACTCAAGCCGTTTAATAGGTCGGCCATACCTGTGTCTTTCATTTCGCCGCTAAACCGGCGGGCTTTTTTAGCTGTTGGTAAAACCTTTACTTTAATATTATACCAGCGCTGGATTTTTTGGGCTATTTCGTGCGCATCGCAATTATTAAATACCAGGGTGCCGTTTTGTAACTCCGAGGCCTCTTTTACAATTACGGGTTTAATGGTAATTGCATGGCTCTCGGCATTACTGGTCAGCTCTTCTCCGGCTTTCAAAAAATGCGTATGGTTATCGGTAATTACACCAACCAGGCCGGTTGCCACTTTTACCTCGGCAGTTGTGTGCCTGCGCACATAAACATTGAAAGATGTACCCAACACGGTGATGGACAACCGCTCGGTGGTGCGAATGATAAATGGCCTGTTGGATATATGTTTTACATCGAAAAATGCTTCGCCATATAAATTCACTTCTCTTTTGGGCCCGTTAAAATCTTTAAAACTTATTTTTGAATCGGGAACAAGATAAACCAGTGTACCATCGGGTAAGGTAACTTTACTACGGGTGTTTGCATTTGTTTGCACAAATTGTAACTGGTTATTAACTGAGGTTGATTTGTAATAAAACCAACCGAGCATGCTAAAAAGCATTAAACTTGCCGCTAGGCCCAGAAACCAATAAGGTTTATATGGGTTAGTTTGATCATTGATAGTATTATTATTATGCGGAAACATCCTGCTTAACAGGTGCATCCATTGCTCGTCAATGTCGGCTTGCTTAAGTGGCTGTTGCAGTTCAGCCTGACGACGCTCAAGATAGGTTAACAGGTAACGGTTCCCGGTCTGCTCTGCGCACCATTGCTGCACCTGCTGCATCTCATGGTTGCTGCAATCGCCGTTGATGTAGTTTATTAAAAGTTCCCAGTTTATTGTATTCATTTATGGAGAAGAGTGCAGAATTGCCCTTTTCCACCAAAAGAAATAGTTAATTGTTTGTTAAATGTTTGTTAAGAATGGCGAAGGTATCGCGCCTTAGTTTAACATAGGGAAAAGCAGGGTAAGCAGCATTAATCCGCCGGCTATGGTAGCTTCGTCCAGGTTGGTGTGGTTAATGGTTTTTGCCAGTTGCTCTATAGCTTCGCGCAGATGGTATTCCACCCTTTTTTCAGGAATATCCAACGCTATGGCTATTTCTGTATATTTAAGCCCCAGCAAACGTAACTCGATAATTTGCTTGCGCAGGGGTGTTAATTTATTGATTAAGTCTTCAACGATGACGATTGATTGCTTGGCTACAAATTTTTCAAACGGAGTGTAAGTATCCGAAGGGATATCAAAAAGATCTTCAGGAAGCGTTAAGGTTTGGTTACGGGCACTAAGTGCTTTTAACGCGCCATTTTTTGCTGCACGAAATAAATAAGGCTTGAGGTTATTGATCTTCAACCGGTCCTTGACCTGCCAAAGGTTTAAAAATAGATCCGATAAGACGTCTTTCGCAAGAGCCTCGTCTTTAACAATGCCGTTAACGTACCGGAAAAGCGGAGAGTAACTCTCCTTGAAGATGCTTTCAAAGCCCTCCAGTGTGCTCAAAACCGGGGTGTTTTCTGTACTCATCACAACAGCAAAAGTAATGGGTGGCATATTTCTGCAATAAGAACATTGTGTTAAATATTTATTAAGCAATTGTCACGAAAAGTTTACACCGGGCACAGTCCGGTGTTTATCAGGTATAGTAAAAGGCCAGTATTGTATACTAAGCATAAGCCGTTTAATGATTATTTTGTTGGTGAAATAAAAGTGCCAGAGCTAATGAAGCATATAAACAAAATAGCTGTCGCGATCTTACTGCTTACAGCGCCAAGCCAGGCCGATGCCCAAATAAAGGGCACTTTGTGGGATGTGAAAGGCATACATGATGTGCCATCGTACAAAACAATCAGCACCGACTCGGCTGTCGGCATTATTTACCAGGGACTGACCTATAAAGGCAAAGCGCAGAATGTATTTGCTTATTACGCCACGCCAGGCACATTAAGCGGCGACCGATCAAAGGATAAGCATTTGCCTGCCGTGGTTTTGGTACACGGCGGCGGCGGCATGGCGTTTAGGGAATGGGCGATAATGTGGGCCAGGAAAGGTTATGCAGCCATTGCTATGGATACCCGTGGCAACGGGCCGGGTAAAAAACATATCGATGGTGGTTTTGACGAGCCTAACTCGTTAACGCCATATTTTACCATTACCCCTCAGGTTAGCGAGCAATGGATGTTTCAGGCGGTGGCTGACGTGATACTGGCCAACAACCTGATCAGAAGTTTCCCCGAGGTTGATGTAAACCGTACTGCTTTAACGGGTATAAGCTGGGGTGGCATTATTACCTGTTTAGTATCAGGGCTTGACAATCGTTATAAAGCTGCTGTGCCGGTTTATGGCTGTGGTTATCTGCTGGAGAACAGCTCGATGCGGACGGAACTGTTAAAACTGAATGAAAAAGACAGGCAAACCTGGGTTGATCAATACGATCCTAAACACTATATCGGCAAAGCTAAAATACCGATGCTGTTTGTGAATGGTGCCAACGACCCGCATTTTTACCTCGATAGCTATGCTAAAACTTACAGCCTGGTAAAAGATAAAAATTTGTGTATTAAGATCGGTTTGAAGCACAGCCACCACTACGGTTGGAGTAATGATGAGATATTTGCCTTTATTAATAGTTACCTCAATGGCTCAACGCCGCTTGATAAAATAGATAACGTGATACTAACAAAAGGGCCATCCGTTACTGCTAAGGTAGAATTGCACAGCCCTGTTGTTAAAGCACAGCTTAACTACACCACCGATACCACAAAGATTTTAAAAGATCGCAAGTGGCAGTCGGTAGACGCTACGATGGATAAAGATCAGATAAGAGCGCCGTTTCCACCAATGGGCACAACCATGTGGTATATTTCGGTTACCGACGATCGTGGCCTGCAAACCTCAAGCGAGATCATGTTTGTTACATCGCATTACCATTCCGCACAATAAATTGTCAATATAGATGAATATTAACTGCGCCTTTGGCTGTAGTTTAGTTTATATATTACACCCCAATAATTTTATGAAATTAAAAAACAGCATACCATACCTTTTACTTATTTGCACACTTGGTTTTAGTTTAACACTCCGTGCGCAAAATAAAGGAGATGAAGATAAAACAATGGCTAACAAAGCCACAGACCGCGACCAGAAAGCAATAGATGAAGCAAAAAACGGCTGGTGGAAAGAATCGATGAAAACGCACGATAGTCGTGTAGAATGGTGGCGGGAGGCGCGTTTTGGCATGTTTATCCATTGGGGAATTTATTCGCTGCCCGGCGGCGAGTGGAAAGGTAAAAAAGTGAGCGGCTACGCAGAACATTTGATGCGCAAGGAAAAGATACCCCGTACAGAATACCTGGAATTAGCGCATCAATTTAACCCCGTGAAGTTTAATGCAGATACCTGGGTGAAAACCGCTAAGGCCGCCGGAATGCGGTATATGATCATCACGGCTAAACATCATGACGGCTTTGCGATGTTCAACTCTGATATATCGGATTACAACGTAGTGAAACAAACCGCCTGGAAACATGACCCGATGACTGATCTATCCGCAGCCTGCAAAAAATACGGTATCAAATTCGGCTTTTATTACTCGCATGCTTTTGACTGGGAGCACCCTGACGCGCCAGGTAACGACTGGGATTATAAAAACCCGGGCGGCGACCTCAACCTTTTCGGCGGACGTAACTGGTACGATGTTCATCCCGAACTATTACCTAAGGCTGTAAATTATGTAAATACCAAAGCCATCCCGCAGATCAAAGAACTGATCCATAAATACCATCCGGATATTTTATGGTTTGATACACCGCAGAAACTACCATTATCCGAAAATATCCGGATACTGAAAGCTATCCGCGAAACCGATCCTAACGTGGTAGTGAATGGCCGTTTGGCCCGTGGTGGTGGCGGTTTGGATATGGGGGATTATAAAAACACCGCCGACAGGCCGGCTGAATTTTTCCCGGTTGAGGGCGATTGGGAAGCTATACCAACCACCAATGAATCGTACGGGTACTCGAAATTCGACAAAAGCCATAAACCGATTAGCTTTTTTATTCAGTTACTGGCTAAAGCGGCTTCGCGCGGTGGCAACCTGCTGATGAACATCGGCCCAATGGGCGATGGTGAGTTCGCACCCGAAGATAAAGCCATTTTAAGTGGCATAGGTAAATGGATGGATAAAAACTCGGCGAGTATCTATCAAACCACCAAAACCCCGCTGCCTTTTCAAAGCTGGGGTGTATCAACACGTAAAGGCAACCTGCTGTACCTGCATGTGTTTAACTGGCCAGCAAATGGTAACCTTGTTATTGGTGGCCTGAAAAGCAATATCATGAAAGCATATCTGCTGACCGATCCGGATAAGAAAGCCTTAAGCTTTAACCGCATCGACCCGCTGGATATGAACATCCATGTACCTGCGCAAGCGCCTGACGTGGTGAACACCGTTATCGTGCTCGAAACCAAGGGCGATATCGAAACCGACAAGACCCGCCTTTTAGCAAGCACGGGCGAAACCAATCATTTGCTGGCCTTTGATGCCGAACTGATAGGCAAAGGTTTTGGTTTTGGCGATGGCAAAACCGATCATTATTATGTGGATGGATGGAAAAGCGCCGATCAGCATATTCAATGGAGTTTCAGGCTGATACAACCTGCCAAATTTAAGATAGTGCTGAAATACCTGGCCGATAGCAATGATGAAGGTACTTACGAGCTAAAGCTGGGCGAACTGATAAAAAGCGGTAAGATAGAATCGGTACCTAAAGAACAAGTGAAAGAAGAGGAGATAGGCACGGTGAATTTACAACCCGGCACACATACACTGCAATTGAATGCTTTACAGATCGGCAAAGCTAACCTGATGAAAACGCTGGAAGTTGAGCTTATCCCGGTAAATTGATAATCAATATCTAATGAAAGTAAATACACTGCTTATAGTGCCTTTCGTTTGTTGCTGCATGGCCTTCACGCCTAAGCCTGCCGGTAGCCTGATGATTATGGAAAGTTTGAGCGGGCCGGTAACGCAGAATGAGATCGACGCGTTTAAGAATCACATACGTAGCCTCGAATTACCTGCGCCTAATAGCGGTAACGGATGGGTATTCGGTAACCCCGGTAAACAAATAGAAGCTTGTGGATTGATGTACGAGGTATCGCACGACAAAGAGATATTGGACAGGATGATCACGTTGTGTGACGATGCTTTATCTGGCCGGGACGATATTTTACCTACTGAAAAGGGCGGAAAACTAACGTGCTGGACGGGAAAGGTTGAACCGGTATGGCCTTCATCGCCTGCCGGCAAATTACCCGCCGGGGCTGGCGTGGAGCAGGGGGCCACTTTAGGGCATATGGCTTATTGTGCTTATCTTATCCTGCAAAACCCGGCCATTTGGAATGAAAAGGTAAGTATCGGTGATCCAAATAATTTTGGCGCTACTTACAAAGAACGCGCATTGAAATATCTGAAAGAAGGCGACTACGTGATTGATAACTGGATCATTCCGCATTTTATCCGCACCAACGATCATAACCACTACTATTTCCCCGGAGCGCCCAATACCTATAAAGCGAACGAGCCTGCACCCTGGAACCAGGCCTGGCTGCTTACCGATGGTTTTACCCGGTTGGCATTGTGCCACAAGGTTTTGAATGATGATCCGGCACGGCTGGCGAAGTATATTGCCATTGTAAAACCGAATATCGATTGGTTTATTGGTACTGCCATCCCTAACCGCTCGGCTATAGGATCCGATTGCCGGGTTTATCCTTATTCCTTAGCGCAGCCACGCGGCATGGAGGATACCAACCATTTTGCCTACGATTCGGAAGGCTTGGTGTTAGCCTATAACAGCGGTCTTTTCGGTTTAACGTTGAACGACCTGCTGCCATTTGCCAATACCTACATCGATGTAGTGCTGGGTACGATCAGGGACGGAAAATTTGCCGGCCGGGTGGACGGTACAACCGGAACCGGCCACGGTGGCGGCGATGACTTTGTTCGCGACGAGTACATTTACTGGGCAGATATACGCCCGGATGCATATCAGCAGATTGGCAGTATCGAGATCAAAACCAATAAGATTGCGCAATCACCACAAATTACTGCACGTCTGCTTTGGGAAAAGAACCGCAGGCATTTGAAAGGGTTGTAGATAATATAATAAGAAAAACTGTCATTTCGAGCGAGCGTAGCGACGAGAAATCTTTACCAATATGAGGATTGCGCTTGGTAAGGATTTCTCACTATCGTTCGAAATGACAGTTTTTGTCAAATCTATTTCTTTGGCGCTTTATCGTAGCGGATCATTTCGCTGCCGGCTAATAATAAAGCGCCAAGTCCGTGGGTATCATTCAGTTCGGTAGGGCGGGTGTAATAAAACTTGATGTCCTCTTCCATATTGGTGCCGATGCAAACATCCTGCAATTGACCGTCGGGAGTGATTTTGGTCAGTAGGCCTTTCCAGCCTTGTTTGGCGATATCGATATAGGTTGCAGGTATCCAGCCTTCGTTAACAGCTTTAGCCACCGAATAGGTGAACATAGCAGTTACCGATGTTTCCAGATACGAATCCGGTTTATCCAACAACTGGTGCCACAGGCCGGTTTGATCCTGGTAGCGCGAGTAACCCACAATCTGACGCAATAGTAATTTGATCAGTTCGGCACGTTTTGGATGATTTGCCGGTAAGTTGCTCAATAATTCAACCTGTGCCATGGCTATCCAGCCGTTGCTGCGGCCCCAGTGGCCAACACCGTTCATTTCAACATCCGAATAATAGTTATGGATGTATAGCCCGGTAGATGGATCGTATAAATATTTGGCAAAGTTCTCCACTTGTTTAATAGCATCATCAAAGTATTTGGTGTTACCGGTTACCCTGCCCATACGTGCCAGGAAGGGAATGCTCATGTACATATCATCGGCCCAGATCGTCATATAGCGTGGTTGCGGGCGGCACAGCGTACCATCAGGCAGGCGTAGTTGTTTATTGCTGATGTAATTGGCAGCACGATCCAAATAAGCCTCAAAATCTTTACGGTGGGCCAGCACATCCACATCCGATAACCCGGCAGCCATAGCGCCGCAGGCATCCAGGTTGCTCATGCTGAATACTGCGCCATATTCAGTTTTAGGTGTTTTGGCCTTATAAAGGCCTTCAAAATAACCAAGGTTATCAAAAATAAAACCGAAGTTATGCTGCGAATAATCTGAATATTTCTTATCACCCAATACATCGGCGGTATGCATCATACCCACAGTTAAAACGCCGTTCACGTAAGCCCATTTATTATAGGTGCTTTCGGCTTTGATATCCGCCGAAGACGCGAGTCCTTTGGTCGACTCATATTTTTCGTGGGTTTTGGTATTTACGAACTTAAAAGTGGTGTTCGCAATAATGCGGTCGGCTACTAAACGGACGGTTTTTTCGGTGTTGGCCGCATCCTGGCTATAGGCCAGCGTTGAGCTACCGAGCAGTAAAAAGCATAAAAATGATTTCATAAAAAAGGTTATTGGGTTGTGTAAATTTAAATAAAATTTGCGTTTACGGTTGTATTTGATATGTTGAGCGGCACAAATTGCAAAGAAAACCGCACTCTGAATTGAACCCGATTGGCGTGATATTCAATTAAATTGGCGCATCCGGATTTCGGAATTTGATTTCGGGGTTTGCTTCTAAAGGGTATTTAACTTTTAGGTTTCATTCTCAATCCCAGCAAAATGTTCATTACGCCCATAAACAGGAAGGCGAGGGCTGTCCAGGTAACCATGGTCATGTCGCCGAAACCGGCATTGAATAATACGATCAATCCAAAGATAAGAATGATCAATCCGCCGATAGTTACCCACCAATTGTGGCCGAACGAGTTACGGAAGCTAAGGATGGATATCGCCCTGAACAAAATATAAAGTCCTAAAATAATGCGCAGGATGGTGATGCTGGCACCAACGTGGCTAAACAGGACGATGCTCAATATCACATCGATGATGCCGATAACATAGTGCCCGCCACGCATAGGCGATTGGCTATCGTTATAGGCATGGAATATCTCGGTCAGCCCGGCGAACAGAATGGCAAGGCTCAACAGGTAACCCATGATCTGTAAAGCGTTATCCGGTGAGCCAAAAAGGTATATCGCAAGGAAAAAAAAGCCTGCTCCCCTTAGCACAAATACCCACCAATGCCTTAAGCTGCGGCCTACTGTGATTTTCATTGCTTTAACTTTCTGAGAATAACTGTTTAAGCGGCAAATAGTTTTGGCGATGACCTCATACTAAACTCAGATATTTTTTATCCCGGTTTTTTTGCAGTATTTTGAATGCGGCGATACCTCATCGCGAAAGTAACTGACGAAATGAAAAAAATACTGACCGCGTTTATCATGGCATTGCCGGCTATTGGCCAGGCACAAACCAAAACCACCGAAAACTTAGTACGATATGTAAAGCCTATCATCGGCACACAGCGCATGGGGCATACCTTTCCGGGTGCTACCGTTCCGTTCGGTATGGTGCAGCTGAGCCCCGAAACGGATACCGTAGGCTACGTGAAAAACGGCAAGTACAACCCGGATGTGTATAAATACTGCGCCGGTTACCAGTACGATGATAAAACCATTTGCGGCTTCAGCCATACGCATTTCAGCGGCACCGGGCATTCAGATCTGGGTGATTTTTTGGTGATGCCAACTGTGGGTAAACTGATGCTGAACCCAGGTACAGCCGACCGTCCGCGCAGCGGCTACCGTTCGGCATTTACCCACGCTAATGAGGTTTCGGAAGCGAACTATTACAAGGTAAAGCTGGATGATTACAACATCACCGCCGAAATGACCACCAGTACCCGTGTGGGTTTTCACCAGTATACTTTCCCAAAGTCGGATCAGGCGCATATTATTTTAGACCTGATGGCCGGTATTTACAATTACGATGATAAAAACGTGTGGACCTACATGCACGTAATGGATGACGGTACGGTTGTAGGTTATCGCCAAACCAACGGCTGGGCTAAAAACCGGACGCTGTACTTTGCCCTCAAATTCTCTAAACCGTTTATTGAATATGGCAATGTAAATGGCTCAAAGCGTGAAGTATACCGTGGTTTTTGGGGTAAATTTAACCAAAGTCATAACTTCCCCGAAGTAGCTGGTAAACAGATCAGGGCATACTTCAATTTCGCGACCACCGAAGGAGAAAAGATCAAAGTAAAGATGGCCATCTCGCCGGTAAGCATGGATGGCGCTTTAAAAAACATGCAGGCCGAAATACCCGGCTGGGATTTTGAAAAAGTAAAGAACGATGGCCAGGCAGCCTGGCAGCAGGAACTGAGCAAGATCATCATCGATACCAAAAGCATTGGCGATAAGCAGAATTTTTACACCTCGATGTATCACACAATGATCAACCCAACGGTTTACATGGATGTTGACGGGCAGTACAAGGGCCTCGATCAAAACGTGCACCGTGCCGAAGGTTTTACCAATTACACTACTTTTTCGCTGTGGGATACGCACCGCGCGCTGCATCCGCTGTTCAATATCATTGAGCCACGGCGCAACGCGGATATGGTTCAATCGATGATCGCGCATTTTGAGCAAAGTCCGGAGCACATGCTGCCAATATGGTCGAATTCGGCGAACGAGAACTGGTGCATGAGCGGCTATCAC